>ERZ773014.917-NODE-917-length-19288-cov-4.056205_pt1 | contig 19288 bp, 13 predicted proteins | sample MGYA00580841_ERZ773014 | MGnify/ENA primary metagenome ERZ773014 (study PRJEB29015, sample SAMEA2737989) | human oral metagenome | biome: human oral; feature: human-associated habitat; material: dental | place: China | collected 2067 ...
TAAAATCCGTGTCCGTAAAGGCGGCCGCGACGCTGGCAGCAACGGTTTGAAATCGCTTTATGCTCACATTGGTTCTGACTTTTGGCATATTCGTATCGGTACTGACAGTTTACTCCGGAAGCAAATCGGTAGCGTTGACTTTGTTTTAAGCAAATTTAATTCTGACGAACAAAAAATCCTTCAGAGCTGGATTTTTCCAGAGTCAATTAAGCTAATAAATAAGTTTCTTGATGGAACAATTGAGCCATTTAGCGTAAAGCTTTAGCGACAAATTATAATACCTACTACCGTTTTTTAGGTACAATTTTTGATGCGCCATTTTTTATTTTCTGCTCGGCTTGATGAAGTTTAGTCATTGCCGCCTCCTGTAGATTAATTGATCGCATCTCTAATATACTGCTGCCGACCGCCAGGCTCACAAACAACAGCCCCAGTCCTCCCGTCGCCCACTCCGGCAATTCCAACTGAAACAGCTTAGCGATCATCATCATACCCAACGCCATAATCGCCCAGTGTGCACCATTTTCCAGATACTTATATTTACTGAGAGCGCCAGTTCGCAACAGATAAACAGTCAACGATCGGACCCAAATTGCCCCAGCACCCAGGCCGGCCACAATTAACAGCACACTATTAGTGATAGCAAATGCGCCAATTACTCCATCAAAACTAAAGCTGGCATCCAACACCTCCAAATACAGCAGGCTAGCAAACGCTGCCCAGCCAGTCTTAATTTTGATAGACTTTGCGCTATCTTCATGAAAGAATGAGCCAAACAACTCCAGTCCAATATGAAGCATAATTCCGAGTACTGCCGAGATCAACACTAGTGATTTATGTGGAGCGTCAACTGTAAAATACAGTACAGCAGCCACGCTGAGCATTATACAAACCTTAAAGTTCTCAAATCGCCCAGCCTTAGCCATCCACGGTTCGACATGCCGCATCCAGTGAATACGCTTATTGTAATCAATAAAATAACTAAGTCCAATCATGATTAAAAACGCCCCGCCAAAGGCATCAATCATCGGTGATGCTTCATGTAAAATCTGACCATATTCTGTTGGCTTATGAAGAGCCAAATCAACCACTTCCATAAAACCGTGACCGCTCGCAATCATCACAATAACAATTGGCAATATAAATCGCACAACAAACACCGCCACAAAAATGCCAACTGTCAAGAATATTTTCTGCCAAACCTGACTCATCCCCGCCAGAACCTTACTATTGATTACTGCATTATCAAAACTAAAAGTTACTTCCAAAATAACTAAAATGGCAAATAGCCATAAGCCATTAAGCCCCATTTGCGTAAAAATTAGACCACCTAAAGTCGTAGTCAATAACACTGAAAACCAAAAAATCCGAAACGGATGATGCGAATGTAAAAGATGCTTCATATTGATTTAGTATAACATAAGCGTGAGGTATAATTTTATATATGGTGCGCAAGCTATCTGATGGCCGCTTAAAGAAATTATTATCTGAAAACCAGGAATTAATCAACTGGATTGTTTTTGGGATTTTTGTGATTATCATATACTACCTCAGCTCAAAATTTAGCACCATGTTAGTTAATGGGGAGCTTGTAGATTTGTTTACAAAACTACTGCCATCGCTTCAAGATTTTCTTACGCTCACGCTGAGTGTAATTGTCGAAGCTGCACCATTCCTAATACTGGGAATAATCGTATCGGCACTAATTAGAAAATTTTTACCATCAGACAAACTGCTCAAGATACTACCAAAAAATGCCTTTCTCAGGCGAATTGTGCTGTCGATGCTTGGAATAGCCTTGCCGGTCTGTGAATGTGGCAATGTGCCAGTTGCGCGCAGCCTGATGGCACAGGGTCTTAAACCTGCTGACGTCATCAGTTTTCTATTTGCCGCACCAATCCTCAACCCCATAACCATCGTCGCTACTATGACAGCCTTCAGTTTTCAGCCGCAAATGGTCTGGTGGAGAGTCCTTTTTGCGCTAATTATCGTCCAAATAACAGCTTTCATTGTTAGCTTATTCAAAGAAGATTCTATACTTAATCCAGACTTTAAAGAGTATTGCCACGCTCATAAAAACGATTCATCTTTTCTAAAAATATTTGACAACTCACGCAACGAATTCTGGCAGTTATTCACCATGCTGGTAATAGGCGCTAGCATCGCCGCAGCCACCCAAGTATTTGTACCACGCTTCATCATTAACACCGTCGGTGGTGACATTTTTTTGTCAGTTATCGCCATGATTGTCCTCAGCTTTGTTGTTTCAATATGCTCAAGCATAGACGCGTTTTTTGCCTTAGCTTATGCACGTAGTTTTACTGCCGGCTCAATCTTGTCATTCTTATTATCCGGACCGATGGTAGACATAAAAATGATTATACTTATGAAGACTACTTTCCGTTGGCACTTTATAGCAACAATTGTACTAATAATATTCGCGCTGTCTTTCATGGCGGGCGTGGGAGTTAACTTATATGTTCGCTAACTTACTAAGGTCGATGGGCGGGATTTTGGTCTGTGGCTATATCCTCCTATTAGCCAGCCGCGATCAGCTGGGTTTTTACACTCATCCACGTTATCATCAATTTGCCGTTATAATCAGTATAGTTGGAGTTGCGCTTTTTCTTATTGATATAATGTTACAATTTAAAAACAGACAGACCCTTAACGGATCTGTCTTTAATTTAAGGAGAGTAAAGATCAGCTCCTACTTGGCGATTATTATCCTAACAATCGGCTATACACTACCGCCAAAGACGCTATCGCCAAGTAGCCTCGCCCAAAGAGAGAATCCTGCAATTATTGAAGCTGAGAGTCGCTGCGAAATTCCAAAACCAACAGAAAATAGCTCCACAATCTCAATAAACCGATGGAAAACTGCCATGAATTCCTGTAAACAAGCCTCTTACTTCGATAATAAAGATATTACTATCACTGGCTTCGTTTCAAATGACCTACTAAAAAACTACGGATACGATTACTTTTACATTGCGCGCTATGTTATAAGTTGCTGTGCCGTCGATAGTGTTCCAGTAAAAATCGTCGTCGAGAAGAGCTTCTCTGTAGATTACCCGGACGGCACCTGGCTGATAGTCAAGGGTAAACTATCTCAGAAAGTCATTAATGGCCAAGCTGAATACGTGATTACTCAGCCGAACACAACTAAGATAAGCCAGCCTAAATACCCATACGAACTAATGGGAATATAGTGTTATTGCATATTTGTTGCAATAAGTTGTAAAATACTTATCATTATGACACTAAGCGAAATATTCGAGCAGCACGGTTTTCGCCTGACAAAGCCTCGCCAGCAGATTTTCGATATACTAAAAAATTCAGAAATACCTCTTACCGTCGGAGATATTGCAAAAAACTGCAAAAACATTAACCGCACTAGCATTTATCGCACCCTTATCATATTTGATAGACTAAAAATAATTAACACAATATACATTGGCTGGAAAAACTATTACGAATTAGCCGAGCCATTCATACCACATCATCACCACTTATACTGTATCAATTGCCAAAATGCCGAGCCCATACAGCCACAGGAGCTAGAACAGCTTATAGATTATATCGGTCAAAAACACAGCTTTATAATTACCAAGCACTATTTTGACCTTGAGGGCGTTTGTAAAAAATGCCAGCAACTCCTAATAGACAAATAAAATTAGCCAACAAAAAAGCACCAGGTAAGGGTGGGCATCACCTGGTGCTTTTTTACCCTTCAACCCACCCGAGCTACCGTCTCGGTGAAGCGTCGTGACTAAAACTCCAAAAGTCCGCGCCTGATTATAATCAACACTGTTTAGTGCTCACCTTAACAGAGGTCGCCTTTGAAAAAGGGCAGTTAAAGGGGTTAGTATGCGCGTAACGTTGAACCGCAAAAAGTGGAGGGTAAGAATACTTAATGCCATTGCGCGCAACCTAACATATAGTTAGAATAGGGGGTATAAGGTGCGTTTGGTTAATGATTACTTAACCAATCGTCCTTGATTATAGCAAACATTTGACAAAGTGTCAATACTTTTCACAACATTTTGTATGGAAATCAAGAGAATTCTACCAGATGAGCATATTTTCACCCAGAGATTAGCACATATTGCCAATCCTCCAAAAAGCTTATGTTATATGGGAAAATTGCCAGAAGCTAACGCACCCGTCGTATCGATTGTTGGTTCGCGCAAACCTTCAGCCTACGGAAAAGAAGTAACCGAGAGATTAGCCGCAGAGCTAGCAAGTGCTGGTTGTATAATCGTCAGTGGACTGGCCCTGGGAGTGGATGGAATTGCTCAAAAAGCAGCTTTAGAAGCCGGCGGTATAGTAGTGGCAGTCGTCCCGAATGAACTACCTGACATCTCACCGCGCACCAATTATAAACTAGCCATGGATATAATTAAGAAAGGCGGGGCAGTAATTTCTGAGTGGATGAAAGGTGATAATAAAATAGTAAATCGCTGGAGTTTTCTAGAGCGCAATCGATTAGTCAGTGGGCTGGCAGATGGCATTATCATCACTGAAGCCACAGAGAGAAGTGGCACCTTAAATACTGCTTCTCACGCCTTAAACCAGGGCAGAGACTTATTCGTTGTCCCTGGCAACATAACCAGTCCGCTCTCAGCGGGGTGTAATAACTTACTGAAGCAGGGCGCTTATCTAGTGACAGACGCAAATGATATTTTGAATATAATTGCCCCAGAAAAATTACAAAAATCCAGCAGCCCTGAGATGCCACTAAGCTCAACTCCAGAAGAAGCAATTATTATCAAACTGATCTCTAGTGGAATTCGTGATGGCGATGAGCTCCAGCAAAATTCCGGCTTATCGGCATCAGACTTCGCCACAGCGCTAACTATGCTAGAAATTAACGGCGTGATTAAGCCGCTGGGGGCGAATAATTGGACGCTTAAATAGTCTTATCAAACTGCCCATGCTTGCCACTACATATATTTAATATTATCCTTTCTTTTATGGAGCGCGTACTTAAAAACCCAGTAGATTCAACAAGAGACGATGATAAAAAACCATTTTTTAACCGTAAAGGCATTCTACCAACGGCCGTCAGTATTACTGGTACTATCGGATCAATTGTCGGCATAAGAAACATTGATAAACGCTGGGGCTTCCCAACTCTAGTCGCCAGTTCGTTATGTGATGCTGCTGACGGAATGTTATCTCGAGATGAAATTAATATTAAGAAAATAATCGAAAAACTTACGAGAAAATGTGAAGTCTCTTTAGATAGTCCAGAACCGGAAAATAAAGAGACTGGCGAGACGAGACTCGGCGCACTTACTGACCACATAGGCGATAAGATTAAGATGGCTGCTATTCTATACGAGTTATACAGGCGGAGCGCTGCACCAAATATTGTATTGGGCGGTATTGCCGTGTCTAATACGTTTAACGCTGGAATGACCGTAATTAATACAGTTCGCCATCCTGGAGAATCCCGCCCAGTAAAGGCTGGCAAAATAGGCATGGCGTGCCAGGTCGCGTCAGTCGCACTTTATGGCGGCGGACATACATTGGAGATCCACGGGAGAACTAAATCTGGAAAAATCCTGCGTACACTTGGTGCTGTTGCATTCATTGCTGGTGTACCATTCATGGTAAAAGCCGGCAAAGAATACACTGAAGAGGCTTTCAAGAAATAACACTACCAATAAGAGATTTTTATTATTGGCGGTTGTGGTTGCGAGGTGATTTGATATAATATAGAGTTATGAAAAATCTCGTCATCGTCGAGTCGCCAGCCAAAGCGAAAACCATTGAGAAATATTTGGGCAAGGATTTCCATGTCTTGTCGAGCGTGGGGCATATTCGCTCAATCGTCAAAAAAACCAAGGACGGTACGCCACCGATTGATGTGGCGAATGATTTTTTTGCCATTTATGAAGTCGATCCTGAGAAAAAGAAAGTCATCACCGAGCTAAAGAAAAACGTCAAAGCCATCGGCAAAGACAATGTCTGGCTGGCCACCGATGAAGACCGCGAGGGGGAGGCTATCGCCTGGCACCTCTGTAAAGTGTTGGACCTGCCGATTGAGACGACCAAGCGCATCGTCTTTCATGAGATCACCAAAGACGCCATCACTAACGCTATCAAGAACCCACGGACTGTTGACATGAATCTGGTGCAGGCGCAGCAAGCTCGGCAAATCCTCGACCGACTGGTCGGCTTTGAGCTCAGCCCCGTGGTCTGGCAAAAGGTGCCAGGCGGCAAATCGGCTGGCCGCGTTCAGAGCCCGGCAGTACGGCTATTGGTCGAACGCGAACGAGAAATCATGAAATTTGAAGGCAGCTCGCAGTTCAAGGTGACCGCCATATTCATCCACAACAATCAAGAATTCAAAGCCGAGCTCAACCAGAAATTTGACTCTGAAGCAGCCGCTCACGAATTCTTGAACAGCCTCAAGCCAGCCACATTCACCGTCAGCGACATCTCAAAGACGCCAGGCACCCGCAACCCAGCCGCGCCGTTTACGACGTCAACTCTGCAACAGGAGGCCAACTCTAAACTTGGTTTTAGCTCCAAAGCTACCATGGCCTCAGCCCAGCGACTCTACCAAGACGGTAAAATCACCTATATGCGTACTGACTCGGTCAATCTGAGCGGGCAGGCCATCGCCAGCGCGACTGATTTCATCAAGCGATTGTACGGCCCGGATTACTCCACCGTTCGCAAATTCAAAACCAAATCCGCCTCCGCTCAAGAAGCCCACGAAGCCATCCGCCCGACCGACATTACCCGCGAAACCGTCACCTCAAACGAACACGACCAAAAACTCTACGACCTCATCCGCCGCCGCACCCTGGCATCGCAAATGTCACCAGCGAAATTGGAGAAGACGACAGTGACTATTTGTATTATGGGCAGGGAATTATCTGCTACCGACAAAACATCTGCACAAACCCGAGAATTGAATGACGATGAGGCGCGGCGAGGCGAGGACTGTCTGAGCGAAGCGCGTTCCGCAGCCGCCCGAGACGAATCGGAGAGAGAATCTCGGCGTGCGGAAGCCGTTTTGAAGGGAGCGGATAATTCTTTCGGGCGTTTCCACTTTGAGGCCAAAGGCGAAGTCATCACCTTTGACGGCTTCCTACGCGTCTACGGCGGCGGCAAAGACGAAATCTTACCAAAACTCCACTCTGGCGACACACTTGAAACCCACGACATCACCGCCCGCCAAACCTTCGCCCGTCCACCGGCCCGCTACACCGAAGGCTCGCTCGTCAAGAAGCTCGAAGACCTCGGCATCGGCCGCCCGAGTACTTATGCTACCATCATCGACACCGTGCAAACCCGCGGCTACGTCGAAAAAGGCGACAGCGAAGGCCAGCCGCGCGACGTCATCGTCCTCAGTTACAACGGCGAAGAAGTCAGCCGCGACGTCGTCCAGGAAAAAACCGGCTCCACCCGCGGCAAGCTCATCCCGACACCGAGCGGGGAACTGATCGCTGACTTTTTGACCGACCATTTCACGCAAATCGTTGACTATGATTTCACTGCCAATGTCGAAACTGAATTTGATAAAATCGCTGCCGCTGACCTAGCTAAAAGCGCCATGCTGCACGGATTTTACACGCCATTCCATAAATTGATCGAACAGTCAGGCGGTATCGACCGCAGCAAAGTCGGTGCTAACCGCGAAGTCGGCATCGATCCAAAATCTGGCAAACCAATCCTGGCGCGCTTTGGCCGCTTTGGCCCAATGTTGCAGCTGGGCGCCACCGATGACGAGGACAAGCCGCGCTTTGCGCCGCTACCGAAGGGCGCGAAAATTGAGACCGTCACCCTAGAACAAGCACTAGAAATGTTCAAACTACCGCGCGTCGTCGGTCAAACCGAAGACGGGCAAGACATCAAAGCCAACATCGGCCGCTTTGGCCCGTACATCCAAGTTGGCAAGCTCTTCGTCTCCATCAAGCCCGAAGATCCGCACACCATCACCCTAGAAAAGGCCCGCGAACTCTACGCCGCCAAGCTCCAGGCTGAGGCCGAGAAAAACATCGCTGACTTCGGCGATGGCGTCAAAGTCCTCAACGGCCGCTTTGGCCCGTACATCACCGACGGCACGAAAAATGCCAAAATTCCTAAGGGCACCGATCCAAAAACCATCACCCACGAAAAGGCACTGGAATTGTTAAGTAAAACAGCCGCAAAACCAACCCGCAAGAGAACAACTAAGAAAAAATAGAGATATTTTCTATACTATCCAACAATTTTGGATAATAAAAACTCTCACATCATCTATTGCAAAAATAGTAAAATACATGCTATAATTTATATGAACAATTATAGCATTTACCTATTGACATTTATCAAATGCAATTGTATAATTAAAAACATATTTTAATCAATGTAACCTGTGGTGAGGCAGAGAGGACTTTCCTAATAGCATGAACGAGACAGCAAAAACCGAAAGAATCGACAACTTAAATTCTGCCATTGATACTATTATTTCCAAAATACCGCAAGAGCGCGAAAGGGAAATCATCTCTCGACGATTCGGCCTGTCTGACCGGAAGGAAACGCTAGAAATGATTGGCGATATGTTTGGTATCACCCGCGAACGAGTTCGTCAGCTGGAAAAGTCCATCCTAACACGACTTAGGGTTGCTGTTAGCGAAGGAGCTCTACCGTCAGTTACTGCTATAGAAAAGGAAATAACCTCAAGCCTATCAGAAATGGGTCGAGTAGCCCGTATACAAGATTTAGCGTCACATTTCCTGGGCAAGGAAGCCTCATCAATTGACCGCTCACGTGTGGCGTTTATTGGAGAGTTGGCAGAAAATATCACCATCATCACAGAAAATGACGACTACTATCAAGCAGCGGCCATTGACACTCTGGGTAACGAAAAACAGGTTAAAGTAAGAGTTGAAGAAGTTGTTAAGACGATTAAAAAACATGGCGAGCCAATCACTGCGGAAGATCTACATAAAAAATTAGACTACGAGCATCCGTCAAATATTGCAGCATTGGCTACTGTTAGTAAAAAATTAGCTAACCTGCACAATCAATGGGGACTAGCTAAATGGCCATCAGTTAACCCAAAGAACATCCGCGATAAAATCTATGTCGTTCTTGACACCAACGGCTCACCAATGCATTTTTCTGACATTGCTAAAGGTATTCGTGACAGCGAGTTCAACCGACGAAGCGTTACTACTCAGGCAATTCACAATGAACTTATTAAAGATAGTCGATTTGTGCTGATTGGGCGTGGCATTTACGCGCTGGCCAGCTGGGGATATAGTCGCGGTACCGTCTCTGATATTATTACCGACATCTTGAAAAACTCTGAGTCTCCATTGCACCGTGATGAAATTGTTCGTCAAGTCCTTGATAAGCGGCAGGTTAAAGAAACTACTATTCTACTCAACCTTCAATCAAAACCGCAGTTCAAGCGTGTCGCGAAAGCTACTTACGTTTTTGACGAAGCTGTTTAAGCTAAGTTGCAAACTTACTTCAGAGGTGAGATAATTTACATATCATGCAGATTATTTCTTGGATTATTGGCACGTTATTACAATGGTATATTTGGATGCCAATCGTAGCAGTTCTGGTATTTTTGACGTGGCGAAATTATCGAAGAATCGAAGAATTTACCCCCGTTGAGAGCGTACTATTAGTTTTGGAAATCCCACGGACCAATGACAAGCAAGAGCTAGCCGCCGAGCAACTGTTTGCCTCACTCCACGGCATCTTAAGGGATAATAAAGAGTTGCGCTTATCTGGTGGACAGCAGGAGCATATTAGTTTTGAGATTGCCTCGGTTAATGGTCAAATTCGCTTCTATGTTTGGGTGCCAAAAACTCTGCAAAGCTTCGTCGAGGGTCAAATTTACTCGCAATATCCAACCGTCCAAATTCATCAAGCCAACGAAGATTATACCGAGCACGAGCGTGATCACGAAGTTGCGTATTCAACCGAACTAACTTTAACTACGGATGAATTTTTACCAATTCGCACCTTTCAGAATTTTGAAGTTGACCCGCTAGCCGGCGTTACCGGCACCCTTGCCAAATTAGAGACTACCGGAGAAGAACTATGGATCCAGGTGCTAGCTCGACCAATTCCTGACGATTGGCAACATGCTGCCGACAGATATATAAATAACATAAAAAGCGGACGCGGCTTGTCGCTGCCAGGGCTCGGCGGTAGCATGCAGTGGATAGTCGGGATACTTGGTGCACTCTGGCAACCACCGGAGCAGGGAGTCAGTCAGTCGACAGCTGTTGAGTTGTCAGACCGCGACAAAACTCGCATTTCTGAAGCGGAAAAAAAAGCAACAAAGCTTGGCTATGAAGTAAAAATACGACTGGTTTATATGGGCGAAAGTAACACCAACGCAAAGCTCCGCATGCAAGCTCTGGTCGGTACATTTAAGCAATTCAACTCAACCAACCTTAACGGCTTTCGCGCAGTCAAGGGCGCATTCGGTAAAGAATTCCTGGAGAAATATCGTAAGCGAGCATTTTATGGCGACGGCTTTATCTTAAACATTGAAGAACTAGCTTCTGTCTTTCACCTGCCACACACCAATGTTGAAACACCAAACATTGTCTGGGCTAGCGCCAAAACCGCCGAACCACCGTCCAAACTACCAGTCTTAACCGGCAACGACGCCAATGACGACCAAATCTCTGCCTTTGGAGTCACTAACTTCCGCGGCATTAGTCATCAATTCGGCATGCTACGCTACGACCGCTCACGCCACGTTTACATTATCGGACAAACCGGTGCCGGAAAAAGCGGACTGCTGGAATTATTTGCCCTCAGCGATATCTTCCATAATCAAGGTTACGCTATCATCGATCCACACGGCGACTTCGCTATCAATAACATGAAGTTCATACCGGGCTCACGGCTAAATGACGTCATCTATTTCAACCCAGCCGACACCGCTTACCCCTTAGGATTCAATCCGCTAGAAGTCACTAATCCCAACCAAAAAACCAATATTTCATCAGAAGTGATTGGCGTCCTGAAGCGCATGTTCGGCGATTCGTGGGGTCCGCGGCTGGAATACATTTTACGCTACACTATTCTGGCGCTACTTGACCGACCAGAAACCACCATGCTTGATATTACTCGCATGCTAACAGATAAAGAATTCCGCAAAGAGACGCTGGGCTATTGTCGCGACACTGTGGTTTTGCAGTTCTGGAATGTCGAATTTGCCAGCTGGAACGATAAATTTGTTGCTGAAGCAATCGCACCGGTGCTGAATAAAGTCGGCGCCTTTACCGCCAACCCAATCATCCGCAACATCATTGGCCAGCCTAAATCCACCTTCAATATCCGCCAGATCATGGACGAAGGCAAAATCCTTATCGTCAATTTATCGAAGGGCTTAATTGGCGAAGACAACGCCGCTATTCTGGGATCCTTCCTAATCACAAAAATTCAGCTCGCTGCCATGTCACGATCAGACATTCCTGACGTTCGCGATCGTCGTCCGTTCTATCTCTATGTCGATGAGTTCCAGAATTTCGCCACTGATTCATTTGCCACCATCTTATCCGAAGCTCGCAAATACGGTCTTAATCTGACTGTCGCCAATCAGTATATTTCCCAAATGAGTGAAACCGTTCGTGACGCCGTTTTTGGTAACGTTGGCACCATGATTTCTTTCCGCGTTTCTGCCGATGACGCACCAATCCTAGCTAAACAGTTTGAGCCAAACTTTGAATCAATTGACCTACTACAGATGCATAATCGTAATTTTGTTATCAATATGGTTATCGGCGGCGAAAAAACTCCCGCATTTTCAGCGCGCAGCCTGGAGCTTCCACCATCTCAGGCGGACAATACGCCACATATCATCGAACATTCAAGGCGCATGTATTCGAAGAGCAGGGAGGATGTTGAGAGAGAAATTAGCGCCATTATCATGCCAAAAAGAAATCAGAAGAAGCAGGCCGCCCCACAGCCGAATCCGCAGACCAATAGTCAACCAAATAAAGCACAACCTTCTACAGATAGCGGAGAGGTTGTCTTGCAAATTCGTGGCAATAGTGAATTAGACAAGCCTAAGTCATCGTCAGAAGTTGTAACCGCACCTGAATCAACCGCGACCACCGCGCCAAAAAGACGACGCCGACGACGAAAAAAGAGCACCACTCAATAAATCATTGAACTCTAGTTATAATAACGCCACTGGCGCATATCAGCATTATAAACATCAGTTATCCGCGGAGAGATCAGCGTAGAGACGGGACCCGACGGAACTGAAACCGCATTATTTTTAGTTAAAAAAGTAAGTAGCTTCTGATTCTGATAACGCAATCCTTTTGGTAAAGGCTGACTCATCACAGCATCAGCATTTGGCGCTGACAGCACAAAACCCCACTCACCAAATGACGGCACATTCACCGAAAACGCCACTATGTGTCGCCCCGGATGAGCGGATTTCATGGTATTTGTCACCATATAAAAAGCCTGCAGAGAAAAGAACGAAGAAGTTGCTTGCGTTACCATTACGCCATGCTCTGTTAAAATATTGCCGACTTGACGGTATAGCTGTTCGGAATAGAGCTTGGCCAGCCGTTCATTCGAAGGGTCAACCAAATCAATCAACACAACATCATATTTATCCTGCGTCAAAAAAGCAAATTGAAAAGCGTCTTGATTAACAATATTAACGCGAGAATCATGAAGTGACCGCTGATTAATGTCAGTTAGCAGGTGATTAGTCTTTGCTAAATTAGTCATTGACTCGTCAATATCAACCAGAGTAACATGCTCAACGCTCGGGTATTTCAACACGTCACGCGTCAACAGACCATCACCGCCACCCATAATCAGCACTCGCCTTGGACTGGCGACCGAGGACAGGGCAGAGGCAGACAGGGTTTCATGATAGCGCGCCTCGTCCAGACTAGAAAACTGTAGATTGTGGTTTAAAAATAGCCTGGTGTCTTTCTTATACCTGGTTAGTACAATCTTCTGATATGGCGTTTGCTGCTGAAACATTACCGGATCTCTATAGGTCCGCTTATCAATTGCTTTTTCAATTTCTGTAGCATAAACAAACAGTCCAGACAGGACTATCGTTGCTACAATACTAACTATCATCACAACCCTAGAAGCTTTCATCTGCCTTAAAATCAATACGGCCACAGCGATATTCAACGCCGCTACCAAATAAGCACTACGCATCAAACCAAGGTGGGGCAACATAATCAGGGGGAATAATAAGGACGCCACTAACGCACCAAAATAATCAAGCGCCAGAATCTTACTAAATAGCCTAACTGATGATTTACGACCAAATTTCTGAAACATCTTCACTAGAAGTGGAATTTCCAGACCAATACAAATGCCTATTGCTAGGCTGATGATTGCAAAAATAACCCAGTGCAGTCGCGTAAAAACAAATCCCGTATACATCAAAAGTACCGAATTACCACCAATTAATCCTAGGACAATCTCATTGGTTGCAAAACTAGTCGCTGGATGTATTTTAATGTAATTAACCAGCAGCGAACCAATACCCATTCCAAATAAAGTTACGCCAGTCGCCAAACTAAAGCTTAAGATTGAATCTCCGACCAAGTAAGACGCGGCCGCGCCCAAAATCAATTCATAGATAATGCCGCCAATCGCCACTAATATCGCCGCCGCGAATAAAGCCACCTGCTCACGTTTATGTATTTCAAATCGCGGCACTAAAATATCCTACTTTCCAAATCCGCCACTACTGCCACCATAAACACCACGCGCTCCGCTACTGTGCCCATCGCTGGAGCTATTATCCAAAAATGTAAATATAACAGCAGCAGCAATAAACACTATAAATATAATCATCCACCAATTAATCGGTGTAATTATCCTGCCGAATATTCGCTTTTGCTCTTTAGCGTCTAGCTTCACTTTACGATAAGCATCATACTCACGATTATTATACTTCTCAATAGTAATTAGCTGGCGCCCCTTCGGCGCTTTACTGTCCCGCAGTGTGGCGTAGGCCATCATTTCTTTTGGGAAAACTTGATAAGTGTTTTTACCTTTAATATTCACAATTTCGCCCACGCCAACTTCATCAACAACTACAACATGATCCGTTCCGTCCTGCTCGGAAAGAGTAAAAGATTGGCCTTTTTTTAGCTGCTGTGGATCAATTGACCTAGTAAACCGAATTGGCTCATACAAAGATACAACCTCGTCACTGTGGTCATACTCAACCCAAGTATCATAATCAGCTAGGCCAGTGATTTCCCATTCTTCCCAGTAGTAAAAGCGTTTAGCTTTCTCGCTCCACTCACGAAATAGCAGACAACCAACCACTCGTAGATTTGTCTTCTTTCCAGTCAAAATCTGGTTAATCTTCAGGCGTGCCTTAGTACGTTTCATATTATAAATCTACCTTTTTCATAGTTATGTCTTCGGCCGCTAGTTCCTGACCGACTAATTCCTGTATTTGTTGAATAGTGACATCATTCAAGGGTTTACAAGTAGTCATTGATATATAGGCAGTACCACTTTCCGGCCATGTGTGAACTGCAATATGCGACTCAGACAAAAGCAGGGCAGAACTAACCCCCTGGGGCGAAAACTTATGAGTTACCGACTCTAATGGGTGTAAGCTAGCCGCCTCGACAATGTCGCGCATCAGTTTCTGTAACCCATCCATGTTATCAAGCAGGGCGTAGTTAGATCCGCTCACCTTAATGGCGATAGACTGTATCCCAGATGTGTTCATATTAGTAATTATAGCACTATTTAACCAGACACTTGCGCAATCATAATAAGTGCGCTAAACTACAATTACAGTCCCTTAAGTAAGGATTGTACCAATATCTAAATTGTTTTAGGTTTCTATAATAATCTGGCGGTAAAAATCCGCTGTAAAGTATATGAAATACTGGAGCAAAGCACTAATCCGCTCACTTGTTGGGCGGATTATCTTTTTATGTGGTAAAAAAACTTATGCTTTCAATTACCACTCTTTGGTTATATAATTATGCCAAAAGACATCACAAAAAGGACTTATTTATGACTGAAAAATCTTCATATTTACCGAAAAAATACTCGCTAGGTCTAGATATCGGCACCTCCTCGGTCGGCTGGGCAGTATTAGACCTAGATAAGGAACGCATTCACGATCTGGGGGTGAGGATTTTTGAGCGGCCAGAAGACCCGCAAAATGGCGACTCACTCGCCAAGCCTCGTCGTGACGCCCGCTCAGCTCGTCGCCGTCTGAAACGCCGTCGCCAACGTCTCAATCACCTGAAAAAATTTTTCGTCGACCAAAATATTCTCACGAAAGATCGAGTCGAAAAGGTGCTAAATTGCACGTCTGATTTCAACAAATTAGATGTATACGGACTGCGCTCAAAAGCACTCACCGAGGAATTATCGCCCGAAGAGTTGCTCAAAGTTTTATATCAAATCGCCAAACGACGCGGCTTTAAATCAAACCGCAAGGTCGTGGAAGAGTCAGACAAAGAAGGCGGCCGCGTAACCAGCGCACTCAATACTAACAAGAAATTCCTCGCCGACAACAATTACACGACCGTCGGCGAAGCGCTGAGTTGTGATGAAAAATTCGCTTTGCATAAGCGTAATAAGCGTGACGACTATACCAACAGTTTTGCCCGCGACGACTTTTTGCGTGAACTAGAGGCCATTATTAAAACTCAGCAAAATTATACCCTGAAAAATGTTCCCGAACAGACTATCAACGAATTGATTTATGGAATTAACGACGAACAAGTCATCAATGTAAGTGCCATCATGTACCAGCGTCCATTTATAACTAAAGAGCTAATCGAAAAGATGGTTGGCAACTGTACGTTTGAAAAAAATGAGAAACGAGCGCCAAAAGCCAGCTATAGCTTTGAGGTGTTTCGTTTGGCAAGCGATTTGTCGCACCTCGTATTCATTCCTCGCGACGCCAACAAACGCCAAGCCAAGCGTGAAAATCTAGAAGTAAGATTATCTCCAGAGCAAATCAGTAAAGTTATCGACGTAGCCAAAAGCCAAAAGAGCTTAACCTACAAAAAAGTGCGTAGTACCACAGGAATTAGTGAAGACTACGTACCAAAAGACGTACGCGGCAAGAAGAAAGAGGGTGATGAATTTGGCGAAGACAATATTTTTAGCGGTCTAAAAGCATATAACGACATCAGGTTAGCACTGAAAGATTTACCAGAAGATTGGGCGAAAATTGATAATGAATCGGCGATCAATCAAGTCGCCTACATCCTTACTACGCAAAAAGCCGACGAGGGTATTAGTGCCGAACTAGATTCACTACCGCTTTCCGACAAAGCCAAAGAAGCTATTGTCAAAATTAAGCCAACCAACTTCAAAGCATTCGGACATTTATCAATCAAGGCTTTACAAAAAATCACGCCGCACATCCTCGAGGGCATGACCTACGACAAAGCTTGCGAGGCAGCTGGTTACGACTTTAAAAAGCAATCTGCCAGCCTAGAGCAAATCACCAACCCTGTCGTCAAGCGTGCCATCACCCAAACGCTAAAGGTTGTTCGCGCCATTGAGCGTAAATATGGTAAGCCATATTTTATCAAAGTCGAAACCGCCCGCGACTTGGCAAAAAACTTCAAAGACCGTAAGGCAATTGAAAATGAAAATAAGGAAAATCAAGCGCGCAACCAAAGTATCATTCAGACACTAAACGAAAACGGTGTCGTCACTCCAACCGGTCAGCAGATAATTAAAGTCAAGCTCTATCGTGAACAAAACGGCGTCTGTCTATACTCCGGAAAGTCAATTGATTTTGAGACGATGCTGCGCGACGACAACGCCTATCAAGTTGATCACATTGTGCCGTTTTCACGCTCCAATAATGACGGGATTACTAACAAAGTTTTGGTATTAACAGAGGAGAATCAAAAGAAGGGCAATCAAACACCATTTGAATATTTTGGTGCAGATGAAAAACGCTGGAAAGAATTTGTGGCCAGAGTAGAATCAATATACAAAACACGCGATATCAAAACTTCCGACAAAGCTACAAACGCCATTAATTACAAATACAACGGCTACGCTATGAAAAAGAAGCAAAACTTATTGCTTCAAGACTACAAAAATGACAGTTGGAACTTACGAGCCCTCAACGATACGCGATATATCACACGGTTTATCCAAAATTATCTACGCCAAAATGTCGACTTTGCCGAAGGCGAAGAGAAACAGCGTGTAATTGCGCCAAACGGTACGACAACGGCGTATCTACGCAAACGCTGGGGGCTAGCCAAGGATCGCGCCGAAGACGTCTTGCACCACGCCAAGGATGCAGCGGTTGTAGCGGCAATTGACCCAAAAATTGTCTATCAAGCAAATCTCTTCTCGAAAGAGCAGGAGATGAAACTGTATCTAAATAACGCTAAAACAATTGATGAAAAACGACAAATTTTGTTACAATCTACCGACGAAAACACTGGCGAAATTACTGATGAAGCGACATTTACTCAGGCGCAAAAAGACCTCGCGCAAGCTGAATATTTCAAGTTGCGCAGTGATGAAAAGACTAAAAATCGCTTCCCAACTCCATGGCCAGACTTCAGTAAAGAAGTCATGAAACGCACGTTAAATACCGACATTGCAACATTGCAAAATGAGTTACGTGGGCTTGATAATTACGATGAGGACTTCCGCCTGGGCGTAAAACCGATCTTCGTTTCTCGCATGCCACGCCGCAAGGCTGCCGCTCAAGCACATAAGGAGACCATTCGCTCACCAAAGATCAAAGATAATGATCAGCGAACCGTACGAATGCCGCTTAATAAAGTTAAGCGCAAGGATGTCGAAAACTCTGCACTTAAAGAATCCGATAAGTGGCTGTACAATAAATTGCTCGAGAGACTAGATGCTTACGGCGATAACCCTGATAAAGCTTTCGCTGAACCTATTTATAAAAATGATAAAAAATTTGATAAAAATGGCAAAAAGCTGTCACCAGTCTCAACCGTCAAAGTATACTCGACGCAGCCAAGTGGATTTTATATCAACGACGGTAAGGCATTTGTCAATAACGGATCGATGGTGCGACTTGACGTATATCAAGAACCAAATAAGAAAGGCAAAATTGAGCACTTCTTCGTGCCAGTTTACGCCCATCAAGTTGGTAAAAATAAGCCCACACCAACAAAGATCCTGCCAGCACCAAAAGGATTCACTGACGTAGATGAAACTTTCACTAAAGTCTGCTCGTTGTATCCGAATGATTATGTACGAATTTACCTTAAAAATAAAATACTAGAGGGTTATTATTCTGGCTACGACATATCAGTGGGAACTTTGATACTATATCCACACTTTACACCGTCTAAAGACATTAAAGTAGCCAACAGAGTCTCCGCACGTTCCGCCACCCTCATCGAGCGCTACGACATCGCTATCCTCGGCGATAACTACAGGTGGTTATAAATGGCCTGGCGCGTCGTAGCTATCGAAAATCCCGCCAGACTGAGTTTGCGCGACAATCAGCTCGTAATCGCGCAAGAAACTGAGGCAACTTTGCCGATTGAAGATATCGATGCACTCATTCTGGATGGCTACGGCATGACTGCGACCACAAATCTGCTCACAGCACTGGCGACTAAAGGCACTACGACTGTTATTTGTGACGAAAAACACCTGCCGGCCAGCGTGCTTTTGCCATATTCGAAACACTCGCGCCAAGCTAAAGTCTCACGACAGCAACTTGCTATGAGCCGGCCACTCAAAAAGCAATTGTGGCAGCAAATTATTATCAGCAAAATTACCAATCAAGCCGATGTCTTGCAATCTGTCGGACTAGACGATTTCACCTTACGCACCCATATTAGTGATGTCAAATCAGGCGACATTAGTAATCGTGAGTCAATCGCTGCTCGCATATATTTTGACCAGCTACTAGACGACGCCACGCGCCGTAAGCCGATTTGGCACAATGCCGCACTTAACTATTGCTACGCAATGGTCCGCAGCCATATCGCTCGGCACATTGCCGCTCGTGGGTTGGTCGCTTCGCAGGGAATCTTCCACCACAATGAACTCAACAGTTTTAACCTAGCCGACGACTTGATTGAGCCTTATCGCGCCGCCGTTGATTTATACGTCCTAGAAAAAGTCGCACCGCATCACATCGGTGACCGCGATGCTAGCCTCACCAAGCATGATCGACAGCTCCTTATTGACATATTAAATTATTATGTTATAATCAATGGTAAGAAGTTTACTGTAAAACATGCGGTTGAGCGGACGGTTGAAAGCTTTATCGAATGTATTGAGGTAAAGGAGGCGCGTAAGCTTCTTTTAC
>ERZ773014.926-NODE-926-length-19160-cov-3.877938_pt1 | contig 19160 bp, 21 predicted proteins | sample MGYA00580841_ERZ773014 | MGnify/ENA primary metagenome ERZ773014 (study PRJEB29015, sample SAMEA2737989) | human oral metagenome | biome: human oral; feature: human-associated habitat; material: dental | place: China | collected 2067 ...
GTAAATATCATGTAAATTCTAATGGAAAATGGGATAAAACACGTTAAAGATGCTTAGGCATCTTTTTTAATAAATAGAGTTATAAAATTTTAGTATAGAATACTTTATAGTATTTGCTATAATAAATATACAGTGAGAGGAGTTTTTAAATGGGAAGATTAATAATTTTAGGATTACTTTTATTTTTAGCTGTTTCATTTATTGCGATTTGCGTAGGCATGTATATTTATATGAAAAGAACAGTTAAAAATGGACAGACATTAATGGAAGAAACTGTTAATAAACAAACAAGAGAAAGTAAATTAAGTATTAAGGAAATATTGATATATCTTTCTATGATTATAGTTGCTGTATTATTTTCTTTATATCTGATGAGAAAACTGGGACACGGTTTTGCTCCGCTTGCAAGTGCTATAATTACATCGACACTTTCTCCAATAAGTTGTCTTTGACTATCAAGTCCTAATTTTAATTCATCTAAATATTGTTCCATTTTTTCAAGTGCTTTTACAGTTCCTTTTTCAACAGAAGCGTGAATTGTAGAAACTCCACCATCGTGTCCAGAGTTCCAAGCCTTTAAAAGTTCTTTTGTTTCTTCTCCTGTTCTAAGTTCTCCATAAAGTATTCTATCAGGTGTCATTCTCATACAAAGTCTAAGTAATTTAATAGCAGGATTATGCTCTGTAACAACATAATTCATTACATTTGTACAATTACATACAAGTTCAGGGACTTCCTCAATCATACCTATTCTTTCCCCATATTCTTTTATCATTCCACCATTTAATTCAGTTAATTTCTTTTTACTTAATTGGTCTAAATGTTCAATTCCCTGTAAATACTCATTAACAACTGGATTATTTTTATAATTCATTTTTAAAAGTTCAAGTTCTCTGTTTTCAATAACTTTAAGACAAGCATTGGCAAATGAAGTCTTACCACTTGAAGTATTCCCTGCAATTATAATATTCTTCTTATTTCTTATCTGTTTTTCTATATATTCTTTTTGTTCTTGTGTTATAACTCCTGTTTTCACATAATAATCAAGTTCAAATCTTATTTTACTTTTCTTTCTTATAGTAAATACAGGTCTATGTCCTACTGTATCATAAATAGCACCTGAAATTCTTTCTCCATTAGGTAAAACAGTTGAAATTGTTGCTTGTTCTCTTGTGAGAACTGTATCATTAAAACTTGCTACTAATTTAAGTATACTTTCACTTTCTGTCGGACTAAGTCTTATGTTAGTTAAGTATCTTCCCTCTCCAAATTTTTCTATTCTTAAAAAGCCGTCTTGATTTAAGTAAATTTCTATTATGCTATCATCATCTAAAAACTTTGTTAAATGTTGCCCAAAATTTTTATACATATACTCTATTTTTTCTTCTTTGGACTTTTCTTCTTTTTGCGATAATGTTAATTCATCTCCATCTACACTTTCTTTAAATCTATTTGCCAGGTCAACTTTTTTATTTAATGCCTTATCTCCTTTGAACAAGTGATTGACATTAAATGTTTCTGTTTCTTCTGTTTCAATTTTAATTTCACCTGTTTGCATTTCTTCTATTTTTTCAATCTTTTTTTCTTCCCTAATAAATGTTTTTAAACTACTTCCTTTTAATACATCTTCTATCATTGTTTCGCCCTCGTTTTCTAAAATTAAATTTTAAAAAAAATATCATATTTAAAAATATTATTTTCATCTGTTTTTGTTTCTCTTAACAAAATCTCTCTTTCTTGTTCTTCTAATCTTTTTAATTTAATTTTTTTTATGGTATTATTTTCTTCAATTATCAATCCAAAAGTTATCGTTTTTTCTTCTGTGTTATGGTTAGTTACTATAAGTCCGTATTTTTTAGAAATATCACTTATATTTTTTTCATTAAAATTTTCTTTTTCATAAATATTTATAAGTTTATTTTTTATAATATTTCTCCAAGAATTTGGATTTTTTATAGCCATATACTCACCTTTTGTCAACCAAGTTCTACCCTCTTTTTGTTTTTGTTCGTGGGTATATTTATATCTTTCTTTTTCACTAATATCTAATCCATATTTAATACAAATATCTTCAAACAATTCTCTCTGTTTTTCATATATAAGAACTTCTTTTTTATTGTGCTTTCTTATATCACTATCGTATTGCCTTTGAGTTAAAGATTGTAACATCTTACCTGTTTCAAAATTAACATTATCTACAACAACATCACAATAAATATTTTCATCAGTTATATGAATAGCAAAAAATGAATTAAATCCTCTCTCATAAAAATTTTTTTGACAATATTCTTCTGTAATATTAAAAATTGTTTCCTTATCTACAATACCACCAAATGATAAAATTTGATAATATGTAAATCTATCTTTTCCGTCCCTATTTCTTTTGTATAGTTTTTTATTAATCATAAATTGTTTTATTGCTATGTCTTTATTATCACTTACACCTACACCATAATAATCATTTGTATTCTTAGTTATGTGATTTATTAATTTTTTAAAATCTTCCTCACTTTTTCTTTGCTTTTCTGCCATTTTCATCAATACTTGCATAGTAAAACTCCTTATAAACAAATTACCCTTAACCTTTCTAAAATAAATTTCTTACTAAAAGTAACCAATATTTTACTATTGTAGGTTTAAAGTAGATAATTGAAAAGAATATTATTATAAAGAATATAATTGTACTCCAAAATCCTTTTTCTACTTTTCTTTTTTTAACTATGGTAAATGTTATTACAAATAATAATATCAACATTTCATAAATGGTTTTTACATAAAATATTACAGTAAATAAACATATTCCAACTGTTAAAAGCATAAAAGCTATACTTTGATTAACTGATAATCCTTTATTCATATAAGGAAATTTTATAAGTGCCGTTCCTTTATATGCTTTTGGTCTTAAATCGTATAAAATATGTAATGCTATTCCTAATGATAACCCTATTATCATAAACCTTGTTATATCAAATTTAGCACCATATACAAGCCATAGTAAGTTAGTCTTATGTAAATACATAAGTATACTTGGTAAAAAGAATGAATGTGTTACTATACTTCTATGTCCTAATCCTTTTATTTTTAAATCTACATCAGGATATTTAAGTCCTATGTAATAAAAACTTATTAAAAACAATGTAGAAATTATAACAAAACCTAATGTTACTCCCTCTGAAATAAAAGGTAAATTTTTGAAAAATTTAAAAAAAATCTTATTTATATGTATTAGTGTGTATTGAAAATTTTCCATAAATACACCTCAATTATTCATCTAAATCAAGTTCTAAATTTTTGAATTGGTTATAAAAATCTTTTAAAAGTTCTAATTCTTCTTTTTCAGTAGAATTACCTTTTTCAATTTCTTGTTTTAATTCTCCTAAGTATTCAATTACTTCTTTGTTATTTTCTTCAACTGAATTTTCTCTTTTTAAATTTTCTTTTATTTCTTTAACTAAATTCACTATATCCTTTGCAAAATTATGAGTGTTTTTTAATCTTTCAATTTCCACTCCTCTAATAGCTTTAAAACCTTTTCTTTCATTTATTATAGTATTTTCTATTGCTAAATCTATTTTCTTTTTTTCCTTAGCTTTTGCTATCGCCTTTTTTTCTTCTTCTGTCAATTCTTTTGTTTCTTTTTCTCCAATTTCATTATTTTTATTTTCTGATTTTTTTTCTTGTGGATTTTCTGCTTCATTTTTATGTTTATTATATTCAAAAACTAAGTTTTCAATTTCTTCATCATATTTAATGTGTTCATCTTTTAATACTTGCATAATACCTATTAGTTTTGTTAGTTCATTTTCTAAATTTCTAATTTTATCCTCTAATTCTTTATTTAATTCTTTTGGAAGATTAGTTTTATTAACTAATTCTGTAATTTTATTATCAATACTTTTAATTTTTTTTATTTGTGTGTGATTTTCCTTGTCTTGTTTTTCATAAAACATTTGTAAGGCTAAAAATTTTCTGTTTAAATTTTCAAACACTTCTCTTTTCATATTTATATCTCCTTTAAATTTATAAAATCATATTTTTTTATATTATACCATAAATAAATAAAAAAAATAAAGAAAATACAAAGATTTTCTTTATTTTTCTTTTTAAGAGATAATTTTTTATAACAATGCTTTTTATTTTTTTACATCAAAACTTCAATTTCTTTATTATCAGTTTTTTCATCAATATTTTTTACCTTTTGAATTTCATCTTTATGATTTTCAAGAACAATCTTTTCAAACTTTTTGTATATATCTTCAATTATTTTATCATTAGTTTCTTCTATATAAGTGTGAACTTTTTCTTTTATTTCTTCTCTTTTCTTTGATATTAAATCAACTGATGAATTATAATCAAGTTCTTGTAGTTCTTCTTGTAATTCAACATTCTTAGCTTTTAGACTTGATAAAGTTTTTGCCGATACTTCATTTGTATCTACTTCTTTTATAAAGTTACTACTTCTATCAAAATCATATTTTTCAACACAAGTAACAATATATCCAATATCTCTTGCAGTTTTTTCAAGTGCTAACATATTTTCTGTTCCTGAAAGTTTAACACAAGACATTTTACTATTTTTTTCATCTATTTCACTTTCAATCATATCAAAAGATTTATTGCTAGTAATAAGTTTTGATACAATAGCTTTGGCTTTATCTTCTAAAATTTCACTGTATTCTTCTTCATATAATTCATATTCTTCTTCAAATATTTCATCAAAATCATCATCTTTTAAATTTTCATAATCTAAATCAATTTCTTTATCCATCGTTCTTTCAGTATAATAACTGTTCACTTGTTCATTAGTAACAATTAAAGTCGGTAAATTCATTTCAATTCTTTCGTTTGAATAATCTTTTACTGTTTTAACCAAACATTCTATACCTTTTTCTGTTAAGAAAATATCATTAGGTTTAGCTTTTTTATCGCCATAGTTATATCTAGTTTTTAAGTGTTTTACCCCATTTAAAACTTCTTCATCAGTAGCTTTTTGAAATTTATTGCTTGTATCTTTTTCTGTTTCTAAATCTCTTATCATTATTTCTTTTGCCATTTCTTTTAAGTTTTGCGACATAACTTCAACAGTTTCTACATTAAAATGAAGATTTTCTTTTATAAATTTTTCCATTTTCTTTTGTGTGATTTTAAAAACTTCGCTATATTCGTTAGGTACTTCTATTTTTTTACTAATATCTCTTTCTAATTTATGAGATTTTTCTTTCTTTTCTTCTTGAATTACTTCTTTTTCTTGTTTTGTAACTTCTTCTTTTGAAAGTTTTTGTTCTTCAACTTCTTTTGTTTCTTCTAAGAATTTTTCAAAAGGATATTCTTTTTCATATTCTTTAACTTTATCTACTAAATAATTGCTTCTTTTCATACTTTCTTCTGACAAACTCTCAAACACTGACTTTATGTTATGGCATTCTTTTAAAGTAGTACACCAACCTTGAATATAATCTTTATTTGCACCAAAAATATTTTCTTCTGCCTTATCACTTTTAGTATCAAGTCCAAGTCTTATCATAGTCATTCCTGCCGTTAATTCTGCTTGAACTTCCTCTATTGCATTAGCTTGGTCTTTATTTAAACCAAGTTTTTTTATTTTTTTCTCAACTTCTTCCATATTTTCTAGTGAATGTCCTCTTTCGTGCAATAAAGTCGCTAAATAATGTTTATCTGTTTTAAAATCTTCTCTTGGGGGTAAAACTATTCTATTTATATCTTTTGTTTCTATATTTCCATCTTCATTTAAAACATTCATAGTCCCTTTAGCATTATATGCACCATATCTTTCTATACTTCCATATATAGTTTCGTAATCTTTTTTTGTAATAAATTCAACATTATCTCCTGTTTCTTTTATTGCTTTTATTAGATATGAAATGTATTTGTCTTTATTTAAGTCTTTGTTAGTTATTTCTTTTTCAGGTAATGGAAAAGCCTTGTCAAAATTTTCTATTTGATTTCCACTAAAAACATTATGATAACCTGAAAAAATTATTTTTTCTCTATTACCACTTGTTTGATAATACTAAAAGTATATATAATAAATTGTATTATCAAAAATGGAAGATGATTTTCTTTATCTTTCATAAAATAAGCAACAACTAAAAGCATAAGTATTCCATACATAAGTAAAACATTAATCTTATAATCACTTGCTTTTTTTACTAATATTTCATATTCTTTATCTACTATTTTAAATTCATCTAATACTTCTTTATTAGCTTTTTTGTAATTTATTTTTATTTGCTTTTGCATTATCTCACTTGATAAATATCTACTAATTACTACATTTGAAGCTATAAAATATTTATACCTACATTTTTCTAATTTGTTTGTCATTTGTTTTAATAAATTGTTTTTTTTCTTCAATACTTTCTCGGCAAAATAAATTTGTGATATTCCATATACAAAACTCATTACCAATATATAAAGCATAATCCACATTTTAAAAAATCCTCCTTAACTAATTACATAAGCATTTCTTTTAATGTTATTTATTTCATCATCACTTAAAGAAATAATATTTTCTATTATAGCATTTAATTTAGTTTCATCATATATTCTATAACAAGGTCTTATTCTCATTCTCCACTCAAAACTATTAAAATCTTCTATAACTTCTTTTAAAAGACTTGAAGTTATAATTTCTTCTCTTTCTTTTTTAAATGTTGTGATATCATTTTTAATAAAATCTTTAATTTCTTCTATTTTAGCAATTTCTTTGTTTTCTATAATCTCTTTAACATATAAATGGGTAATCACTCTTGAAAGTGTGCTATAAATACTTTCTTCCTCTGTATCTATATATGAAATTTTTATTTTGTCTTCATCTAAAAATCTCAATAACTTAAATGCTAATTTGTTATTTTCGCTTTCTAATATAGCGTTTGTTTTTGCTAATGCAATAACTGTATAATAAAGTAAATTTTCAAATGTTCTCTCATTTTTGGGTCTATTTTTTGTATTTTCTAGCATTTCTTCATACTTTTCCACAAACTTTTTATCTATAATTATTGTAAAAGTAGTAAAACCTGTTACTTTATCATCTGTTGTCAAATAAGTTCTTGGAATTGTTTGTGCTTCAATATAAGTTGAATATATTCCTATTATATTTCCTATTAAATTATTATTTTTTCTTTTTTGATAATTGAAATCTATTATACTTACATCTCCTGTATCTCTATCATAATCTCCATAAAGATAATTATTTACTTTTGCTTCAAAAACTAAATGGAATGTTTTTCCACTGTCTTTTTTTATTAATTTCACAACTTCTTCCATAGAATAAGTTTTTCCAAATTCATTTTCTACTATATGTTCCAAAGTGTTTTCAAAATCAATACTTGTTTTATTGAAAATTTTAGATAGTTTATCTTCAAATATTTTTTCTTCATTTATACTATCTATAATTTTTAATCTTTTGTTTTTAACTGTAAAAAGATATTTTCCGTAATATTTACAGAAATTAATATTCGCATTATTTTCAAAACACTTATTTGATATAAAATCAATTATATCTTCTTTATAAATCATTCTCTTATCATACATTTTATATCCCCCTTTATATTCAATCTTAGTATTTATATTATACCATATAAAATAAATAATTTCAATTTAATTTATTTGATATTAGACTATTTAAAAAAATATTATATCAATTATAGAATACATTTTAAAATGAATATAAAATTATTTTAAGATATACATAAAAATATGGATTTGTTAAAAATAAAATGATAATATATAAAAAAATATTTTATGAAAAAGAATTTTAACCTTTTAAATACTATATATAATCTTTTAAATAAATTTTTAATAAAAAAGCATATATTAGTTTATACTAATATATGCTTTTTGTTATTTTTAATTTATTTCAACTTCTTTTTCTTTAAATTTTGTTTTCTCATTGCTTTTCGTTTTTTCTATATTTAATTCATCAGAAAAATACTTATCAAAATGTCTTTCAACAAAGAAATCATATTCGTTTGGATTGAAATTATCTATCAATTTATTAAAACTTCTAACAGATAAATCATAATCACTTAATTTTCCTTTAAGTTTTTCTTTGAAATCATTATTAGAATTTATATATTGCCTTGTATAAGTTGTTATATCAATTTTTTCTTCATTTAATTTAGTTCCATCAATATTTTCTTTCCACAAATTAGGTAAATCTTCTTTTAAGGCAATAACAAAAGCATTTTCTATAAATTCTTTTTGTTTTCTTATTGTTCCTGTTTCTAAATTCAAATAGGTTTCTTTTAGTTCTTTAAACTCATTAGGTTTTAAATCAAGTATTTTATTTGATAATTCTGAATAAATTTCATCAAATTGTCCTCTTAAATATTCTCTTAGAACTTCTTTATATTTTTCTTCATCAAATTCTCCATTTTCCTTAGCATATAATTCATAAACATCTTCATTTTTATCAAACTTTATAATTTTTCTTGTACTTGAAAACTCAAAATCTTCTAAAATAAGATTATCAGTGATTTTTCTATCATCATCTTCAAATCTTTCTATCATATAGAAATCTATTTTATCTTTATTTATAATTCTATTTTCAAAATATTCGCCTGTTTTATCTAGTATCAAATCATAAAAATAATCTTTTCTTTTAAAATTTGTTTCTAGTGAAGCGTCTTCAATAGCATTTGCAATTATATCAGACATAGTTTCGTCCCACATCTCATTTTTTGAAATTTCACCTAAATTTACTGATAATTTATCATTGATTTGTTTAACAACATCAACTTTTTTATAAATTTGTCCCTTAAAATCAGGCGTTTTTTCAAAAGAAAAAGTATTGACATAATCTTCTGTCGTTAAAAACATAGAAAGATTATCTATTAATCCTGTATTGTCTTTCATAAAACATTTAGTTTTGCCTGTATCTATACTTAAATAAGATTTTATTTCATCTTGCATTTCATAAGAGTATTTAAAATTGTTTTTTACTTTTATATTAATATTTTTTATTCCACCATTATATTCTCTTATTTTTTCGTTATTTTTGAATTGAGTAACTTTAAAATTTATTTTTCCATTATCTTGTTCCATATTAATTTTAAAAGATAACCCCTCTATTTTTTTTTCTTTTTTTAAAATATCTATAATTTTATTAAAATCATCTTTAAAGTTCTTGGCATTCTCTAATTTTTCTTTATTTATTTCAAAAAAGTCCTTATAGACTTTATTTTCATCAATATAAGTTTCTATTTTATCACTTCTATATAAATCTATCATTTCTTCACTTTCTTCAGATTTTTCTAACTTTTCTGCATACTTATCATATATTTTTGTGATATCATATACAGTTTTTTTAGTCTTGGAAGTATCAAATTTAGAAAAAGAACAAGATTTATCTTCTCCGTTTAAAATTTTTTCACAAATAGATTTATAGACTTCATCAAATTCTTCTTTTTTACATATTGAATTAATCACCTTATCTTTTCTGTTTTCATCAAAAGTAATTTGTTTAATATGTATTATGTTATCTAACTCTTTAAAAGTTTTTATTTTTCCAGTTACTGAATTTCTTTTCAATTTCATATACTATCACTTCTTCCATTTTCTTTAAATTATAACATATTTTATTTGTTCTAATAAATAACTTTAAGTTTTGTATAAAATTATTTTAGAAACTATCTAAAAATATTTTTTATAAAAAAGGCATTTGTATGCCTTTTATTTTTTAAATTATTTCAATGTTTTGTTTTCTTTTAATTGTTTGAAAAAAGATGATTTTCTTATTTTTATATATTAATTCTTTTAAAAGTTCTCTTGTTCCTTGTTTTACTGTACTAAATATAGTAAAGTTATTTATATCAATATTTGTTTTGAAATTTTCATTAATTGAAAATATTTGCTCCTTACAATGAACTTGATATATCATCTTATTATTTTTACATAAATAATCATCTAGGTTTTTATTAAATGGTAATATTAAAGACAATAATTGACAATATTCATTTACAAAACTTAAACATTCTATATTTTTTTCTTTTATCTTACCAAAAATATAATCCATAACTTTTATAAGATTTTCAATCAATTTTTCTTTCTTATTTTCATCACTTTCAATTAATATCTTTTCTAAGTCAATATAGATAGTGAATTTTTCTTTATAGAAGTCTTTTATATCTTCTATTCTAGTTTCATCTGAAATCTTTAATAAGTGTGTTATAAAGCCTTTTTCTTGCCTTATATTTCCTGTGTCTTCTAAAAGATACTGTTTTTTGTCAAAAACTATTATATTTACATTGTTTTTAATTAAGTTAGGAATTAATATCTTGCTTTCATATCCTGTCTTAGTAGGTGCAATAAATAATATATTTTTTTCTTCTTTATATCTAACTTCCTTAGAAAGAATTGTACTCTTACCTAAAATTAAGCCTTTCATTTTTGTTTCTCCTTTATTTTTACTTGATAATTGTTTTCTTTTATATCACTAATCATTACGCTTTTATTAGAGAATTTCCAAAAATTGTTTTCATTAATTACATCATTGTTTATATCTTCTTTTAAACTAACAGTTGTTTTTTCTCCTGAAACTTTTTCAGTTTCTAAAATTAAATTTGACATAATTTTCTCCTTAATTTTCAATATTATTTTTTTTAAAAATCATTGTATTATAAGTATTAGCGTTTAAATTGTTGTTGCTATTATCAATAAAATTATATAATTGATATCCTTTTAATTCGGCATATTCTAAAATTTCATCTCTATTTGTTTCTGAAACATTATCTAAAAAAACATATTTGCTATTCTCTTTAAATTTTTTTGTTTTTTCTTTAAAATCATTAAAGACAACATCTTCATTTGAAGAAAACATTAAAACTAGAATTACTCCAAAGGTAACACCTGTAATAAAACCTATTATCATACCTAAAGCTATTTTTGTATCGACTTGTTTTCCCATTTTATGCTCCTTTTAAAAATTTATTCCCAATAATTTAATTGCCTTAATATTTCTTCATATTCATCTTTGGTTGCATAACATCTAATTAAGGAAATTCCTTTTATATTCTCTTGTAACTCTAAATAATCTCCATTATCTATTGATATTTTATATATAGTTGAAGATGATTGACTATTACTCATTGTATAAACAATATTTATCATTTCATTGTTTATAACAATGCTTCTTATGTATCTTTGATTGAGAAAAATTGTTTCTTTTTCTAAAACTTGATTTTTTTCTAATCTTGATATTCTTTTTATTTTTAAAAAATTCTTCATATCCATTTTTTTACTCTCCTTATGAAAAATAGATAAAAAGGAATTTTTTTTATCCTTTCTATCTATTATATCTATACTTTTTTTACTTCAATAATTCCTGTAATCTTATAAATTCACTTTCTTCAACATAACAATAGCTTCTTCCTAACATTTCCATACAATTACTTACTTCTTTTTTTTCAATATTTTCTTTGAAAATTCTATATTCAGGACTTAAAGTAACAGAATTTTTAGTGTTAGTGTTAATTATTATCATTTCATCATTTATGTTGAAATTAGTGATACAATTAGGATTAATTCCTAGTGTAAAGATTTCTTTTTCTTCATTTTCTTTATATTCTTTAATTATTCTTATTTTCAAAAAATCGTTCACATTCATTTTTTCTCCTTAAAACAATTCATCTAAATCATTAACTTCCAAAGGTACTATTTCAAATTCTATATAGTTCTTATAAATTTCTTCTGCTATTTCATCTAACTTTTCAAGGTCTACAATTTTATAATCACTTATTGTTTCTTTAAAATCTTTAAGTTCATTAAAAGTTAAGTTTTTATCTTCAAATTCTAATTGAGAAAATGATTTTAATACACCTTTTACAATTCTTCCAAGAGTATTTTTTTCATTATAAGGCTTCCAACTTTTGATATTGTATAGCCCATTTTTCAAATTTTCAACCCTTGTAAATAAAACATAAGTTTCTTTTTCCATTTCTCCATCAAAATTTCTTTGACTTTCAGATACTACTTTATATAAATATTTAACATCATTATTTGAACACTTATAAGAAAGTATTGATTTTAATTCAGGTTTTAATTTTTCTCTATTTGTAATATATTTTTCCATTTCATCATTTGACGCCACACTTATACTTTCTTCTCTTACTACCAAAGCAATAGCATTTTCTATATCATATTCTTTTTCTTCATTACTTTTTTTTCTTTTTGAACGAAAAGTTTTCTTTAAAGTATCAACCAAACTTATGTTTTGTTCTGTTTGAATATCAATAACTAATTTTTGTAAACCTTTTTCCTTGATTTGATTTAATGTGTATTTTTCCATTTCTATTCTCCTTTTTGTTTTATATTATACCATATAATTTGTAATTTTAATCTAACTTCATTATTTTATTTTTTTCCATTTCTGCATTAAGTTGATTTAATAATTTTATGTTATTAATTCTATCTTTTCTTGCTTTTTCTTGTTTTTCTTTTGTTTCTTTAATACCTTGTTGTACAATTTCAAAATTTCTTTTTAGACTTTCTATACTTATTGGAGAAGTATTAGCCACTTCGGCTATTTCTTTTGAAGTTCTGACAATATTAACTGCATTTCTTTCCATTAATTCTTCCGTTGTTTTATCCAATGTAACAAAAGTGTTTTTTAACACTATCTGTTTTCTTGTTTGTAAAGCAAGAATAATAGCATTTACGAAAATAGGTAATGTTGTTATTAAAGATGAATGTATTTTTCTAGCAAGTCCAATATTATTTTTTGCCATTATCTCAATCATAGGTAATGTTTGTAAAGATACGGCTTTTACAGTTTCTAAATCATATTTCTTTTGACTTATCATATCTAAAAGAGTTTGAGTTTTTGCAATTTCTCTATTTTTATCATTTTCATCTACATTCACTGTATCTTTTATATCATCTAATTTTTTCTGAACTTCTTCTTCTGCAAGTTCTGTTGCTAGTATATAATCATTTATTTCTATTGAATGTTTACTAACTGCTTCATATAAACTTTTTAAATCATTTTGGTCTTTTTCTATATCTACTTTATATTGCAATAATTCTTTTGTGATAACTTCAATTTCTTTGTTCATATTTTCATATTTTGCTATTAAATTTTTTCCACTATTAAAAACCTTAGAAAAAATAGATAAAATTCCTGTTTCCTTTTTAGGTGCTTTTTCAAAATCTGAAATATCTACTTTTTTTATAAGTTTTGTTAAATTTTTTATTATTGCTGTTGCTTCAATATTTTCTACATTTTTTGAAGTTCTTAAAATTTCATTTGAAATTTGAGAAAGTTCTTCGGCAGGTTTTGCTCCAAAATTTAAAATAGTTCCTGCATTTGTTACATCTATTTCCTTTACAAGTGCCTTTACTTCACTACTTTGTTTTCTAACAACCTTATAATTTTCTTCTAAAATTGCAGGTTTTTCTAAATTAAGTAAATTTTCAATTTCTTTTTCTTCATCTGTTTTTTCAACTTCTTCAATTACAACTTCTCCTTGTATTACTTCATCTTTTAAATCTTCTTTTTTCATTTTTTTCTCCTTTTTTATTTATTTTGTTTTTTTAAATAATCATTTACGACAGTAATTATAGTAGCAATATTCTTTTCTTCAATTCTTGTACCCATTCCACTATCAATAACTTCTTTTTTATCTGTTATATAACCTTTATTTATTTCCTTAAATTCCCATTTATTTCCTTTTTTATCAACCTTTATAAATTCTCCTAATAATAATACTGTTGATAAACTATTATCTTCATTAAGATTTGAAAAATAATAAGTTTTTTTATTAGGAATTTCATAATCACTTATTCTTACTCTTAAATCTTTTATACAACCAAAAGTAGTAAAATTTCTTTTTGTCATATCTTTTCTGTTAGTATAAATAGATATTATAACTGCTATTTTATCTACATTTTGTTCAAAATCATTTAAGTTAGAAAAATTTATAGCTTTATAATCTGAATTGAAAATTTTTCCTGAACTTTCTTGATTTCTTATACTTTCAGTAACTAACCATCTTTCATTTTTTTTGTTTGTGTTATTATAATAAATTAAATCTTCTGTATTTTGAATAACACCATTTCTAAATAAAAGTAAAGATATATTAATATCTGCATTTTTATACTTTTGACTTGTTTCTAATAAACTACTTATTAAATTACCTTTTGAATTAACTTCTTTTAATATATCTCCAAGATTTTCAATTTCATCTTCCACACTTTCCCATTGTATTTTTACTTTAATGTGATTGGATAAGATTTTATTTGCTTCAGTATTTTCTTTTTCTAAATTTATATTTTCTAAATTAAAAAAATTATTTTGTTCCATAAAAACTCCCTTTCATTATTTTTTCCATTTTAATAAAACAGAGAAAAATCCCTCTTTATCTTTGCTTTCAGTCAATGTTTCCTCTAAACTAATTTTCTTTGTTTTTTCAAGTATTATTTGTGAGTAAACATTTTCATTTATATATTTATCTATTCCACTTTTTCCATTAGGAGATAAGACTATAATATCTAATCCTAACATTGATAAAATAGTTAAAATATATGTCATCATACTACTTATTAATTCATTTTCCCCTAAAAAGAGAACTATTTTAGGTGCATTATTAGTGAAATCATAATTTTCTAACATCTCATACACTACATCATCAATTAAAAATGTTGAAAACAATAAAGCTACTTTTTCTCTAAATTTAGGTCTTTCAGTAAAAATAAATGGTGTTTGTATAATTTCATTTATCTTACCAAAAATATGATTTGTAGTAGTATCTTTTAATTTTCTAAATTTATTATAAAAACTAACTTTCTTTATATCTTCTAAATTAAAAGTATCATCTTCATTTCTTGTATAAGCAAGTTCTGATAAAAAGAAATTTCTATAATAATGTACTTTATCAGGGTAATAATATAACTCATTCATTATATTATATTTTTCTTGATTAATTTCTTCTCTAATTGTTTCTTTTGTTATACAAATAGTATTCTTCATTCCTAATAAATGATTTACCAGTTTTTTATATTCTTCTATGTCTTCATTAACACCCTGTATTTCTACAAAATAATGTGGCAGGTATAAAGTTTTAGTTTCTTCATTTACTTTAAAACCCTCTCTTAATCTTACATCACTTACAAGTGTATGGTATAAGTCTGCAACAACTCCATCAAATACCATTGGAACTATATTATAATTTAAGAATTGATTTGTATAATACATTTCTTTATTACTATATAAATTATCAAACACATTCTTTTGAATATAACTTGCAGTGCTTTTTATTTTTCTTAATTCTATTCCTTTTTTAGCAATATAATCTAATGAAAATTTATCAATGTTTTGTACTATTTTATCACTTTTAACCAAAGTAGATAATATATCATCATCTGCTTTTTCAAATTCTTTTTCATTTATATCACTAGGATTTATATAGATAACATCAACCATCATTCTATAAAGTAAAATTAGAAAATAAATTCCAACTTTATCTATTTTTCCAAAGTAAATACATTTTATATTTGTTACATAGTCAAATTTCTTTCTTGATAGATATTGTTTTGACATACAAATAAGATTTGCTAAAAATTCATAATATATGTTTTCTTTCATATCTTCAACATCTATTAAAAGTTGTCCTATATAGTCAACAGATTTCAAAAAGACTTCATTTACTTCACTATCTCCAAATATAATTAAATCAGAGTTAGCTAAATTAATTCCTTTTAATTCCTCGACTTTTCCTCTTATTTTTTCAAAAAATTCAAGGTCTTGGTCTAAAGGAATTTCATTTTCAAAAAATAACCATTTATTTTTATCTTCAATAGACATAATTTTTAAAGTTTTAAGTGAACTTTCATAATCATCAAATACACCTATATATCTAATGAACTGTGGTCTGAATATATCATTCATATAATCTTTTCTCTCAATATTAGTTTTTCTTAAAAAATAACATTGCTCCTTTAAACTTTTAACTTGTTCCATTATTCATAACCCCTTATCTTATTATCTTATTAAATTATTCAAGTATTTCTTTTAATTGTTCATATAGTTTTTCATTATCTATTTTATAGTTTTTTATTTCATCAGTTTTTATAACTGAAATATTATTTATTTCAAAATTTAGAGTTAAATATATGAATTTATAATTGTTACGAAATTTATCTAAAAATTCTTCCTTTAAAAAATTATATAAAAAACTTTGTCCATCAATAAATTCTTCTGTATATTCAAGAGGAAGATATTCTATTGTCAATGGTTCTCTATTTTCAAAACGGATTTTTTTAACATATCCTTTTAAGTCTTTTAAAATAACATTTCCAAATTTATTCATCATAACTAATCACCTTTTATTTGCTTTTTTTATATTTATATTATACCATATAAGGCAAATAATTTCAAGTTAAACAAAAACTAATTAACAAAAAAAGAGGAATAATTATCCCTCTTTTAGATTTTATCTATTTCTTCTAAATCTATTTCATCTTTTCCGACTTCATTAAATATAAGTTCTGTTTTTCCTTTTACATATTTATCTGGAACTATACTCGTTAATTTGAAATTAAGTTTTTCGTTTTCAGGGAAATATGGTTTTAAAAAGCCTAAATATTTTTCTTTAAAAAATGATTTTTCCATAGATATTATTGGTTTTTTTGTACCTAAATATTCAAATATCCCATCATACATTTCTTCCCTATATGAGTATGGATATGTCAAAAATAAATAGCAAATTTTCTTCTCTTCTTCTGTATTTTTAAGAATTACAATTCCCTCTATTTCCATTTGTAAACTTGTAGAAGTAAAATCTGTTAAAAGTAATATTTCTCTTTTACTATTATCTTCATCAATTTCTTTATACACTTTCTCTAGCCAATTTTCAAAGTCAGGATATTTTTCATCTATTTTTTGAATATTAAAAAAAGTTCTATTTAAGTATTCTTTTAACATTTCTTTTAATTCTGAATTAAGTTCTGAAAACTTTAATAATTTTCTTGATGATTTTCTTTCTTTTTCATTTTTTTCTATTGATATAATATAATCTATCAAACTTTTTTCTAAGATTTCTTCTTCTTTTATACCAATAACATTAATAAGTTTGCCTATGTTTTCCAAATTTGTTTTAAAATATTCTATTATTTCAGGAAAAGGTTTTTTATCAAAATCTTCAATGTTTTTACTTGCCAAAAATATCGAATTAATTATTAAATTTTCTTCAAATCTCTTTTCATTATTTTCAAAAATAAAACTTTCATTATTGTTTTTGTTTAAAATTTTAAAGAAATCTTTTGAGATTTTTAATGAAACTTTAATTAATTCACTTTCTTCATCTTGTTCTTTTTTACTTAACTTATTTAAGATAGCCTTTAATAAAATAAAATAATTCCAAACTACTTCTTCAACTCTTAAAGTTACATTTTCTCTATAAATTTCAGGTAGTGATAATTTAATTCCTTTTTTATAATCATTATCAACAAAACTTCCCTGCATTTTTCTAAATACTGGTTTTAAATTTAAAAGACTTTCAATAAAATTCATTTGTGCAGTTTCAATATGTGTGTTCTTAGCCTCTATATTTGACATTTCAAACATTTCCTCATAATTTTTAGGTTTATTTTCCTTATATTTCTCTAATAATTCCTTTGTTATAAAAAGTCTGTTCATTTCTACCACCTTTCCTTTTTTTATAATCTTTTTTTAAAAAAGTTTCATCTTTTCTTCTTGGTCTTTAAATAATAATCTTTCTTCATATATTTCGTTTTTTTTATTTTTTTCTTGAATTTCTATTTCATCAAATCCTAGCAAATAATTTGGTGTAGTTTCAAAATATCTTGCAATTTCAATTAATTTAGGTATAGGTATATTTATTTCTCCACTTTCATACTTAAAATAAGTAATTTTTTTTATTCCTAAAAAATTTCTAGTTTTAGTATAATAAAAAACTTTATTTTTCACATAACAAACTTCTTCAGCAAAAATACCATTTGCAATATAAGGCATATTGGTAAAAAAACTTGAGATTACTAATAAGAAAAATACTCCCATAAATAGTTGTGCAGCTAAATTATTTTTAAAAACTTCTTTATTAAATGAAATTATAAAAATTGCCATAGCTAATGCAAAAAATGGCTGAAAGAAAAATATATATGAAGTCATTCTTCCCTCTTTATTATTTTCATCTAATGGACGAGCTTTAATTTCTTTCATTTTAAATACCTCCTATTTTATAGAAAAATTAGATTTTCCTAACATAAATTACTTATAATAAACATTATAGCAAATTTTTTTGATAAATAAAATAGGAGCTATTATTATAGCTCCACTCTATAACTAATTATTTTTTATCCATCTTAAATATGAATTGATAAAATCATCAATGCTTCCATCCATAACAGCCTTAACATTTCCTATTTCAGTGTTAGTTCTGTGGTCTTTAACTAAGGCATAAGGTTGGAAAACATAGGATCTAATTTGGTTACCCCAACCAATATCAGTTTGTTCACCTTGAATTTTTTTCATTTCTTCTTCTTTTTTCTTAATGAAACTAATCTCCAACTTCTTCAAGATGATAAAGATTGTCGCCTAAAGTATTCTTTATTACTGTCGCCTTTTTATATTCAAAGGCGATTTCAGGACAGTCCCATTCATTTTCTTCATAGGCATATTGATATGAAGAGTTCTTTAACTGTTAATATTTTTATAATTATTTGTATTTTTTTATATATAAATATGTTGAATGTTTTTTAAAATTGTGATATAATTCCATTGAGGTGATAACTATGCTAAAACCTAATGAAATGGCAAAACGTTTAAATGTAACTGTAGGAACACTTCAAAGATGGGACAGAGAAGGAAAATTAAAAGCGTTGAGAACTAAAACTAACAGAAGATATTATACTGAAGAACAGATAAATAATTTTTTGAATATTGAAACTCCTGAAAAATCTAAAATGAATATTGCCTATTCAAGAATTTCATCACATCAGCAAAAACATGAACTTAAAAATCAGGAAAACTTTATTAAAGAATTTGCAAATGGAAGTGGAATTATTATTGATGAATACATTTCTGATGTTGCCAGCGGACTTAATTATAAAAGACAGGGCCTTTTAAAATTGCTTGAGCTTGTAATGCAACGTAAAGTAGCCAAAATATTTATAACATACAAAGA
>ERZ773014.927-NODE-927-length-19152-cov-33.977064_pt1 | contig 19152 bp, 18 predicted proteins | sample MGYA00580841_ERZ773014 | MGnify/ENA primary metagenome ERZ773014 (study PRJEB29015, sample SAMEA2737989) | human oral metagenome | biome: human oral; feature: human-associated habitat; material: dental | place: China | collected 2067 ...
CCGGCAGCGCCGTAGGAGCCGCCGCCGAACTTCCCCCCGGCGTGGAGCTTGGTGTAGACGAGCTCGACGCCGGTCAGCCCGGAGGACGGCTCGACGTCGACGGGCACGCCCCGCCCGGTGTCTCGCACCTCGATGGAGCCGTCGGCGTGAACGATGACGTCAATGCGGTCCCCGTAGCCCTCGAGGGCCTCGTCCACGCCGTTGTCGACGATCTCCCACACGCAGTGCATAAGGCCCCGCTGGTCGGTGGAGCCGATGTACATGCCGGGACGCTTGCGCACCGCCTCCAGCCCCTCCAGCACAGAGAGGTGGCGGGCGGAGTAGTCGCCGCGGCTGGTCTTGTTCTCAGAAGCGGGCACGGCCGGACTTTACCGGATCGAGGTCGAACATGTGTTCCTCCGCGCCGCAGCCGGATCTGTGGTCTTCGTCGACCTCGTCCGGTGCCCGCCGACGCCGACATGATAGCTGGCCGCCCTGGCGCGCAGCTCCCATCATTCCGGCGCCGGGTTGTCGAACGGGTGTTCACGGATCGCGGCGCGGTTGCGTGACGACGGTGCCGACCATGCCACCGCCGAGGCCGAACGCGCCGGGGTGCTCATCGCCCTGCCTATGACCCTGTGTTATTTGCCGGCTTTCTTCCTCCTGGGCCTTGCCCCCATGGTCATCAGCCTGGGAACCAGTATTCTTTCCTCCCACTAGTTTCTTGTAAAGGAACCCATCATGAGTCGCCTCATGCATCTCCCCGTCATTGCCACTACTGCCCTCATGGCCACCACCATGAATCTGCTCACCAATGCGTTCGAACGCCTTGGTCGGTTCGATAACGACGAGGGAACAACCACCATCGAGTACGCCATGGCGGCCCTCGCCGCGGCCGCGCTGGCCGGCGTCCTCTACGTGATTGTCACCTCGCCCACCGTGCACGATGCCCTCCAGGGCATTATCACGAACGCCCTCTCCAACACCCCCTAACCGCCATGTTGGGAAACGATGATGGTGCCGTCACCGTCGAAACCGCCATTGCCACCGGCGCCCTGATCGCGGTGTTCACCACCCTGGTCGCCGGCCTGGTGGCCGTGGGCGCTCATCTTGCTGCCATCGACATTGCCGGCGCGGCCGCCCGGGCCTACACCATTGGTGTGCCCTACGAGCCGCCTCGGGGTGTCGTCACCATCACCGAATCCGGTGGGCTGGCCACCGCCACCGCCGTCGTGCCCAGCCCCTTGGGGGCCCAAACCGCCCGCGCTGTCTTCCCCATCGAACAAGAATTCGGAACGCCATGAGCGGGCTCACCACCTTGTGTGACGACGATGGTAGCGCCACCATCACCACCGCCGGCCTCATTGTCGCCCTTATCCTCGTGGTCCTGGCCCTCACCCACGGCATCCGAGGCACCATTGCCAGCCACCACGCCAAAGTCGTGGCAGACCTCAGCGCCGTGGCCGGCGCCTATGCTGCTTACACGGGTGTCGACCCCTGTGACACGGCCGCCACCATCGCCCGTCGTAATGCGGCAATCCTCGACCGCTGCACCACCAGCGGCGACGACGTCACCGTGACCGTTTTCGACGCGTCAGCCCGCGCCGTCGCTACCGCCGGCCCACGCTAACCATCCAGCATCGAACATATTTTCTGCAACAGGGCTATTGCGCCGCGCTTGTCTAACGGCTGGTTTCCATTCCCGCACTTTGGCGACTGCACGCACGACGGGCACCCTGACTCGCACCCACAGCCCGCCACCGTCACCGCGGTCGCCGAAACCCACTCGCCAAACCGGGAAAACCCGCAGTCCGCAAACCCCGCCCCGCCCGGATATCCGTCATACACAAACACCGTGGGTAGACCCGTGTCCTGGTGCAACGCTGTCGACACCCCACCAATATCCCACCGGTCACAGGTCGCCACCAGCGGCAAAAGCCCAATTAGCGCATGCTCCATCGCGTGCAACGTGCCCGGCACATCCTGAATCCCCAATTCTGCCAACACTACCGGATCTATCGTGATCGCCACCGCCCGAGTCACCAGCGACTCCGGCGGCATACCCAACGGCACCGCTGCTAGCGTCGCCCCGCCCGGATCCCGCACCGCATAGCCCGTCACCTGCCGGGTCACCTCCACCAGCATATTTGCCACCCGCAGCCCCGGCGCCACATCATCGCATGCCGCATCAGGCGCCGACACCACCCGAATCGTCGTTGACGACAGCGCCTGCGTGAAATAATCCGGCATCTCCCCGTGCACCAACGCCACGCCTTCCGCCAGCGATAACTCATCCACCACATAGCTATGTCCCTGATGCAAATACACCGCGCCCGGATGCACCTGGCTTGCCGCCTGGCCGGCATCAACTGTGCCCACCACCCGGCCCGTCGCCGACTCCACAATCGTGACCTCCCGGCCCGAACCCCGCACACTCACCACCCGATGTGGGTCCGGCTGCCCCGGTGGCACCGCCGCATAATATCCCCGTGGTCGCCGCCGCAACCACCCGTCCGTCACCAACCGGTCCACCACTGGCCCCGCCCGAAACCACGCAACTTCCCGATCCGTCAGCGGCGCCTCCAATGCCGCGCACAGAACATGGCCGGCAAGAATGTGGGGATTGGTGGGATCGAACACCGCCGCCTCCACCGGCCTGCTGATGAGCGCATCCGGGTGGTGCACCAAATACGCATCCAGCGGATCCGCGCTGGCGATAAGCGCCACCGTGGCGGCCTGATTCCGCCGCCCGGCACGCCCCGCCTGCTGCCAAAAACTCGCAAGAGTTCCCGGAAACCCGGCCGTAATCACCGCATCCAAACCCCCAATGTCAATCCCCAACTCCAGGGCCTTGGTGGCGGCGACCCCCAATAGCTCACCATCATCGAGTGCCTGTTCGATCCGCCGCCGGTCGGCTGCTAAATAACCAGCCCAGTAGGCGGCAACCCGGGCACCCAGGTCTGGTCTACCGACCCGGGCCAACTCCGTTTGGGCGCGCAACGCTACGAGCTCCGCGCCGGCCCGGGACTTGGTGAACACCAGGGTGCGGGCACCCTCGACGAGGAAATCCGCCATGAGCAGTGCCGCCTCCGTGGTGATGGAACGCCGTCGGTCACCAGGGTGAACATCGGCTTGCCGCCCCGCATCCCCCGCATCCGCCGCCAAGCCTTCCCCCGCGGCCCCACCGGAAGCCTCACCGGAGTCCTCGCCGAGGGCTCCGTCGGGGGAATCCGCTGGCCCGGTCTCCGTGAGAATGATGGTGCGCCGACCCCGCGGCGACCCATCCTCAGTGACTGCCACCACATCAGGGGCGCCAATGAGCCGTGCCGCATGCTGGGCCGGATTATTGCTGGTGGCGGACGCCAGAATCACGACCGGCCCGCCAGTTTTCGGCCCACCATGCCCGCCGGCCCCAACCCCACCCCCACGCCTGCCTTCCCTCACATTCCCCCGTGGCTGCTGTGCGCGCCGAGCGAGCCGGAGCAGCCGCCGAAGCACCAGGGAAACATGCGCCCCAAAAACACCCCGGTATTGGTGAGCCTCATCCACGATGACATATCGCAGGTTCGCAAGCAGCCGCCGCCACAGGTCCGGGTAGGCGAGAATCCCGCCGTGGAGCATGTCCGGATTAGTGACTAGGTAGCGGCTGGTGGCCCGAATGGTGCGGCGGGCCTCGGTGGGGGTGCCACCGTCGTAAGGCGCGGGGTTGATGCTGGCCAGCGCCGGGTCGGCCCGACAGAGCCGCAGTATTGCGGTGAGCTGGTCGTTTCCCAAGGCTTTGGTGGGGGTGAGGTAGAGGGCGCAGGCTGCCGGGTCGCGGGCCAGGTCGGTGAGGGCGGGGAGTTGGTAGCCCAATGATTTCCCCGACGAGGTGCCGGTGGCGACAATGACGTGGCGCCCATCGTGGGCGGTGGTGGCGGTGAGGCTTTGGTGCTGGTAGGGGCGGGTGATGCCGTATTCGTCGGCAAGCTGGGTGATGAGTGGGGGATATGCCCAGGTGGGCCAGTCGCCGTAGACTGCGGGTCGGGGCGGCTGGGTGATGGTGGTGCGGTAGGTGGGGGTCATGGATGGTCCTTGGTGGCAAAGAATCAAGTACAACCATTAAGCATAAGGGTGTGAATCAGGCCACTGATCTATTCTTTGGGGGGTAAACATGGAACACTAGAGGATGGTTGTCACATGAGGTTTTGTATCTTCGCGGCATTGTAGCAAGGTGATGTGCCTCTGATTTATTGTGTTGCCCCATGGTTTGTGGCGTCGGGCGTGTGTTCAGCAATGATAGGTTGCCGAGATGAGCGCGCTTGATCTGCCCTGATAACAATCTCTTATTGACTATATATGAAGGAAAATACTATGGCTAAAGGCACTGTTAAATGGTTTAATGCTGAGAAGGGTTTTGGGTTTATCGAGCCGGAGGATGGTTCGGCTGATGTGTTCGTGCACTATTCCGAAATCAACGGTGATGGGTTCCGATACCTGGAGGAGGATCAGGTAGTGGAGTTTGAAGTGGGTGGCGGGGCTAAGGGCACCCAGGCATTGAACGTTCGTGTGATTCGGTAATTGGTTGGTGATCCTTGCTCTTGTGGGGGTGAGAGCAAGTAAGCTTTTCGACGCTTGCCCCTGGTGGCTGCGTGAAAAAATAGCCCCCGGGTCTGGGGGTTTTATGGGGGCGTTGGACATTTATGTCAGGTGCAGCCGTATTATAAGGAATCGTCTGTAATTTTTTTATGTTCACATTGAGACACTGAGATTGAGATTGAGGTTCATTCGGTTCATGGCTGAAGGCAATGACATCAAGCGTCTGGTCATCGTTGAGTCCACGACGAAGGCCAAAAAGATTGCCCCCTATTTAGGCAGTAATTACATCGTTGAGGCGTCGGTGGGTCATATCCGCGACCTGCCGCGGGGGGCTGCTGATGTGCCGCCGAAATATAAGAAGGAGCCATGGGCGCGACTCGGGGTGAATGTGGATAAGAACTTCACCCCGTTATATGTGGTGAGCCCAGACAAAAAGAAGAAGGTGGCGGATCTTAAGGCCAAGCTCAAGGATGTGGATGAGCTGTTGTTGGCCACCGACCCGGACCGGGAGGGCGAGGCCATTGCGTGGCATTTGCTGCAAACCTTAAAGCCCAAGGTGCCGGTGCGGCGCATGGTGTTCCATGAGATCACCAAGCCGGCGATTTTAGCGGCGGCCCAAAACACCCGGGAGTTGGACAATAACCTGGTGGATGCGCAGGAAACCCGCCGCATTTTGGACCGGTTGTATGGTTATGAGGTTTCCCCGGTGTTGTGGAAGAAGGTGATGCCCCGGCTGAGCGCGGGCCGGGTGCAGTCGGTGGCGACCCGGGTGATTGTGGATCGGGAACGCAACCGCATGGTGTTTGTGCCGGCCGAGTATTGGGACTTGGCAGCCGAGTTCACGGCCCCCGCGTCGGCGGGCACGGCGTCGCAAGGCTCGTCGACAAGCACGGACGGTGGGGACGACCGGAAGTTTGCGGGCCGGTTGAGCAGGGTCAATGGCAAGCGGGTGGCTGCGGGCCGGGATTTCAACGACCGCGGTGAGCTCACAAGCGACGCGGTGGTGGTGACCAAGGCGCAGGCCGAGCAGCTGGCTACCCAATTGCAGCACGTGACCCTGCCGGTCATAAACGTGGAGGAGAAGCCGTACACCCGGAAACCGTCGGCGCCGTTCATGACTTCAACGCTGCAGCAGGAGGCGGGCCGGAAGCTGCACTACACGTCGGAACGCACCATGCGGGTGGCGCAGCGACTGTACGAAAACGGGCACATCACCTACATGCGTACCGACTCCACAACCCTATCTGAGCAGGGTTTGCAGGCCGCCCGGCAGCAGGCCATCGCCCTGTTCGGCAAGGATCATGTGGCGGATTCGCCGCGTCGCTACGACCGTAAGGTGAAGAATTCGCAGGAGGCCCACGAGGCTATCCGCCCGGCCGGGGAGCAGTTTTCCACCCCGGCGGAGCTCCGGTCACAGCTGGATGCGGAGGAGTATAAGCTGTACGAACTGATTTGGCAGCGCACAATCGCCTCGCAAATGGCGGATGTGAAGGGCGTGTCCATGAAGGTCACGATCGGCAACGAGGATGTGGAGTTCACCACGACGGGCCGCACGGTCACGTTCGCCGGGTTCCTGCGCGCCTATTCGGATGCGATTGCCGACGCCGCCGCGAGCTCCGACGCGAACCAAAGCCGGCTGCCGCACCTGAAAGTCGGCGACGAGGTGGCGATTTCCGATGTTGCCGCCGACGAGCACACCACGAACCCGCCCGCCCGCTACACCGAGGCATCGCTGGTGAAAAAGATGGAGGATTTAGGCATCGGCCGCCCCTCCACATACGCCAGCATCATTAAAACCATTCAGGACCGCGGCTACGTGTATTCGCGTGGCAATGCGCTGGTGCCCAGCTGGGTGGCGTTCGCCGTGGTGGGGTTGATGGAGAAATCGTTCGCCGCCCTGGTGGACTATGATTTCACGTCCTCCATGGAGGACGAGCTCGACGACATTGCCGCAGGGAACGAGGTTGGCGCGAACTGGCTCAAGGGGTTCTATTTCGGCGACGAGCACGCCTCCGACGCCACCGCCGAAACCATCGCCCGTCAGGGCGGCCTGAAAGCGCTGGTGGGCAATAACCTGGAGCAGATTGATGCGCGGGTGGTCAACTCCCTGCCGCTTTTCGACGACGACCAGGGCCGACCCATCTATGTGCGGGTGGGCCGGTACGGCCCCTACCTGGAACGCCAAATCGGGGTGAAACCGGACGGGGAACCCGAATTCCAGCGCGCTAACCTTTCCGACACCACTACCCCGGACGAGCTCACGCTGGAGTTCGCCGAGAAACTCTTCGCCACCCCCCAATCGGGCCGGGAGCTGGGCGTAAACCCCGCCAATGGCCGGGTCATTGTGGTCAAAGAAGGCAGGTTTGGCCCCTACGTCACCGAAATCATGGGTGCGGACGAGAAGGAAAAAGTAGCGGTGTCCGCGGAACAGATTGTTGCTGAGGAGCGGGCCGCGGAGGACGCCCAACGCGCCGCCGAGGGCAAGCGGGCCAAAAACTGGGAGACCAAAACCGCGATTGCCGCGAAGGAAAAACGCATCAACCAGATCATTGAGGAAACCCTAAAGCCGGCCACCGCTTCTTTGTTCTCCAGCATGGACCCGTCCACGGTGACCCTGGATGAGGCCCTGCAATTAATCTCCCTGCCCCGGGAGGTGGGGGTGGACCCCACCGATGGTCAGATGATTACCGCCCAAAACGGCCGCTACGGCCCCTATCTGAAGAAGGGCACGGATTCCCGATCCCTAAGCAGTGAGGAACAAATCTTCACCATCACCCTGGATGAGGCCCGCCGCATTTATGCGGAGCCGAAACGCCGGGGTCGGGGCGCCGCCACCCAGCAGGCCATTAAGGAACTGGGCGATAATGACGTGTCCGGCAAGCCCATGAGCGTGAAGGATGGCAGGTTCGGCCCTTATGTGACTGATGGGGAAACCAATGCGTCGCTACGCAAGGGTGACGATCCGCTCACCCTGACGGATGCGCGGGCCAACGAACTCTTGTCCGAGCGGCGCGCCAAAGAGGCCGCGGACGGCGGACCGAAAAAGAAGGCCACGAAGAAAACCGCGGCAAAGAAGAAAACCACGACGAAGAAGGCGGTGAAGAAACCGACGAAAACCACCAAGCGGGTCGTGAAGGCCGGCAGCCGCAGTAAATAATCACCCGATTGTGTGAAACACGGCACGAAACGTCTGGTTTCGGCTCCCAATCTCCGATAGGATTTGTATTACAAACATTTTATCGGCAACTATCGGATGTGGAGTTTGTGATGAAACTGCGTGCGGCACTGGCGGTAACAGCGACCATACTTGCCGGTGCCGTGGGTGGACTATCCGGTTGTGCCCTACCGACCGGCATGGCGGGTCTCGGCAGCGGCGCCGGCACCGGGCTGACCGGCACACAGGTGGCCGACACCGAATGCCACCCCCAACTCGACCTGGCCGAAACCGCTTTCGGACTGTGGGAAACTGCTAAGAAAATCCCCATCCAGGGCAGCAGCCACCAGTTTTATTTCACAGTGCAGGACAACCACTTCGATCCCTGCGCCGACCTCAGCTGGGTGACCCTCCAGGGTGTGGAACAAGACCCGGCGCACTACGATCCCATGGCGATGGAATCCGCGCAACGCACCCTCATATTTTTTCATCGTGACCAATTGATTACCGATGCGAGTTTCCTCCTCGCCTATGATGCGCGCGACATTACGGTCGCCGATAACCAGCTGGAAGTCACCTACGAGGCCCTGGCCTACCCGCGCGTGACCGAGGGACCCACCCAGAAAATCACCTATAAATATGCGGATGGGGCGCTGCGGCAGGAAACCAACCCCACCATCGACGTGAAACCCCTGAAACTGGACTTCCACACCAACCCGCCCGCGAGCGACGCCATCACCATCCCCCTGGGTAACGCGAATTACTCGCCCGCAATTAAAACATATGAAGGTAATGTGCTTGCCGACGTCCCCATGGGCGACGGAAAAATCCTCTGCAATTTCTACCTGACCCAGAAAACCAGTGGTCCGAGCTGCACGAACCGGCAGAAAGCCACCTGGCCAATCGTCAATGAGGGCCCCGGTCAGGCGCCAACCAATAGCGACAGCAAGAGCAACAGTGAAGGCAAAACCAATTTCGCGGCCTTCTCGTTCAGCCCACCACCATCATTGCGCACATCCTATTTCCCGTCGGGGAATATCAACCCCGAGGACACATTCCCGGACGAGTCCGTGGTGCAAGTGGGCCCCTATTTTGTGGATACCCGCGGTGATACCGTCAAGATTTCGAATAATTCCAGCACCGTGGTGCTTGGCGACGGCGTGGCGGAGCTCCGGGACGAACCACTATTCAACCTGGACAAATCCCGGTGGCCGCAGGACCTCAAGTCGAGCCGGTAGCCCTATTTTGGTTGGGTTTTTGGCTTCAATTTTATGAGCTCAGTAATCAGGTGGGGCATCGCTGTGCTAGTAGTTTCTCGGTTGACCTCATCAAAGGCACAATGCGTGACTTGCTCCACAGCCTGTTCATAATCTTCCACTGGGAAGTTATCTGAAACCTTTTTCCCATGGTTGTTCGAGAAAAGTTTTTGTTTCGAATGTCTTCGAAATGTGCTAGGAGCCAGGCTTCAAAACTTTCATGGGATACCACAAAATGGTATTCGGTTTCACAGCAATTAGTTGCATTTTTTGCTGCCTTGAATGCTTGATGGAACTGCTCATCACTGGTTTCATCAACATCAACAACATAATATATTGCGGAAAAGGGCGCATCCTTGTCCCTGCTAATAGTGGTTTTTGTGCGATCAATGAGGTTTTCTGGTGATTGTGATTCTACTTTTATAGTAGGGCTCGATAACCTTAAGCGACGTTTTAAAAGGTTGAAATAGTCTTTTTCGGTGCATTCTCCCTGCACAATGAGGAGAATGGGCTTAGACGTGGAGCGCGTTCCTGGACGTCCACGCCCGTGTGATTTTATGTTTTTGTCTTTGCTCTTCTTGGCCATGTTCTATGCTTCCGTTTCTGTTTTCACTGCACGTAATGCATCTAGGGCCTCGGCAATGCCTCGTGGGGAAGTGATAGGGATGGTGCCAAAGACGCCCTGGAGATAGCGCTTCTCAATATTGTGATTATCGCGTGGGGAATATTCACTCAAAGCAATGAGCTCGGAAATTGATTGTTGCTTTTCTGCAAACCATACCTCGTTGCGATCTATTGCTTCCGTGGGGTGGTTGCCTAGGAGCGTGAGATCATGGGTCGTGAAAATCAACTGTGCACCTTGGGCATTGATCTCTTCATCCTGGAAGTAATGAATGAATTCACGCAGCAATGTGGGGTGCAAGCTGCCATCTAATTCATCAACGATAAGGAGCGCACCATGGTAAAGCGCATAAAGCGCCAGGAAAATACTATCAATCCATACCTGTGTGCCTCGTGATTCATCTTCTTCTTTGAGAATAAAGCCATCCGATTCGCCTTCGTGATGGAACTCAATGTACTGGAGATATTCGTCAAATGGTGCACCCCGTGGTGGGGTATCGGAGATTTCTACCTGCGTTTTTTCTGGATTGATGAGGATATGGAATTGGCGTAGTTTTTCCGGTAATGCTTCTTCCTTAACGGAAATATCTGTTATTCCTACATCCGCGGTAGTCATCATGAGTTTGAGCAGTTTCAGCCAATTGATATTTTTTGAGGCAAGTTCCATGACCCAAAAATGGCGGGCTTCCCGATCCGGATCAGAGACATGGATTGGGGGAAGCATCTTATCTTTCCACCAGTACACTGCGCCAATAAACCTACCTGGATTCTTTATTGTTCGCCAGGCGCTAAAGCATAATGCTGTTGGCTTGAGAAATTGGTTAATGTTTTCTTGTGCAGCGTTGGGGATTTGTGCGCCACTACCAAAGACGATTGTGTCATGTTCGCGCTCAAAAATGAGTTGCCAAATCCGTTTGGCATTGGCATATAAGCTTTCTTCAACAATGCCGGTTTTATCTAGCGCTAATGTCCACCGATACCGAACATCCTCATACTCGTATTCAGTGATGAATGTGGTGGGATCATCTTTATAAAGTTTGTGTGGATTATATAAACTTTTTACCAAGTCTTCGTTTCGTATTGACGAAGCAATGGCATTGCGCAGTATTCCCAGTGGTTTGATTATGTTGGTTTTACCGGAAGCATTAGCGCCAAAAATTGCCGCCCGCTTAAGAACAAGATCATTCCATGACTCGTTCTCGCGGGGTCGTAGTGTTTGAAACTTTGGGGACTGCATGTCCAAAGTAGTTTCATGGGCAAATGATCGGTAGTTCTCGACCGTGAACGAAAGCAGCACACCCATATTCTAGGCTGAAATTTGCACTTTTTGTGCATTATGGGTCTTATTGAGTGTGTTTTTGCTTGTATTCTTCCCCACGAGAGTCCGTCGTCAAGCATCGTGGAGGAGTGCTTGCGATTGCGTGGTTGGCTAATGCGGAAGGCATTGAGCTTCCGCCAACGAAGAAACCGTAATGACCACCGCATGCCAGTGGTCGTTACGGTTTATTGCAAACAAGCTCGCTTGTCGACGCTACAAGGCGCGTTCTCCGCAGCTATAGCTGCATTTCCTCCAGGATCTTTCCGGTGGGCTTGTCGCTGCCGGCCACCGGTTCCTCGGTCAGAAACACCTTGGAGGTGGCGGATTCGAATGGCATCCACACGTCTTTATGTTCCTCTGGGGTGATTACCCCGGCCGAATTGATGCGGCCGGCTTGGTTCACGCTCCACACCTGGATTCCCATACCTTTTCTCACCTCGGGGGTGCCCTGCACCATTGCCCCGGCCTTATTCATGGTGGTGGATGACACCAGGTGGAGTCGCACTCCACTGGAACTCATGGTGATGCTCTGGGCATCCGCGGACTGCATGATCTCGGACATCGCCTGGTTGGTAGGCCCGGTGCTGGGGGCGGAGAGCAGCTTGGGCAGGAGGAATCCGCTGCCGGCCAAGAGCGCGACCACCGCGGCCGCTGCGGCAATGAACATGATGCGTTGCTTCGATAGGCGAAACCGCCAATTGCCCAGGTTGATAACGCGCCCGCCACCGGCACCACTCGCCTCGCTGGCACCGGCCCCACCCGAATCCGCCTTGGCCGCGGTCACATCCGCAGGCTCCGCAGCATCCGGGTCCGTGGCAGCAGTGTCAGTGCTCTTCACCGCGTCTGCTCCTGCGGTGGCTGGGGTGCCGGAATCCCCCTCCGGTTCGATCTCGTCGATGGCTGCCAGCACAGTATCCTTCAGGGAATCCGACGGGGTGACCGGCACCGTGGACAACGCCAGGGCGTCGGCAAGCTCAGCGTCGGCTAATTTCTCGTCGGGTAGCCAGGATTGATCCTTAGTAGTCATCGTGCCTCTTTCTTATTAGTAACATGCAGGGCAGATTTTAGTTTTTTCAATCCATCACGGACCCGGGTCTTAGCCGTCCCCAGGGGAATGCCCAGGTGGTCGGCGAGTTGTTGCTGAGTGAGCCCACCAAAATAGGTGAGCATAATGGCGGTGCGGTGCGGCTCCCCAATGTCGTTTACCGCGGCACGCAAATGCTCACCCTCAACACTAGTTATGGCGTCTTCTTCCACATCAATGTAGCGGGTGAGCTGTTCAAGCATGGTGATGCGCTCATCACGCGCGAGTGCCGCCATGCGGGAACGAAGCTTATCAATGGCGCGGGAGCGGGCTAGGCGCAGCACCCACCCCTGCGCGCTCCCTCTTTCGGGGGAAAACATTGGGGCGGTGCGCCAGATTTCCACAAATACCTCTTGGGTGATTTCTTCGGCGATGGCCCGGTTGCGGAGTACCTGCATGCAGATACCCATGACCCGGGCTGCTAGCCGATCATAAAGTTCGCCGAATGCGCGCTTGTCACCAGTGGCGACCTGCACAAGTAGCTCTTCGCTGGATAGATCCATGGTTATCCAGAGTAGCGTCCCATACAGGTTTGTGCTTTTTACCACTCATCATTACTGCCCCGATTTTTCCTCGGTCATCATCGTGGTTTCCTGAGAATCCATCCCCGACGGTGCCATGGAATCGGACGGGCTCATGGCCTCCGACGATGACGGCGTCATGGCATCCGATGGCGTGTTCGACATAGACATTGCGGGCGACATGGCTGGTGCGGACGCCGGCGACGTAGCCCCAGTTTTATCGCACGCAACCAGACCCGTGGCGGCCAGTCCCAATGCGCAGGCGATGGCAATAAATTTACGGTTGGTCATGATTATCTCCTTATCGTATGTTGTAGCCGCCGTGATTTGGCGGTCATAAAAGAGTTCGGAGTCCTCGAATATTTGGATTGGTCCAATCCAAAGCGGTGGTTGGCACCGAATATTCCCACAAGAACTTTGAAAGGACTTTACTCATGGTTTCTCTTATTCTGATAGGTCTTATCGGCGGGGTGTTAACGAGTCTTTCCCCCTGCATTATCCCGGTGCTGCCACTGGTTTTGGCCGTAAGTGCCGGGGATAAGCGGCGCCCCTACTATGTGGTGGCCGGCATGGTTGTCAGTTTCGCTGCGATCACCCTCAGCGGTTCGATCGTGCTCAATTTGTTGGGGCTGCCCCAGGACACGGTGCGCTGGGTGGGCATTGGGTTGCTCGTCCTCGTGGGCCTGGGCATGCTCATTCCGGTGCTGGGCGAGTGGGTGCAGGCGCCATTCGACCGGCTGCCCCGCCTCCACGCGCTCCTGACCAAGGCGCAGGGCCGGGGCGGTTTCGTGGTGGGGTTGGCCCTGGGCGCGGTGTACGTTCCGTGCGCCGGGCCGGTCCTGGCCGCCATTACTGTTGCCGCGGCCACCGGTGAGATTGACGCCTCGATCATCGCGTTGACCATAGCGTTTGCCATTGGTGCGGCCATTCCGCTGTCCATGTTTGCCCTTGGTGGCAATCGCGTGAGCGACTGGTTTCGATCCCATCACACCGCTTTTCGACGCTCGGCCGGCGCCGTCGTCATCGCCATGGCGGTCCTGCTTGCTGTCGACGCCCCAACGGTCCTCCAACGGCTCGTGCCCGATTGGACTAGTAGTGCCCAACAGGCCCTAGGAAACCACATCATCGGAAACCAAGACCTGGAGTCCTGCCGCAAGGGCGACCCCGGGGTGCCACACGATTGTGGCCCAGTGCCGCAACTATCCAGGCTAGAGAACTGGATCAACACCGACCAGGCCATTGATCCGGCCACCTCGGGGAAGGTGACCCTGGTGGATTTTTGGGCCTATGCCTGCATCAACTGCCAGCGTGCTAACGAGCACGTCGTCAAGCTTTACGACCACTACAAGGACTATGGCCTCGACGTTATCGGTGTGCATGCGCCCGAATACGCATTCGAACGGGATGCGGACAACGTTCGGAAGGCCGTCGTAGCGCAGCACATCAAGTACCCGGTGGCGCAGGATAATAGCTTCGCCACCTGGAAGAACTTCCATAACCGCTATTGGCCGGCGCACTATCTTGCGGACCACACCGGTCGGCTGCGGCGGGTGCACGAGGGCGAGGGCAAATACGCGGAGACCGAGCGGGTGGTGCGGCAGCTCCTGCAGGAGCGTAATCCGGGCATTGCACTACCAAACCCCATTGAACAGGATGAACACGCCGTCACCGAGCCGCGATCCCCGGAAACCTACCTGGGGGCCTCCCGGTCACAGTACCGGGTTTCGGGAACTCCGCCGCTGGGATATTATGCGCTTCAGGGCGAGTGGGACGTCAACCCCATGGACATCACGCCCCGGAGTGATGGGGCGACGGTGGAGCTTCACTACCAGGCCCGTTGGGTGCAATTGGTGGCCTCTGGGCAGGGAACGGTTACGGTCAAACGCGCCGATGGTACTGAACAAACTTTCGATATCACTGGTGATGGTACGGTGGATATTATTCGTAAAGATAATGGGGATCCAGAACTTATCACCATTGCGCCATCCCCAGGTGTTCATCTGTATTCCATTACTTTTGGCTGAGTAATTCTGCGATATTGTTCACAATACTACCGCAAATCGGGCATAGTCACAGAAAATCGGGCATACTTGGCGGTATAGATATGTCGTCAGGAAGGGTGCTTTCAGAATATGAAAGATATCGTTGGTAATAAAGTTGTGCTTATTGGCGCAGGCGATGTGGGCGTCGCTTACGCGTATGCTCTGGTGAATCAGGGCACGTGCGATCACCTGGCAATCATCGACATCGATGAAAAGAAGTTGGAAGGTAACGTCAAGGACCTCAACCACGGCGTGGTGTGGGCATCTTCGCGGACTCGGGTGTCAAAGGGCACCTACGCGGATTGCGCCGACGCCGCTATGGTCGTCATTTGCGCCGGTGCCGCCCAAAAGCCTGGTGAAACGCGGTTGCAGCTCGTTGGCAAGAACATGAAGATCATGAAGTCCATCGTGGACGAAGTGATGTCCAATGGCTTTGATGGTATCTTCCTGGTCGCATCCAACCCGGTGGACATCCTCACCTATGCCGTATGGCAGTACTCGGGTCTGGATTGGCACCAGGTTGTCGGCTCCGGCACCGTGCTGGACTCCGCCCGGTTCCGCTATATGCTGGGTGAACGCTATGCTGTTGCCCCCACCTCGATTCACGCCTACATTATTGGCGAGCACGGCGACACCGAGCTACCGGTGCTATCGTCCGCCACCATTGCCGGCGTGTCGATGCGGAAGCAGCTGGAGAGGGACCCCAACCTCGAAGGTGAGCTCGAAAAAGTCTTCGAAGAGACCCGTGATGCTGCCTACAACATCATTGAGGCCAAGGGTTCAACCTCGTATGGTATCGGCATGGGCTTGGCCCGTATCACCCGTGCCATCCTGCAAAACCAGGATGTGGCGCTACCGGTGTCTGCCTTGCTTAATGGCGAATACGGTGAGGAAAACATCTACATTGGTACCCCGGCCATTCTGTACCGTGAGGGTATTCGTCGGGTGGTGGAGCTGGAGATCAGCGACCATGAAATGGAGCGTTTCAAGCACTCCGCCAAGGTGCTGCGCGAAATCCAGGAGGAATTCTTCCCAGCCAAGTAACTTCAGGTAATTTCCCCAATTCCAAGTAAATTCTTGGGTAGTCGGGTAGTGGTTGAACCATTTTCGGGAATGGCCATGAACAGGGAAAATCTGACCAATCCTGTTCCGGTTGAGCCACATGCCAGTGCTGCCCTGACCACAACAAACGCCCCCGCCACTCATTGTGAGAGCAGCAGGGGCGTTTGCGTGCGTCCGAACTATGTATCCTGTACCCGACAATGCAATCACTTACTGCAAATATTCCCGCATGAACTTCGAAAATAAGCCCATCATGCTTTATGAATGGCATGATGGGCTTAATTAGTTGAAGAAGCTAGCAGCAAGTACTAAGCACTATTCATCTTCCTCGTTGTTCTCGTCAGAGCTGCTAGAGCTCAATTTTGACGACAACGAGTCAGGGTTAGGGATTACCACTTTCTGCCGTACGACGCCGGTTTCTGGGGCGATGGCAGATGCCTGTGCGGTTTGGGTGCCCATTTCTGTTATTTTGCAGTCGAAAGCGACGGTGACGGTTGTGCCCGGGTCTGCTTTCACACCGTAATATCCGATGGGTGAGGTGTACCTGGCTTTGAGGTCATGTGGGGAACCGGTTGATAGGACATGGCAGAAGCGTGGTACCCCGTGTTGGTCTACGACTTGGAACATAACGTTGGCGTCGTTATCTGAGGAGGGGCCTTGGGATGATGATTTTACATATTCATCCCCTACCCCACTTACTATCACAATGATGGCGGATACCAGTAGTGATACGATCCCTAGTGCGGGTATGACGTATTGTTGTAAATTCCGCCAATCAAAATTAATAGGCATGGTTTAGTCACCCTTTCTTAAGAAGATCCTATTGAAGAGCCGACACCAAGGCTGCCGTAGTTAGTGCCACCGTTATATCGAGGATATTTTTGAGCAATTCCACCCCGGAAGGCACGATACTTCTCGGCGATTGAAGAGCTATTATTTCTCTTCATTGTATCTTTAATCCACGAGAGGTGTGATACAGCATTAGCATGATAAATATAAGTGCTATTACCACCACTAAGGACACCATAAAGAGTGTTGCCAACCCACGCAGCAGCTCCAGAGTCGCCTTCAGTAGCTAAATAGTTATCTGGTAATACGGGTACTGTACGTAACAAATCATAATAATGATTTGTGATCTTTCCATATTTATCCCAGTAAACGATGTCTGGTGTGTATTCTACGACCTCAAAGGTGGATTTGGAGGAATAAGGTTGAACTGCCCCATAGCCGACAACAGATAATGTCTGGCCAATATTGGCCTTGGTGTCACTTAGGTCAAAAGTGCCGGAGTTAATGCCGGATCCTACTTTGATGAGTGCAATATCATCATCAACAGATTTTTGGTAGATTGCTTCAATTCCAGCGAAATCACCATCGGCTTGCTCGATGAAACCAATCATATTTAGATCATCCTCAACACAGTGTTGTGCCGTTATCCACCATTTGCCGCCAATATGGTTAGCAGTACAGTGAATAGAAGCAGATGGCCCAAACTTTTGATAGAAGGCCCCAACACGGTTGTCTTGTGTTTCGGTTGGGTTGAGAGTTTGCATCCTTGTGTCAGAAGCTGAGTCGTCTTGCTCCAGATTAATCCGGTTGTTGGAACCATCATCAGCTCGTTTATTCAGTCCTGCGGGGTTGGTGATCGCCGAGTCTGGAAGTTTTGCTGCTTCTGCATCTGAATCATGAGCGTCACTGACTACATTGGGCTCTGTGACCGTGGTTTTTTCGAACTCTGATTCCTGAGTCACATATGCTGCGAACTTGGCGATTTCTTCATCGCTTAACCCATCAGATTTCAGCATCTGAATAGTCTCATCATCTAGCTGTTCTTCAGCACTGACTGGAACCATTGTGCCACTGATGATTCCAGCAACTGTTAGTGCCGAAATAATAGGCCTTACCCATTTCTTTTTCATAAGAACCTCTTTGTTCTCCTCGCTCAAATACCACTTAGATAGGTGGTAACCATAAGCCACATCAAAACCTTATTAAATTAAGGAATCTATATATGATATTCTTAATTTATTATGCAATGTTGCAGCTTTGAGTTAAGTATAGATCCTTCTTTGTGCATGTAAAAGCCATTATTTTTGTGGGCATACTATCTTAATTTATATTTTGCCTATTATTAGCTTCTGGATTATATGGATCAGTATGTTGTTTCGGGAATGGCCATGAACAGGGAAAATCTGACCAATCCCGTTCCGGTTGAGCCACATGCCAGTGCTGCCCTGACCACAACAAACGCCCCCGCCACTCATTGTGAGAGCAGCAGGGGCGTTTGCGTCTGTGTCCGTGCCTGGGGAATGTTGGGCACCTTTGGGCGTCGAAAAGCGAGGGCCTATTTATCAAGATTATCTATAGCGTACTGTGCCTCCTCAGGGGTGAAACCGCTTCCATACTCGCTGGTCAGCTGGTCGTAGAGTTCGGAGTCAGACATGGGCGTGTATTTTTGGTACGCCTTCGCCGCATCCAAAGCCTCAGCCTTCCAATCGGCTTTCACATTATCAATAGCGTATTGCGCAGCATCTGCCGGGTATTTTGAACCATACTCACTAGTCAACTGATCGTATAGCTTGGCTTTGGAAAAATCCGAATACTTGAGGTATGATTCCGCCGACCGAAGCGCATTCTTGTATTCGCGTGAAACGTTTTCGGCACCACTTCCAGTATCGCCCGACCCCTCCTCAGAATCGCCTACAGTCCCGATCTGCGCAGCATCATCCTGCGTCTCACCGGATAACCCGCTATCTATATGGGTTGCCATCGCATTGGCGGATGACCTAGCCGCGGATGTCGTACTGGAAATATCGCCACAACCAGCAAGATTCATGACAAGAACGAAACCGGCAATGCCGCCAAGGGTGGCTTTATGCCATGTGGATTGATGAATCATCTCATCTCCTCTAGAAAAGCATGCTATAAACATGCGCTAATAAAATAACAAGATTATTTTAAGCATTTTGGGGCATCATTCTTTATGATTTCATATATGATTTGCGCCACTCAATGACCGTTTATAAGCACATCGCGGATGATCTCGTTCATGCGCCTATCATGCTTGATACGAAGATAATGTTGCTGTCTCATTCATGATTTTACTAGCGTCAGCATGGTGCTTGAGTGAGCCAGCATTGACAATCTTGGTGCCAATTCCTGTGCTGATGCTGATGCAGCTTTCGTAGCGGATTGCTTGGCGGCGGGCGGTTTCACAGTGGGTAATGCCGGTATCAATGCTGCATCCCCCTTTACTTGCCTCCGTTGCCGAAATGTCGGTGGCTTCTTCGCCAAAGCCTCGGCATTCCTGGTTTTTGGTTTCGTGGGGGTTGCTGGGGGTTCCGGCATGGGCCCAGGCTGGAACCGCCCATATATCTACCGGCACATCCGCTATAAGCGCCACTCGTGCCATATTGCCATTGGTCGACAAGACTTCAGACTACTTACCTCTAATGGGGTTAGTGTCTTGTTGTATCTGTCCCATATCTAGTTGATTAGTTGTGTAGCAGCCCCATATGATTGCATACTGGTGGTTAA
>ERZ773014.929-NODE-929-length-19138-cov-5.397684_pt1 | contig 19138 bp, 28 predicted proteins | sample MGYA00580841_ERZ773014 | MGnify/ENA primary metagenome ERZ773014 (study PRJEB29015, sample SAMEA2737989) | human oral metagenome | biome: human oral; feature: human-associated habitat; material: dental | place: China | collected 2067 ...
CCAACATTAAATTCTGTTGTATATAATATTGTATTTATTATAAGTAGTTGTGTTATTGTTAATCTTTTCACTATTTTCTCCTTAAAGTTTTTAAATATTCTTTCTTTCCTTTATCTATTCTATAACTTTCACAAGATTTACTTATTGTTTTATTATGTGTAAATTTATCTAATAATTCTTTTTCAATATATACTATAGCTTCTTTCCATTGTTTTACAAGTGCTACTTGAAATAACCATGCCCTCATCATATTAATATAATATTCTCCTGTTTTAATTTCTGCAATTATATCAAGATATGATTTTTTAAAATATTCATCTTCTAAATATAACTGCATTATCATTCCAATGCCAAACCTACATATATATGTATGATTACTTTTTATCCATGATAATATATTTACTATAGACTTTTCTCTATTCTTTTTAAATATCTTAGGACTTATAATATCACATACTGCCCAGTTATCTACATATGGCAAAAATTTTTCTAAACTAATTATAACCTTACCATAATCTTTCATATTTGATATTATTATCCCATGTAACATATTTTCTTCAAAATATTTATGTGGTAAATCCATTAAAAATTCTTCTTTTTCTTTTGTACTTAAAGATTTTTCTATCTTCCTTATATCTGGAATTCTTACACCAATCATTTTATCTTTATCTATATTTGGTATTAGTTTACTATTAAATTCCCTATATGTTATATCTTGATATTTAAATAATTTGTTTTGTATTTTCTCCATTTAATCCCTACTTATTAATCTGTCTTCAATTTTTTTAAGTAACCTTCTATTACTATATGCTTGTTCTGTTGTATTTTTTCCTAATTTGAACGATTTTCACACGATTCATACTTTATTTATCTTTATTATATATATTACCATCATATCTAAACATTTTTCAACAAATATAACAAAAGAATGGCATAGACAAAATTTTACTTTTTTAATCCTTTACCATTCTTTAGCTATACTATTATTTCTATTATTTTATAGGTATCTTAAATTTAAATAACATACCTATTTTACTTTTTTCAAAACTATAATCAATATTATAATTTGTTAATATATTTTTTATAATATATAGTCCAAGTCCATTACTATTTTTAGTACTTCCTTCTGAATAGAAAAGTTCAAAAGATTTTTCTATCTGTTCTTTATTTAATTTTTTACAACTATTTTCAATATAGAAATATCCATCTTTAACACCTATATTTATCTTACCATTTATATTTGTATATTTAGTACTGTTACTTATTAAATTTACAATTATTTTCTCAAATGCTATCCTAGATATATATATTTCTTCATCTTTCAAATAATTATTAATTGTTATATTTTTTTCTTTTATAAGGACTTCATAATTTTTTAATATATTATTTACCTCATCTTTAAGTTTTAATATTTCTTTCTTTTCCTTTATTTCCTGAAATGATGATATTGATAGTATTTCTACAATCATTTTAGTTAAATCATCTACAATCCCTATTGAAACTTCTAAATATTTTTCTTTATCCTTATATTTTCCGCACATTATATTTCATATTTTCTAATATAACCTTAAGACTTGCAAGTGGTGTCTTAAGTTCATGTGATGTACTTCTTAAAAAATCTACTTTTGTTTTTTCAAATTTAATTATTTCTTTATTCTTTTTATCAAGATTATCTATAACCCCTAAAAGTCTTGTATATAGTATATTAATTTGTCCTTTAAGATGTCCTATTTCATCTTCAGTATTTACTTTAAGAAGTGCATTTCTTTCTAATTTCATCATATTATCTGTTACTTTTGTTATTTCAAATATTGGTGAAATTATTATCTTTGTATAAAAATATGAGATTATTATTGAAAACACAAAACTTAATAATAATGTATATGGTAAGAATTTTAAACTTATATTTTTAGCTTCTTCTTCTATATCTTTAGAAAATATAAACTGTAATGTTATTTCATCATTTTTCTTTGTTTTAACTGTCTTTTCTTCTATTATAATTGAATTATATTTACTTTTTGAGTTTATTCCTACATTTTCATCTATCCTAACATCATCTTTTGAATTGCCATTTTTCACAAAAACTTTAACATCATTATTTTTAGAAAATAATTTTAAAGAATTATATATTTCATTTTTTTCAAAATCTGCAATATTTTCTGATAACTTATTAGCTGTTCTTTTTATTTCTTCTTTTTTATTTTCTAGATATATAACCTGAAAACTATAATATATTATTATATGTGTAAGAATTATTAGAAATGAAATTATAGAAAAGGTATATATAAATATTTTAGGGAATAATTTAATTTTCTTCATCATCTAACACCAACTTATATCCAACACTTCTTACTGTTTTTATACAATCAAGTCCAAGTTTTTTTCTAAGTTCTTTTATATATACATCTATAACTCTATCATAAGGTATTTCATCATTTTCATTCCAAACATTATCCATTATCTGATTTCTAGTTAAAACTTTATTCTTATTTCTTAAAAGTGTTTTTAATATTTCAAATTCTTTTGCATTAACATTTGCATCTTTTCCCATATATGTTGCATTATAACTTGTGAAATTAACTTCTGCATTACCATATTTAAATATATTATAATCACCATAATGTCTTTTTAAAACTGCAACTATTCTTGCTTCTAATACAGGAAGAGAGAAAGGCTTTTCTATATATCCGATCACATAAACTTGAAAATGCTCTTATCTTATAATCATCATCATTAAATGATGTTAACATTAGTACTGGAACTTTACTTGTTTTTCTTATATGTTTTAATACTTCTAATCCATTTAATTTTGGTAGCATAATATCTAACAAAATTAAATCTATTTTATTTACCTTAAATTTATCTATTGCTTCTTGTCCATCTTTTGCAACAACACATAAATATTTTCTTTCTGTTAGATATTCATATATCCCTTCACTAATTATTTCTTCATCTTCAACTATTAATATGTTCATATGTAAATATAGTTACCTTTCTCTTTTTTATTCCTCTATATTTTATAATTTATTTTTCCTATATTCAACCTTATCTATTATTCAATATCTGTAAGTAATGTTTTTGGATGTTTTTTCATTATCTTATATGATGCTACTCCTAATGCTATAAGTATAATTATTGTACATAATATACCTACATATATAACATCTTGTACATTAATCTTAACATTTAATTTTGTTAAAGTTCTGTTAAATCCATCAACTTCAGCACCTCCACCTACATTGCTTGATTTACCTTCTTTTTCAGATTTCTTAGTAATTTCTGAATTAATATTTGTTAATATGTTATCAGATACTCCTTTTGCTGTGTAATTTGCTGTAAAATATGCTCCTGTAAATGCAAGTACACTTATTATTATAAGTTCTAATATAAATTGTCCTATTATATCAACTTTTGTTTTACCAAGTGATAACATTATTCCTATTTCTTTTCTTCTAGCATTTATCCATAAGAATAATAATAATGTAAGAACTAATCCTGAGAATATTAAACTTCCCATTAATAATTTATCTGCTATTCCATATATTCCAGATATAGATTGTTGTAATCCTGGATAATTACTTGAACTCTTAATTAAGTTATATGATTTCCAGTTTATATCTAATCTTTGAAGTTTTTTCATTACATCATCAATATTCTTATTACCATTTACAAAGAATGTTGCATCTTGATATATTGCTGTTTCTTCTGTATAACCATATAATCTTGCCGCTGTATCAATATCTGATATAACATTATTTTCATAAAGTTCTTGTGCATATGTTACTCTTGATTTATTTTGTCCTTCAAATAATCCTACTATTTCAACTTCTATTGTTTCATCTGCTTGTTTTTCATTATCTGAATCATATAAGTTTGATTTTATCTTAAACTTATCTCCAACCTTTAAGTTATTCTTTTCTGCAAGTTTTTTATGTAATAATACCTTACCTTTATCTCCTGTTTTTAATGCTCTTCCTTCTGTAAGTTTAAATGATCCTGATACAAATTTATCTTCTTTAGAAGAATCATTTACACCTGTTACCATTACTGCTGTTTTAAAATTCTTAGCTCTTGATGCACTTTGATTTCTACGTAATTGTTCTGTTTCTATTATTTCTTTTTCTACCAAATCACCAACACTATTTATTCTTTTTATATATCCGGTCAATATCTTTAGATTCTGCAATCTTCTTTATATCTTGTCCTTTAATATTTCCGTGCTCCTCTTGCAGTACCTTGATTTACTCTTCTATTTATCTGCATAGAAAAACTATTTGTTATATTTTTAAATGTATCTTTTGAAGATTCATCTGTTGCTTTTTTTATACTAATACTTATAAGACTAAGTGTTGCCATTATTAATATTATACCAAATAATATTAATGTCTTTAATTTCTTTCTTGTTATATATAATAACGCATTTTTAAACATATTTTCCCCCTATTTTTAATTTATATAATCACTTTTTATCACTCTTATTTTTTTATAAGTTTTTTATCCTTAATTTCTAATACATAATCTGCTTCATCTGCAACTTCTTTACTATGTGTAACAACTATTACACACTTATTTCTTGATTTTGCAAGTTTTTTAAATATTTCTATCATTTCTAAAGCTGTTTTTGAATCTAGATTACCTGTTGGTTCATCTGCCAATATTATAGGTGCTTCAGAAACTAAAGCTCTAGCTATTGCAACCCTTTGTTGTTGTCCTCCTGATAATTGCATAATATTTCTATTTACTTGTTCTTCTGAAAGTCCAAGTTCTAATAATATATCTTTACTTGCATGTTTATTTACAAGCCTAATATTTTCAAGTGGTGTAAGATAATCTATAAGATTATAGTTTTGGAAAACTAATGATATATTTCTTCTTCTATGATAACTATAACCATTATTTACTATATCTTCTCCTTTAAATTGTACTTCACCTTTTGTTGGAACATCTAATCCTGCAAGTAATGATAATAATGTTGATTTACCGAGAACCTGATTTACCAATTATTGCATAAAATTTTCCTTCTTCAAAATCCATATTAATATTTTTTAATACTTTTTCATATGATTTATTATAACTATAACTAATATCTTTTAAACTTAATATATTCATTCTTTCCTCCTATTTATATATTCTTTATATTATTTATCTTATTTTTTATATTTTCTTTCATTCTATTTTTTCTATTAAATTTAAATAAACTAAATTTAACTTTAACTTAACTCATCTTTGATAATATTTTCTTAGGTTTTTTCATAAGTAATATTCCTAATGTAAATAATACTGATAATATTATTATTAATATTAATATTCCATAACTTTGTGACATTGTAATAATATTTTCCATACTAAATAATCCCATTTTTGTACTGTTTGCACTACCTACTATAGCTTCTCTTGATATCATTTCACTTAATATCTTATTTGCTAATCCATTTCCTATTATAAATGATAATATTACACTTGGAATAGATATATAGAAAAGTTCTGCTATAAACTGAATTATTATCTTATATCTATTAACACCTATTGAAAGTAATATACCTATTTCATGTATTCTTTCTCTTATCCATAGTATTAATATCATTGAAAGTATTACAATACCACCGAAGTATTATAGAATATGTCATTATTCTTATAATCCCTTTTATTGAACTTATACTACTTATGCTTTCATCAAATGCTTTTGTATTTTTTTCTAAACTAATATTATTCCAGTCTATTTTATTTGTTTTTGCTTTTTCAATAATCTTATCCATTTCTTTTGGATTTTTAACAAAATATACTGATTTATTTACTTGTTTTTCTGCATTTACTTTTTGTGTTGAATTATAATCTGCAAATACCATATTTTCACTATAATCTGAAGAAAGTCCTGTGTATTTTTCTTGTTTTCTACCCGAAAAAATACCTACAATCTCATATTCAATTGTATTTTCTTTTTTATCATTATTTTTTTCATTTTTCTTAGCACTATATGGATTTAATTGATTTAACTTTATCTTATCTCCAATATTATATTTATTTTGTCTAGCTAAATCTTCATGTACCATAACCTTATTAACATCATCTTTTGCTATATGTCTACCTTTTACAAGTTTAAATACTTCACTTAAAAATTCATTATTTAATTCTGAATTTATTACACCATATATTTTCAAAACATTCTTATATTCTGGATTTAAATCACTTATTTCAATTTTCTTATTTTCATTATATACATCTTTATCTTTAAGTTTTGCTATTATTTCATATATATAATTATATTTTTCAATCCCAGAAATGTCTTTTATTTTTTCTATATCTTTAAGATTAATAGGTCCTTCATTATTTTCTGTTATTAAAAATGATGAATTAGAAGATTTATACATAATTTCTTCTATCTTACCATTATACTTATTTATAGCTAAACATGAATATATACTTACAAGTATAACTATAAAAAGTGTTAATACTATTATAAATTTTGTTTTTTTTCTAATAATATATAAAAACGCATTTTTTAGCATCATGTTCCTCCTTCTTGAATATATAATACTCTACTTTTGTGAAATCTATATGAAATAATAAAAAATAGTAAAACTTTTTTAAATTTTACTATTTCCCCTCTTATAATCTCACAAATATATATTTTACTTGCTACTAATCACATTGAAAACAAGTCATTTAAGCTTTCTGACATTGTTGGATGTGTGAATATAAAGTTTTTTATAACATCTGCTTTTATGTTATTATCTATTGCAAGTTTCATAAAGTTTATCATTTCATGTGATTCTTCACAGAAAAGCTCTGCCCCTAAAATTGTTCCATCTTCTTTAATTAAAGCTTTTAACATTCCTTCTGTTTTTCTAATAACTTTTGCTTTTGGAATTGCCATTACTGGAAGTTTTACTACACGATATTTTACATTATTCATCATAGCTTCTTTTTCATTCATTCCTACACGTGAAAATGTTGGTTGTATAAACACACTATATGAAAATGCTCCTCTATTGTTTATTGTACGAACCCTATTTCCATTCATATCATCTAATATAATTCTACTATCATCTAATGATATATATGTAAATTGTAATTTTCCACAAACATCACCTGCTGCCCATATATTTTCTGCATCTGTTCTTAAATGATCATCTGTCTTTATTCCACCTCTTTCATTTAAAACTATTCCTGCATTTTCAACACATAAATTATCTGTATTTGGTCTTCTTCCTGTTGCAAGAAGTATTATATCAGACTCTAATTTACTTTCTTCTTCTCCTATATTATATATAACAGTAGAACTTTCTATTTCTGTTATTTTTGCCCCTGTTATGATCTTTATTCCTTTTTCTTCTAATGTTTTTCTAATAGCATTTACTATATCTTCATCTTCTCTTGGTAAAAACTCTTCTTCATTTTGAATAATTATAACATCACTTCCAAAACTAGAATATATTGTTGCAAACTCAAGTCCAATATATCCTCCACCTATTATTGTCAATGTTTTAGGTAATTTTTCTAAATTCATTATATCTTCTGAAAGAAAAACATTCTTATTATTTTCTATCCCTTTAATATTTGATATAACTGGTCTTCCCCCAGTGTTTATAACAATATTTTCTCCTTCAAGAATCATTTCTTCTTTTCCTGTTACCTTAACATGGTTTTTATCAACAAAAGATGCTTCTCCGAAGTATAATTTCTACTCCTGCTTCTATAAGTTTATCATAATTTGCTTTTCTAAGTGCTCCTGTAAGTTTTTTCTTTTCTTCTATAACATTATTATAATATTCTTCCTTTACCTTAAAATCACCTTTTGGTGTATTCATAGAATCTGTTACAAGTCTTTTTGATGGAATACATCCGTACATTTATACATGTACCTCCATACATATTTTCATCTTTTTCTATTAATACTACACTTTTTCCCATCTTTGATAATTTTGCTGCAAGTGTTTTTCCTGCTTTTCCAAATCCTATTACTATTAAATCATATTTTTGTTTCATATTTATTTCCTCTTTTCTTCTTCAATTTTTTATATTATATTCCTTTTCTCTTCTTAATAAGGTGTCTTATAACTGTTTTTAACTTATCTTCAGATACTTTTCTAACATCACTTAAATATATTTCATGATGATATCTTGTATCTGTAATATCTAAAATATATCCTTCTTTTTCAATATATTCATGCATGCTTTCTACTGTTTTAGGTTCATCATTATATGACCCTATATGCATACACTGAACAGACAATCCTTCATCATATTCTAATAATTCAACTTTTGAAAAATCTTTCTTTTTCTTCTTTTCTGCAATTTGCTTTGCCCAATTTAAATCTTTTTCTTTAACAAAATCAGGCATTCTTATAATAGAAATCCAAGAAAACTTTTCCTTATTATTATAATCTACACCTTTTATTCCATCTTGCCACCAAAAGCCTTCGAGTGGTGGACTACAAAATCAAAATATCCTTCAATATTATAATCAGTTTTTTTACTCATTTTTATTGTATATGCTATACCATATAACAATTCTATTGCTTTTTTGTATTCTCCGATCTTCATCATTTGGATTACCTTTTCCTCTTACTGCAATATATTTCATTTTAGGTATATTTATTATTTCTGGCTCTTTTTTAGGCATATATACCCTCTTATATTCTTTCTTAAAATCAAATGCCACCTTTTACCTCACTTACTTATTATTTTTTTCTTTGTATCTTTCTTCCATATATTTTTCTATTTCTACTTTACTCAATCTTTTTACTTTTGTATTATGATATTCTATATATTCTTCTACTTTAAAAATAGGATTTATTTTTTCACATATCTTATTTTTATTCTTCTTTAAATATATATATAGTTCTTCATTATCCTTAAATATCTTATATGTTTTCCTATTATTTTTATCTTTAATTTCATATATACCATATGATTTTTTTATTGTATAATCTGCTGTTCTTAAATATAATTTAGCAATTTCAAGTGATTTAAATGGAAAATTCCATCTTTGTAATCCTCTTTTTTTATCACATTCTATGCAAATACACCTACCACAAGTTCCACAAATATATTGTGTATGATTTTCTAAACATTCTATAGGATTTAACAATGGAGTTATCCTATTATTATCTGAATAACATTCTTTACACATCTTTATCATCAATCATTATTTTTATTCTTTCTAGATATTTTTATACAAATCCATAAAATATATATAATTACTGCAACCAATAATAATACCATTAAAATATCCCCTTTTTCATTTACCATCCTACATTGTAATGGATTATCTGGATTATATGCAATTCTTATAATATCTCCTTCTTTTCGAATAGAATTTGTACTATATTCTAACCATCCGTTAACTTTCTTACCATTTACCATATATTCTAGTTTAATACTACTTCCATATTCTATTTCTTGTTTATAATTATTATTACTTTTTTGATAATTATGTACACTTACAATTTTAGCCTCTGTTTGAGGATATGAATAATATGGTAATATCTTCCCTATAAACAAAACAGGTGCTGATACTACTATTAGTATAAAAATTATTACCATTAACTTCCAAAGTAATTTTGCTATATTTCTTTTCATAATATTATTCCTTTCTTATACAAATATATAATTAATTTCTACAATATTATTTTATCATTTTCAAATTATATTTTAAACTTCTATTTTCCTCTTCTTTAATTAATATTTCATTATATTTCTTATATTCTCTCTTTTTGCCTTAATATATTTGTAATGATATAATTTATACATATACTATTATGTATAAATTCATTATAGAAAGAGGATTTTATGAAATTTTTTATCCCTACATTGTTTTTTTGTTCTTTTTTATTAATATCATTTATATTTACTATATACATATATATTAAACTTGTTATTGCTGTAAAGAATCGGCAAAGAAGTACCTAATTGGATATATAAATTTGGTCAAAGTGTTAGAAGAAGAAATATTGTTAAATATGATGATATTACAAACATCTACTCACTTAATGAAGCAAATCTTTTTATTATCCTTACTATCATAGCAAATATTAGTGTTTTAATATATACATATATCAAAACCTCAAACTTATCAAAATCAATATTTACTTGTTTAAAATCTCAATTTGTTATTGTTATTATAACAATGATTATATCAGATATTATTAAAGGTATTATTCTTATGATATCTAAAAATGATAACCATTTTAAGATATATTCTCCTACAAAAGCTGTAATTGGTGCTGTTTTTTATACTTCTTTTTTCCTCACACTTACTATATCTATGTTTGGTTTTCCAGAAAAACCTATTAATATACAAATACGAGATACAAATATTACAATTGGTAAAACTAAAGCATCATATCTATTAGATAAAGGATTTACATTTAAAGATAAAACACAAAATAGTCAAATTAGAAATAAGCGTGATGACCATTTCTATTATGGTGAATTTGTAGAACTAATTTATGAAGATAAATCATATGGTCATATGTGTATTACACCTATTTGGAAAGATGTTGATAATCTTAAAGATTGTATTATAACCTTTTATGAAATTAAAGCAGATACCAACAATTTATCACAAATCAAATTTAATAATATCCCCCTTTCATCACTTACAATAACAGATTTTAAAACAAAAGATCTTATAGATGTTTTTTCATTAAAACCTGCAGACTATCGTGAAACAAAAAATATATCTTCATTTATTCTAAGACTTCAAACAGCTGGATATATGCTTTGGAAATCTTATCATATTGAAATAGATTTTACTCCAGATAATTTACCATATAGGTATAGAATTAGGGTACAACATACAATATGGGAGTAGTAAAACTGCTCCCATATTTCCAATTTATATTATATCACTCTCTTATTCTTAAATACTTATTCATATATTTTATTCTTTATCTTTTTGATCTACTGGTTTAATATCACTAACATATGTCATATTAAATATTTTATCAAAAGGCCAACTTCTATTAGCTAATATTATATATATTGTAACAATAATATATATTACAAATATCATAAATACTATAAAAAAGACTGCCGCTAAATCTAATGTATTAATATTTTCATTAACCTTATTCATCATATGTATTACAAACCATGGAAATACATATATATATGTTATCATTCCTAAACTACGAATAAGAAGTTTTAAATAATTCCTATTTTCCATTTCAAGATGAAATCTTAAAAATTTTGTTCCTACTGTATTACCTGTCTTTCTTGGTAATATTGTAAAATATAATATAAAAACAAATATAGAATCAAGTGGAACAAATATTCTAATAATAAGACTAATTACTTTAATCAAAAATAAATCTATTAAAAAAGCTATTACTTTTCTAATTCCAGGAACCTTTTTACCTTTTTCTATTGCCCTATTATCTATCTCTTCTCTTGTTGGTAAAATTTTACATAAAAACCCTGCAATAAGATATCCTATTATTCCTCCTAAAGTATTTTGTATTATATCATCTATATCACATAAACGATATGGTCCCTTGTAAATAAAGAATAATCCTGATAATTGTACTAATTCAAAAAATAAACTCAAAAGTGCTGTAAATAATATTGTCTTTTTTAATCTAAATTTAAAATAATATCTAAGATATATTCCAAAAGGAACTAACATCAAAATATTAAATGCTGGAACAAAAAACGTTCCATGTTTTACTGCACTTAAATATGTAGATATATTAAATATCCTTAATGGACTCTCTCTTATAAAATCTCCAATAAATTTAAATGGAATTAAATTTATCATATCAATATAATTATTATGAACACTACCTGGATTTGGTAATGGTAAATTTACAAGTAAAAAACAACTTTCTAAATATAATACAAATGAATAGATAATTACTGTCTTAATAAAATTAATTGAACCATATTTTCTATACATCCATATTACATATGGCATTGTAATTATACATGCAAGCACTGGAAAAATCAAAATACTTGTCTGTATTGTTAATAGATATCCTCCCATATAATCTCTTCCTTTCTATTATCATATATTCTTAAAATATCTCAAATCATTATATTATTTTAACCTTAAAATTAAAAGTATAAAACAAATATTTACTTATCATATTTCATATAATATCTAGAATCTGTTTCATCTACTATTATAAACCCTAACCTTTTATATAGTGAAATAGATTTTTCATTTTCCTTATATACCCATAAATATATATTTCTATTCTTTTCTAGCATTTCCCTTATAATATCTGTACCAATCCCTATATTTCTAAATTCTTTTTCTAAATATATTTCATCTAATAATTTTCCTTCTTTTAAATCTGTTATTAAAATACTACCAATAATTTTATCATTAATAATAATATTTAAATAATCTTTCAATGATTCATTTACACTAGTTATTACATATTCATCTATCTTATTTCTTTCATCTTCTGCTAAATCTTTACTATACATATATATAATATCTTTTTTGTATTTGATAAGTCTTGGAATGTCTTTTTTAGATGCTTTAACTAATTTATACATAATCCTTAATCTCCTTTTTTCTATCTTAAAACAAAATTCTTATCATAACTTCTTTGGGTTAAGATATGTAATAGGGTTCTGTGCTAACTTATTTAGCTTAAATCCTGCTATAGACTTATCAATATAGAATGATTGATTCTCATCAGGTGGAAACCCCTGCTCATATCTTTCATCTACAAAAAATAACCTATTTTCTGTTTTCGGAGTAAGAACATTATTTTGTTTTGGAAGTCTATCCTTATTTTCTTTACAAACAAACCAAGCAGATGGCTTGTATACAGCAACTATCAAAGAATTGTATACCCCGAAAACATACTCCACTTTTTTAACCTTTTCTTTTGATACTCTCCAAACACCACGAACAGTATCATATAATGTCTTTTCATCCATACCTTTTTTATAAAATTTACTTACTTTTATAACAAGAATTTTATGTCTAATGTCTTTTTCGTCCAATAAAACAGCACCATATATTCTTTCATATTCATCTACTGATAAAGCCTCTTTAGAATGGTGTCCTGCTACAATATTAGTCAGTCCTACATTATTAAAATAATTAAAGGCATTAATAAGTGATGCCTCTGCAGCAAATGCCTCTTCTTCACTTAAGTTTGAATTTATAATTATCTTTTCAACCTCAAACCCATCTTCCTTTATATCTGCAATAGTCTTCAACTTTAACTTCTCACTATCAGGACTACTCAAACTTTCTTTTTCATGATTAAATACCCTATTTTTAGTACCTTTTCCAATATAGAAAATTTGCTTACTTCGTGGATCTATAAGTCCATACACATAATAATCTCCAAGTGAAATAAGGCTTTTTTCTGAAAATCTATCCATCTATTTCTCCATTCTACTTTTATGTTCTTTTTTTCAGCAATACCACACACTCAACATGGAACGAGTGAACACCAAGTATGTCAAGTAGTTGCGTTCGTATGTGGGAACATATCTATAAACTTTTTAACGATAGCTTAAGGTTATCGTTAAAAGGTATTAACTCGACAAAATGGGATTTGTCACTACTTTGTAATAGCATATATTTCTTTTACATAATCAACAGGGTGGTTAATAGAAAACTCACCATGATACATTCCTTCTTTAATTCTAAGAGAACTATCCTCAATTATTTTACTGATTGTTTTCGCAGAGCTTTTCATTGAACTATTTTCTTGTCCTCCCACAAAAATGCTCACTTTCGCATTGCTATTGCTAAGTGAATCTTTTATAGAATACATAGAGTTTGCCTGTAAAAAAGCAATCATGTTTTGCTTTGTGATTTTGCAAGTGTCTCTGTAATAATCATCAAAAAATTCTTGATTCATTTTAAGCGATTTGAATTGTAACTTAGAAAACCACTTATATTTAATCAGCCCATAGCAGTTTCCAAAAACCGGTTTAATCATTGAGTATATCATCTTTGAGGGTACAACAAGAGCGCTTTCGACGATTGCATATTCACAAATATCTGCTCGTCTAGACATAATTTCAAGCAGAATCTGACCTCCAAGAGATAATCCCCCTATTAACAATACAGAACTGTCAAATGTTTCATCAATAAAGGAAATAATCTCTTTCGCATTGTCCTCTATTGTTGTAAAATTCCTATCGCTTTCTGCATGCCCGTCCAATACTGGAAGAATGACATGAAAATCATTTTGAAGCATTTCAGCTTCTTTGCGATAATTCCACCACGATAGTCCGCCTCCGTGCAATAGAATAATAACATCACTATTTTGTTTTCCGAACTCTTTATAATTCATTTTGCATAACCTCTCACATAAATTCAAATTTGTCTTCGTATAATAATAAATCCCATTATATAATTCCATAAACTCTTTAAAAAACTTTGTTACAAGTTCATGATTAAGTGCAGCTGCTAAGGTTTCTTCATATATTTACCACTTTTAATTCTTCTATCAATTGGTTTCTCAGTGTCTGAAAAAGTAGCCCAATATGAGCAATCTTTGTAGCAGAAGGTATACATCCGTTTACATATTTTGTAACTCAAGCATACTACAATTTTTCGCTGGATGATTTCTCATAAATCATTAACAGGAAGAATCCTAAAATCAAACTCATATGCTTCAATTCCTAGATTTCTTTGATTTTAAGTTTTTCTAACCTTTCACTTCTGTACTTTTGACATCAATACCACACACTCAACTTGCTCATCATTGTCCAAACTTATATTTAGATCCTCATCAATGATAGGTAGCTTAAAAGTAATGGATTTTAGCCATTGTCCATTAGGCTGCTTCTCTTCATAAATTTGAATTTCTGAAATGAGTGCTTCTATTAACTGTCTGCGTTCAACATCGTTCATGACTTTATAAAGTTTGTCAAAATAAATCAAAACCTTATATATATTATCGCCAGTAAGTTTCTCAGCTTCTATTGTTTCTTTTTTTGCTTTAGCTTCTATTAACTGTTCTTCTAATTCCTCAACTTTATCGTACATACGATAAAGTCTATCATCCAAATCAGTTTTTCTTCTCTTATAATGTTTATCATCAACATCTAAGTTACCTATTTCTTCAATGAGCTTAAACTTTGTTGAATGACTTTTTCTCAGCTCTTTTTGGTAATTATCTATCTCATTTTCAATAGCCGATGTATCAACCTTCATGTTGATTTTTTCTTGTATCATAGACGCAAATTTTGGATTGCTTACTAACTTGATTATTACCTCAGTAACGGCATCGTCTAACAATTCTTCTCTAATTTGTTTGTTATAGGTGCATTTATGTCCTCTATTCATAAGTCTATGTTTACAGCCATAGTAATAGAAGTCTTTATACTTCGTCCCATCTTTTTTATATTTTATAGATTTGTTCCCAAACATTCCAGCTCCACATATTGGACACTTTACTATTCCTGATAAACGGTAAACCTTATAGACTTACCGCTTTTTGCTGATGTTAAGTACAAATTATTGATTGAGCCATTCATTTATAGATAAATTTGACCATCCTCCAACAGGTGTTACAGGTCTAACAGGGCGAGCAGGTCTAGCAGGGCGAGCAGGTCTAGCAGGACGTGCAGGTCTGGCAGGACGTGCAGGTCTGGCAGGACGTGCAGATCCCCTAATAGTTGAGCCTGTACTCCATGCAATAACCTTTCCGCTAGTATCAAGACAAACAAGTTCGTTTACTGATCCTATCCAATTGCCTGTTTCAGCTGACCAAGAATGACCTCTTGATATATAAGCTATCCAGTCCATGTTGCAATTAAATATATGTTTTCCTGGCTCTATCCACCCTATCAATTCACAATTTCTATCAAACAAAGGTTTTAACATAAAAATTACTCCTTTCTATTTTATATTTTAAAATAATCATATCATTTATTTTGATTTATCAGTATGATTTACAGATTGATTTGTTTTATTCTTCAAGACAATATTGTCTGCACTCTGTACGTCCGAATAAAGGTTAAAGCTACGTGAAACGATCGTCATGCGCCGTTGATCCAGCGTTGTTCAACTTTATTCTCACTTGCAAATTCTAATTTATCAATTCTTGATTTAAACTGATTTTATCGCTTTATTAATCCCTTGTAAAAAAGCTATAACTGCTGCCCCAACCATCGGTATTCCATATGGACTAACCAAGAATCCAATAATCAAGGCTTCTATACCTATTGAAAAATCCTTTTAAAACAATGATACAACTCCAACAACGACACACATAAGCATTAGCAAATACAGTATTGTTGTTCCTATTGCAAGTAAAAATGTCAAAAATGCAGTGAGGATACTTAACACCAAGCTAATTGGAAACAAGATTATTTTTACTATCCATCTCATAAATATCCTCCATTTCTATTAAATCATCTTAAAATGCTTTAAAGCATCCATAATGGCTTCCTCTTTTTCCGGTGTGCATTGTGGAATAACTTGTTTCTCTTTTTTCGATTTATTATAATGCTCCCTTAATTCAATACCACATTTCTTTTTAATCTGAGCAATATAGAGTGTCGAAACCTTTAAATCAAATTTTTCTAATATATATTCCTTGATTTGTGCATAAGTCGCTTTACTTTCAGCACTTGTCAAATCAAGCTCATCAAGCTTAATTTCAACATCTATATGCTTATCGACATCAAGTTTGGACAAAAGTGCTACCGCTTCCACATGTGATGTAAAAAAGAAATTATCGAAAGCTTTAAGGCTCTTTATATTATAACGGTTATATTCGAAATAATACAGGTTATCTATAAGCGTTTTGGGGTTGCATGATATATATACTATTTCTCGGGGCGAAAATTCGACTATTTTCTCTAAAGCCTTGGCGTTTACGCCTGCACGGGGTGGATCCAGTACGATAACATCGGGCTTCTCATTTATGTTTCTTATGACTTCAAAGACATCCCCTCTGTAAAATGACACGTTGTTTATTTTATTAAGCTTTGTATTCTCAATTGCAGACTTAATTGCATCATCTGAAATATCAACGCCTATCACCTTTTTTGCAGCTCCTGCGAGCGATTGAGTAATAGTACCTGTACCGCAGAAAAGATCGAAGATCACTTTATCTTGTACATTATCTATGGAGTTTATTGCATACCTATATAGATTTTCTGCAGCTTGTACATTGGTTTGAAAAAATGATCCCATGCGAACCTTAAAATCGAGATCCATAATGCGTTCCATATAGTAATCTCTGCCGTACAAAATCCTTATATCTTCGCCGTTTGCAGTATCTTGGATCTTATCGTTTACTGTGTGGAGAATGCCTACGAGTTCGTTGTTAAGCTTAAGTGAAGTGAGCAGGTTAACAAATGATTCAGTGTTGAAATTGGCAAGATCGCTACTTGAAGTAACGAGATTTACAATAATTTCTGATGTTCTTATACCGCTTCGAATAACAAGGTGTCTTAAAAACCCGTTATGTTTTTTCTTATTGTAAAAATCATAATTATTTTGAAAAGCAAATTGCCGTACTGCATTTAAAATTTCGTTATAGTCCGTATCCACAAGCTGGCAACTGTGAATATCTACGATGTTTCTGTAATTCCCTTTTTCGTGAAACCCGAGCTTTAATTCCCCTTCTCTTTCAGAATTCCCAAACGTAAACTCCATTTTATTGCGATACCTATACATGTTGGGGCTTTTCTCTATTGGAAGCAAAGTATCTACCTTAAGCCCCTTTTTATCAATGAGGGTTTTAACCAGCTCATCTTTTATTTTAAGTTGCTCATAAGAAGGCATGCCTTGATAGGTACAGCCTCCACATTTTTCAGCATGCATGCAGATATCTTTACTTTGTTCCATAGCATACCTTTCTTTCTATACCGTTCTTCCCTTATAATTGCTTGAATATTCGTCATAAAACTTTTGAAACTCTTCTCTTTCTATTGAATCTCTGATCCTTTCCATAAGCCTTAATAAAAATCTTATATTGTGTATGGAAAGAAGTGTAGCGGCAAGTCCTTCCCCTGCCCTGTATAGATGTCTTATATAAGCCTTGCTATAATTTCTACAGGCAGGACAATCGCACGTATGATCAAGAGGTGTAAAATCCCTCTCATACACCTTCTTTTTAATTGAAATATTACCGTTATCTGTCATGGCTATACCATGCCTTCCATACCTTGTAGGAAGTACGCAGTCGAACATGTCTATTCCGTTTTTAACGCCATTTAGAAGCTCTATCGGGCTTCCTACACCCATTAGATATCTAGGCTTATCTTTCGGCAAATAATTGGTGCAGACCTCAAGTATTGATTGCATCATCTCTATAGGCTCTCCTACGCTAAGCCCCCCTATCGCATAGCCGTCCAGGTCATATTCTGTGATGCCGTCTGCACTGAGCTTTCTTAAGTCTCTATCCATACCGCCTTGCATTATACCGAAGAGTGACTGATGCGGCTGAAGCTTAAAAGAAGCGCATCTACCGAGCCACCTTGTAGTCCTTTCTGTGGATTTTTTTACATAATCATAATCTGAAGGATAAGGTATGCATTCATCAAAGGTCATCACTATATCTGAACCCAGATCTCTTTGTATTTGCATCGATTTTTCAGGGGAGAAAAAATGTGTAGAACCGTCTATGTGTGATTTGAATTCTACGCCTTCTTCTGTGATGTTTCGCATCTTAGCAAGACTGAATACCTGAAATCCTCCACTGTCTGTAAGAACGCTACCGTTAAAATTCATGAATTGCCGTATACCGCCCGCTTCCTTTACTATATCTTCTCCCGGTCTTAAATACAGATGATATGTATTTAACAGTTGCTGAAGAGTATCTATCAAAAAAAGGACTATTAGTGGGGCGTTGTGTAGAAGCGGGTAGTATACTAATGACTTGTATAGCTGGTAGTATTGGATGTATTGGTAATGTAGGAGTTGCAAATAGGAAAGTTGCTTTTAATCAACAGATAAATGCAATTGTGCCAAATAAAGATAGTAATATATTTATATATTGGTTAATGGTACTTTCTAAGAAATATATACAAGGAACTGTTAATATGTCATTAAAGGGGATCTTAAGTAAGGGAAAATTATCTGAATTATACTTTCCATTTCCACCTATTGAATTGCAACATAAATTTGAGAAAAGCGCTATCGTCATCGACAAATCGAAATTGGCAGTAAAAAAGAGCTTGGAAGAGTTGGAGATTTTGA
>ERZ773014.930-NODE-930-length-19134-cov-37.073589_pt1 | contig 19134 bp, 20 predicted proteins | sample MGYA00580841_ERZ773014 | MGnify/ENA primary metagenome ERZ773014 (study PRJEB29015, sample SAMEA2737989) | human oral metagenome | biome: human oral; feature: human-associated habitat; material: dental | place: China | collected 2067 ...
GAAAAGGTCGTGGGTTCGATTCCCACAGGCGGCTCCACCAAAACCCCAGCTCAAAGTGTGTGTGAGCTGGGGTTCTTTGCGTGCTTTACGACGCCAGGGTGGGGTGGATTCGTGCAGGTAGTAGCATTCTCCGCGCATGCAGGGCAGAGTTGATTGGTTGGGAGGTGCTAGCTTGGGCCGCTAGGGCGGTAAGCCCATGGCTAATGTATTGGTTGTTGAAGCTAATTCGGTTGCCGTTGAATGTGGTTCAGTTTCTTGAGGCATTAACATGCATGACCATCTTTTGGAAGTAGGAAAGACAGGTTAGATGACGTGTTCTTTCTGATTTTCCACCTGCTGGTGTAGATGAGTTTTCCCAGCGGTTGAATAAGCTTCTTTCCAAGAGGAATCACTTAACGAGTGGTGTAGAAGCGTCTTCCCATCAGTTGAATAGGCTTTATCATGAGGGATTGGAAGTTGTGGAATCTTCACCCCATAATTCGGCCATAAATTCCAGATTCCAGAGCGAAATTTGGTCCGTTTTTGAGAATCATGCTATAAAAGACCCAGCTCATTTAGGGTATTCTCCGCGCACGCGGAGGTAGTTCGCATGCAGTTACTACCGTCTGGATTGGGAAAGCGTATTCTCCGCGCACGCGGAGGTAGTTCTGGTCTGCCATGATCTCGCCCTCGCCAACCAGCGTATTCTCCGCGCACGCGGAGGTAGTTCTAGCACCCCCGGTATCTCGTTGCACTGCCCATAGTATTCTCCGCGCACGCGGAGGTAGTTCCCCATTTGCTGTTTGAGCTGGTTTTCAATTGTGGTATTCTCCGCGCACGCGGAGGTAGTTCCTATGCCGCTGGAACCACGGGGTTCTACCTATAGTATTCTCCGCGCACGCGGAGGTAGTTCCAAACTCATCAGGACGCAAAATCCCCTGGTCACGTATTCTCCGCGCACGCGGAGGTAGTTCCATTCCGCACCCCAGGATAATCACAGTCCTTAAGTATTCTCCGCGCACGCGGAGGTAGTTCCGTGTTCTTCAGTGGCGATGCACGAAAGCCGTGGTATTCTCCGCGCACGCGGAGGTAGTTCCTTTCAGCCTCATGGCCGTCAAAACAGATCAGGGTATTCTCCGCGCACGCGGAGGTAGTTCCCGGCCAGAAGCATGACCACAAGTGACCCGCATGTATTCTCCGCGCACGCGGAGGTAGTTCCCCCATGGTTCCAGCGGCATGCCCCGATGATTGGTATTCTCCGCGCACGCGGAGGTAGTTCCGGGGGTATTGTCGGCTATGCCCGTGGTGGTTTGTATTCTCCGCGCACGCGGAGGTAGTTCCCCCCATGCGCAAGCCAAGAAGCAACGAAACCAGTATTCTCCGCGCACGCGGAGGTAGTTCGACGAAGTAATCGTCGTCGAAGGCCCCGCCAAAGTATTCTCCGCGCACGCGGAGGTAGTTCCCATGCCCTTGGATGATTGTGTGGAGTTTTGGGGTATTCTCCGCGCACGCGGAGGTAGTTCCTATGTAGTAGATGGTCAGAAAGACACAGAAAGGTATTCTCCGCGCACGCGGAGGTAGTTCCCATCAAAACCACCCTCACGATGACCACGAAAAGTATTCTCCGCGCACGCGGAGGTAGTTCCTGGTAGATCCACTCTGCGAAGGTTTTGGTGGTGTATTCTCCGCGCACGCGGAGGTAGTTCCGCGCGCAATACATCTGGCAGGAAAAGCGGGTCGTATTCTCCGCGCACGCGGAGGTAGTTCCGTCTTCCAGCGTCGTGTAGATGCCTTTAGCAGTATTCTCCGCGCACGCGGAGGTAGTTCCACTGCCGGAGGCCGCTGCATATACGAAGATCCGTATTCTCCGCGCACGCGGAGGTAGTTCCAAAGTTTTCCCAGGCCATGAGGTGCAAGAGCGGTATTCTCCGCGCATGCGGAGGTAGTTCCAGCAAAAAGCTCCTCCCCAACATTCCCCGTAGTAAGCCCAGTATTAGGGCGAAGATCATTATTTCGAGCTGCAACGAATTCACATTCCGTTTTGTGCCATTTTGCAGCTTTGGTAATACCAAGTTTATTGCGTAGGACTCCATTGGGGTAGAGATAGGCTTCCCACCGGTCGTTTTCTTGCTTCCAGTCGTCGTACTCACTCATGTGTCAGGTGTGGTTTCTGGGGTTACCCCATAGCGCTGGAGGATCTCATCCCGGATTTCATCTGAGGTTTTTTCCCCTAGGATTATCCTAATGGCATCATCAATCATCTGGTCGGTAATCTCATATCCCTCAATACGGGAATTGGCCAAGACGTTATCCAGGTGTTTTCGCTGTTCTGGTGTTAGCGGCGCATTTTCACGGGTGTACATAATGATCTACCTCATTACTTATCAAGAGGAATAAAACTAACTTTACCTCTTCAAGTATGGCATATTCCTAGCGTATTCTCCGCGCACGCGGAGGTAGTTCCAGGTTTGCTACCCGCCACCCCGGCCTGAAATAGTATTCTCCGCGCACGCGGAGGTAGTTCCGCATCGCCCAATGGCTCGTGAGAAAATCTAAGCACTACCAAGGCCGGCACCGCCGATGGTGACTCTCTCGGTTCAGGAAGCGCGAACCATCCTGAACCGGGGGTCACCCCACCACCCTACCGCACGGATCAGAAGAAGGGAGGCCATCATGTCAAAGCGTCATGTCGTGTTTTGCTACATTGTGCTGCCCATCGCGGCAGTACTGCTCCCCCTCGTAGGGGGCTGGCTCTGGGAGAGTATCATGCTGCTTACAGTGGTAGCGCTCAACATCATTGTCGACACGCTATTGAAGGAGAAATAATGCGGCTAAAGCTAAAGCTCGTTGATGAGGCCGGCACTGAACACTGGACTGCCGGGGGAATGTGTCACCTATCGTATTCTCCGCGCACGCGGAGGTAGTTCCACCCCCAAACTACGAACTAAACAGTATAAACCCCAGACACTGTAAGCTGGGGTTTATACTCTATGGCAATATTCCAAAGGCGAATCAGCTTCGGTATTGGGCGGATAAAATCCCCTGGGAAGCCATCTCCCGGTTGAAATTACGGCGAGCATTCACCAGATCACCCAACCAGCCGAACATAAACAAACCGAAGGTGCAGGTGTACAGCAGCCCTCTGCCAATATTGCCGGTGTAGTAGTGGTGTGCACCGATGATACCGGCAAAAACCAGGCACATCATATACACCCCAAAACTCTTTGCGTGTTGCACCGGAGGTGCTGGTTCGGCACCAGCCATGCCCTGAACCTGAGCAGCCGTCAGATTCACATTCACAACCTGCTGAACATGCTGCGGCATACCAGCATTCATAGCCGGCTGCGGTTGCTGCGGCATTGGACCAGGACCACCCGGTTGTTGTTGCGGAGGGCCGAAAATTGAGTCGTGTTGTTGGAAATTAGGGTCACCAGAGTTATATGGTGAAGTCATATGATCCTCCTGTGAGAACTAGAAAAACTCTGAATTTTAAGTGAAGACTACTAAATCCAATTTTCTTTGGCTAGTGCTCATGTACAGACACCTCCATATGGAGGTGTCCTAAAAATGCGAAGACCATTGCTAATCATGACGCAAAGCCACTCTTTTTCACATGTTTTGCTAGTATTGCGTTGGCGTCGATAAGCTAACGTCGCCGGCCACCTCCACTACTACCGCCGCCGCTGCTTCTACCGCTACCAGTACCACCACTGTTTTTACTGCCACCACTATGGTTGGGCGTCGAATTATATCGCTTCTGACTCGGGATTTTCGGCACGACATTATTACCCGGATTGCGATGCATAAACAGCTTTGGCTCCGAGCGATAATAACCTCCCACTCCCGAATCGTAGTCATCTTCATAATCATCTTCGTAAGAGTACCCATCATAGGGTTCGCTATCCTCCAGCGATCCACCGGCCTCCTGCGTCCGTGGCACCGTGGTCGTCGAGACCGTCGCTGAGACAGAAGGTGTAACGCTGACGGTAACTGTGCGAGTCGCAGTCGTGGTCACCGTCACAGTCACCGGTTTCGCCGTTGGCGCCGGGGTGCTGTGTGCGCTTTGGCAGCCTGCTAAAAACACACAACCCAACGTAAAAATTGCAGCATGTCTACGCATGAATATCACCTGCTTCTTTGCTTGAAAATTACTTGACGAGGATTGCCCGGGACTGTGCGCTATCCAAACTCACTGGCACTACCGCGCACGCCCATGTCAACCGCACTATCCCGGAACGTTGCGGCAAATCCACATACCCGGCAAGCACCCACCCGGGTGGGTTTGCATTCGGCCGTGCCGCAAACTCGGATTCCGACTCAAACGTTGCCGATTGGGGTGACCGTAGCTGCTGGGCAACCTTCCTATGGCACAGCTCACGAGCCTGAAATACGCTCCACCCCCTGATTTTCTCGTTCGTTCCCGTCGTGCCGGTCATGTTTCTTGTGTCTTCCGTTAAATCCGAATCGGAAATATCTGGCTCGGCAGACTCGGACGCATAATCTTCGCTGGTGGAACTGGTCGATTCGCTCACACTGGATTCATCCGAATACGTTGCGCTTGTTGAGCTGCGTTCGGTTGTGGAATGCGTAGAGCTTGCGGAATCCGTGAGCTGCGAAACGCAGGAGATAAACACCGGCACGATAATAAGAAAGAAAAGAACACCAGTTATCACTATTAGCGGTATGAGCCGGTGCTTCGTGCGGGAAGCCGGTGCCGTGCCGGCCGCGGCAGCACCCCGATACTGCGAGGTTGGTGGAGCGGGTGAGAACTGAGCTGATTGTGGGCTTGGGACCGATGCCGCGAAATCCTGGCGACTCGCATTACGCGGCGGTGCCACATTCGCCGACGCGGAAGCCGCTTGGGCCTGGGGCGCTGCCTGAGGCTGGGGCTGCTGGAGTTGATGTGCACGTGTAGGTTGCGCCGCTGCCTGAGGCGGCGCAGCAGGGGAGGGGCGGCGTGATTTCTGATACCGCCCAGGTATGTGATAGTCACGGGGATGTTTTCGATAAGGCGCCAAGGCGGGAAGCGGCGACACCAACGGTTTCCCCGTTTCCTTATAGGTTGGATTGACATCCACCAGCACATCTGGAACATCAATGGTGGCGTGACATGCGACAACAAGGCCTTGCTTGTCGTAAGATTCCACGAGTGCGCGCATGTTCTTGCTCGTAGAAGCCGGCAAGGTGCCAATGTATTTATCATCAAGCCGGATTTCAATGCCACCAGTAATAAGGTGGAGGGTAACAAGATAATGCCCGCTATCCCGGTTTTTTGCCACTTTGAAAATCTGCCGATCAGTGATTGCGGTAATGGCCGTGCCGCGGGGAATCAGCACCCACTGTGCTAGCGGCGGATCATTCAACGGTACGATTTCGCCCGCCGGTTGCACCCCAACCGTGACCGTGAACTCCTCAGAGCCCGGCGTGTGGCTTGGGTCGTCCATGTTCGTCCACAATCGCGCCTTGACGACGGCGTCAACTCCGCTGGCAGCGAGCCGGGCCAGTTCGGGGAAATAAGGTTCAATGTCGGAATCGGGAAGATAGCCAAGAACCTGGCTTTGCCATCGAACTGATACCGCATAGCCTGATGAGGCCTGCGGGTTGTCGATTTCCAGCACGAGGGTGGCGTCGAAAAGCCTAAAATTGCCGCTTCGTGGCACATGCGCCACAATTTCTCGCAACACCATGGCGTGGTCCGCAGTCGACACAACTCTTTGGCCGTACCAATCGGTCGTGGGGCGTGCATCATAACCGCTTGGGGGCATGACCGAATCCTTTAAAATTTATGTAAATAATGTTTAAGAGAAATTTTATCCAGCCATGAGCGGTTTCTATATGGGTGTGGTGGAAAAATTGCTTAAATACCCCCTTATGGGTCGGGCATATGGGGTGGTGTTATTGATCCAATCGTTTTGCAAGCTCCCCGGCGTGTTCGTCGGTTTCGGCTAGCGGTATATCCGTAATCCCCAAGCCTGCCCACGGCACCGTCACCGAGTCAAACACCTCATGTTGCCGTGGGGTTTTCGGCGGCCAATATACCGCGGTAATGTCGGTGTCTTTTGCCAGGCTAATCACATGATTATCGGTATGCAGCCGGCCGCCTTTTGTGCGTAGCTTATCGATCTTGAGTGTCCATGCCTCCACCATGGATATGGTTTCTTGCGGGTGTAGGCTCTCAAACGAAAACACACTATTAAGCTCGAAAACGTTTGCGTTTTTTATAATCACCAAATTCAGTGGTATCTCAAACCCGTCAACATCGACCGATGCGGGCAGATACATGTTCTTTTCTAGCTGCTTATGGCGCCGATATGTTGCCTTCACCATGTCCCGGGCCTGGATTTCTAATTGGGAATGCTCTAAATAGTGTTCGTCGCCAATGAGTGTGACGAATAATAGCTGGGTTGCCTGCTCGATCGAGGTCGAATCCACCTGTTTTGGCTCGTCAATGATGAGCATGTTATTCCAGTAGTCCATCAACGATGCGAGGTAACCATTGACGCTTAATTCATGCCCAATACTGTGTCTGTGATGCTGGCAGGCGAGATGCACCACATGTTGCTCTAGCTCGTCGGCGAGCCGCATGATGGATTGTTGTGACTCCATGTACGCCAATTGGGAGGAATCCTTTTTAAACCTTGCGGCGATCTCCCCAGTGGCCATGTCTTCGACAATGACACCAATGCCAATGGTGGTGATGCTATTAGCGCTGGGGACCGCGCGTACCGTCCAATACCGTAATTTCATGGCTTGCCCCTGAAAAAACCTTTCTTTACTATGTGCAAAACATTTGGAAAGCAGTCTAACTGATCTACCTGTACATTAAACATATGCACGTTCTCGTTACCGGTGGTGCCGGTTTTATAGGTTCACATCTGGTTGATTTCCTTGTTGCTCACGGCCACAGTGTGACCGTTCTTGACAATCTCTCCCGTGGCAGGATGTCTAACCTTGATAACGCGCTCGCCTGCGGTAACGTTCGGGTCATTACAGAGGACCTACTCGACTCGGACCTGGAACAGCACATTGCCGACACACAACCAGAAGTTATTTTTCATCTCGCAGCCCAAATTGATGTTCGGCGCTCCGTCGCTGAGCCGCTTTTCGACGCCCATACCAATATCATATCCACAATCAGGCTTGCCGAAGCCGCCCGAAAAAACAATGTTCGGAAAATTGTCTTCACTTCATCCGGCGGCTCCATATACGGCAAACCCGAGCAATTCCCCGTCACCGAAAACACCCCTATCGACCCGCATTCCCCCTACGCTGCCGCAAAAATCTCCGGCGAAATTTACCTCAATACCTTTCGCCACCTTTATGGTCTTGACTGCTCACACATAGCCCCCGCGAATGTGTATGGTCCGCGCCAAGACCCTCACGGTGAGGCCGGTGTGGTGGCGATTTTCGCCCAACGACTCCTGAACGGTCACCCCACCACCATTTTTGGCGATGGCGGCAATACCCGCGACTATGTTTATGTTGAAGACGTGGTGCGCGCATTCTACCTGGCGGCCGGCCCCATCGGTGGCGGTGATCGCTTCAACATTGGCACCAGCATAGAAACCTCAGACCGGGAGCTCCATACCCTAGTGGCCCGGGCCGCCGGCGCCCCAGACACCCCCGACTATGCTCCCGCCCGCCTTGGTGATGTGCCCAGGTCGGCCCTATCGTATCAGCATGCCCATGACGTTTTGGGGTGGGAACCGCGGGTAAGCATTGTCGAAGGCGTGGTCAAAACCGTGGACTATTTCCGTACCACCCAGCAGCTTCACTAGGAGTACGGACGGGCCTACCTAGCCGGACAACCCCCACATAATCCCGTATGAACTTTCGTCGGCGTTAACCTTAGCGTTGCGGTGGAACCAGTTGCCGCGGCATGACCTTGCCCGTGGCGGTGCGGGGAAGGGAATCCACAAAATGCACGTCCCGGGGCACCGAATGGGCTGCTAGTCGGTCTAACACCCAGTTTTGGATCGCCTCCGTGGTGAGGTTCTGCCCTGCATAATCATCGGATCGCACCACCCACACCGCGATGCGTTTGAAAGTTTCCTCATCCTCGACGCCGCCGGCATACATGTCCGCAATGCCCGGCATCTCCTCCAAAACTTCCTCCACGCTGCGAGGATACACGTTCTCCCCACCCACAATGATCATGTCGTCCGCGCGGCCCAACACAAACAAGAACCCGTTCTCGTCCAAATAACCCCGGTCGCCGATCTGGATTAAATGCCCATATTGGGTCATGGGAATATTCGGGTCGGTATAGCCACGCAATGTCACCGTGTTGTAGCAGAAAATCCGCCCCGGGGTGCCCGTCGGGCAAGGACGATCATTCTCATCCAGAATGATGAAATCCGTGCCAGTGCAGATCGGCCCCGACGTGGTTGGGTGCTGCGCAATCTCCTCCATAGAGGCTACCGCCACCGCCGAAATTTCCGTCGACCCATAGAGGTTACATAAATTCTTCCCAAACCGGTCATGCATTTTTTCCACGAGCCAGGGTGATAATGCGTTGCCGGAAGAGAAAATAAACTTCAAGCTGGAGCAATCATACCGGTCGTTATCCGGCAGATTCACCAAATCCTTCAGGAAAATCGGTGATGATAACATGCCATCCAATTTGCCCTCATCAATATCCCGGAATACCCGTTCCGGGTCGAAGATTCGGTGCGTCACAATAGTGCCCCGCATCCCTAGCGCAATGTTGAACACTGCCCACCCCCATGCATGGAACATTGATGCGGTGATCTGTACCCGCATCCCGGCGCGCCACGGCACCTTTGTTAGGATTCCCGCCAACACCGTTGGCGCCACCGGTTCTACCCGCACAACCCCCTTTGGCGTGCCCGTGGTCCCCGAGCTCATGACTACAATCGGGCCGTGTTTCGGGAAGAACGGTAGGCGTTGTTGCGGAATATAGGTTGCGATGATTGATTCTAAGTCCGGGTAGCCGTAATCCCGGTTCGAATCCCGGTGCGCAATAATCACCGGAATATCCATTGCGTCGGCATCAAACCGGTCGATGAACTCCTCATCAATGACCAGAATGTTGACGCCGTCCCGTTTCAGGCAATTCGTCAATTGTTCCTTTGACGAGCCAATATTTTGCAAATATATGGTTGCCCCAGCGAACCCTTTGGCCGCCATGGGATAAATAATTCCCCGACCATTGCGTGCCATTACCCCCATGTGGATATTGCCGTTCATGGTGTCCCGCAGGTAGGCGGCAAATATTCGGGCGTTAGCCCGCAATTGGGAGTACGTCAGCGAACCGGAGTCGTCGATAAGCGCGGTGCGGTGTGGACAAGCAATGGCGCCTTGTTCTACCTCTCGTGCCGTGGTGAACCGATACCGTGCAAGCACCAGTGGCGTTGCCAGCATTGCTTTTAATCCGCCTTCGGTGGAAATGACCCCAGACTTCAACAACGCTGGCACTAAATCCTTGAGCTGCACCATGGTGCGGGCAAATTTGGTAAAAGCAAGTTTATTCATAAGCGGCGTATCTCCGTAATATAGTTCAAGGCCAATGAGGGATTGACACTGATCACAACGGTGAAGAAGCTAACCATGGGTAGAAATTAACCGTCATCAAAAGTATCTTTTGTTTACTTATCGACGTCTGCTGTGACAAGGTTACGCTGCTACCTCCAGCATCCTATTATGCTGATCGGTGCGCAGCGGCCTAACCATAGCATTTCCTGGGAATTTACTATCAGAAGATACCTATTACAGCCATGAGAATTACCCCCGAAAAGGCATGGTGTTTTATTAGCGGCGTACGCCATTTATGCCGGTGAATGATCATGTTTTTCTAGTAACCATCCATGGCTGCCTTGGAGTAGCAGCCCACGACAGCTATGCGTGACTAGGCACTCTTTGTCTTGGCCTTTGCCTTGACCAGTTCCGTTTCGATGACTTGCCGGAATACCTCGATGGGCTGGGCTCCGCTCACAAACTGGGTTCCCACCAATGCTGCGGGCACCCCATCGATGCCTAACGATGACCCATACCTTTGCGCTTTTTCAATTACTTCGTCGTATGTGTTGTTGGTGGCTTGTTCTTCGAATTTTGCCAGGTCTGGAACCCCGGCTTCTTTGGCGAATCGCACAAAATCGGCGGTCTTATTTTCTGGATGCCCCTTCACCCCTGCCGAGGCTTGGTATAACGCATCATGGAACTCGTGGAATTTGCCCTGGGCTGCCGCTGCCCGTCCTGCCTTTGCCGCGGCAACCGCGTTGGGACCGTTGATGGGAAAATCGTTCCACTCTAACCGCACCAGTCCTTGATCCACATATTCCGATAAAATCTGTTTTCGCGCACCATTGACGTATAGGGCGCAAAATGGGCATTCAAAATCGGAAAACTCGGAAATGACGACTGGTGCATCAACCGCCCCCACCGCGAATGGGTCTTTTGCGTTGCGCCGATGAACATTGAGTACGTCATTCTCTGATTTGATGTCCCCGCCGGGGCCCACAATGAACGCATCCAACTGTGCCGGGTCCGATACTGGTTTCACACTGCCGGTGCCTGCCGGTGCGAAATCTTTCCGTTTTGCGGCTTCGGAGGTTGCTGTGGTGCGTAAATCCGCCTGGTTGTGTTGCGCGGTGGAGACTTTATAATACCCCGCATAATATCCGATCACAAAAATACCAGCCACGATGATGGCGAATATAATGACAAGGCGCACCACCTTCGGAGGGGTGAGCCGCAAGAGTTTTTGTGCCATGCATACTCCTTAGATCAGCCAAAACTGGCATTAGTTTAATGGTCTGGTGACCTATGTGAGAAACTCTTCCTCCGGCCGTACCGCATTTTGTAGTGCTATCGCCCGGGCTAGCTGTGCGTATCGTAGTTCTTGCTCCCGGAACCGAATCCACGTTGACAATGTGGTAAACCCAAACGCCATGATGAGCACATAGAGCATTAAATCCGTGCCCCGGGCGACCCCCACAGCCTGCGCCACAACCGTCACATCGTCTGGCCGTAACACCGCCCAAATCGCCAATAACACCAGCAGCACGAACCCTAGTTTCACCCCGGCTTTTGCCCGCGCTTTACGACGGTTCGTGAGGAAATATAGCACCAATAAAATCGTGGTGGCCAGCAATAATGCCTGAACTATAGTTGTCATATCAAATTTTCCTTTACCAACAGCCCGTCAGCTAGAATGTTGACCCCGTTAATCAATGATTGGCCCTTACTCATCGAGTATTCGGTGTACAAAATATCCACCGGTTCTTCCGACACCCGCCACTGGTTGTCCACGATCTGTGACACAATTTCTGATGCGTGCGACATCCCGTTCATCCGAATATTCAACTCATCAGCCACTCGTCTATTGAAAGCCCGTAGCCCATTATGAGCATCTGTCAACCCTAACTTGCGGGTTTTCCGTGATAATAACACCACGGTTTGCAGCACTAGGCGTTTAATCCACGGAACCTGATCGTGATCCGATTTGGGGCGTCCAAACCGGGTTCCCACGATAATGTCCAGCGGTTCGGTGCGCAACCGCTGCACCATCCGTATCACGTCTTTCACCTGGTGTTGGCCGTCCGCATCAAACGTCACGAAATACCGCGCCCCCGGCTGTTGGCGGGCATATTCCACCCCGGTTTGAATACTTGCCCCTTGACCTAAATTCACCGGGTGGTTTACCAAATGCGCCCCACCCGCATGAATGCGGTAAGCCGAATCATCGTGTGAACCGTCATTCACTGCAACAATGTTAGGGAAGACAGCCCGAGCATTTTCAATGACACCTTGAATGACCTGGCCCTCGTTATAACACGGAATTATCAGCCAAGTATCAGAAAAATCAGCTGAATTATTACTGTTCAATTGGTATCGCATTGTCATAATGGACTCATCGTACCGCGGGGGTAGCGGCTGGCTTACTGCGAAGAACGGTGAAACAGCAGTGAATAAACACGTTTAAGAAGCCCATGGGGTATTTTTCGATAGGACATACGAATGATAAAATTCCCAACCGAACGGGGGTAAGAAACCAGGCCATAGGTAACTAAATTACGCTGCAACTGCCGTTCTGCCGCCCACATACCAGCACTGGTTCGCCGCCGGAACTGGTCGTCTGATACTCGGAAAAATGTTAACGGCTCCGGGATGTTATAAAACCGGTAACCATGGGCTAACAGTCGGGCAAACAAATCATAATCCTCCATGAAATGCACATTTTGGTACCCACCCACGGCCTTCACAGCCGAAACCCGCATCATCACACTGGGGTGGTTTATCGGATTATTAATCTTGGCGTAACGCTGAATCGCTTCGTGGGTTTCCGGTAACGCACGCACATTATTGGTGTCTCCCGGATGATGGTAAAACTCCGATACCGCAGAGCCCACCACATCAAGATTCTGGCCTGTGGTAAAGCACGCCAACTGGCGGGCAAATCGTTCCGGTGCGGCAATATCATCCGAATCTAGTCGGGCCACGAAATCCGTTTCAATGGTTTCTAACCCAGCCTGCAATGCTGGGCCCAGCCCCTGATTCACCGGTAGCGGTAGCCGTCTGCTGGTAGGATACTCGCGGCAATGCTGTTCTAGTACCTCGTATAATTCTGGCGTGAGTGGGCCGTCCTCCACGATAAGAATCTCATCGGCGCGGCGGGTTTGCTGAAGCAAGGAATCCAATGCGGCGGTCAACTCGTCGGCACGAGTGTTGCGGTATACGCTCATCAACACGCTCACTGTAGGTGTCGATGCTCCCGGCATGGGGGTGGCGGATTCAGGGGGCACGGACGTGGGCATAAAAGCACTAGCCTTTCATATTGAACATCTTTATAAAATGTTTCGTAGTAGCTTGCCGTACCCGGATTTGTCCAATCGTGCAGCCAAAATTTGCAGCTGTTCGGCATTAATAAACCCAGATTGGTAGGCGGCAGCTTCCGGTGAACCAATAATAATGCCCGTGCGTTTCTGTAAAACTTCTACATAAGACGATGCCTCACTCATGGAATCGAATGTTCCGGTATCCAACCACACGTCACCCCGTGCTAGTTTTTGGACCTGCAATTTTCCTTGCCGTAAATACGCTTCATTCACGCTTGTGATTTCTAACTCACCTCGCGTGGAGGGGGTAATGGTGTGGGCAATGTCGATCACCGAATTGTCGTAGAAATATAATCCCACCACCGCAAAATTTGATTGCGGATGTTGCGGTTTTTCCACAATAGATAATGCTTGACCGGACTCATCAAACGCCACAACACCATAACGGCTAGGATCCGACACTTCATAGGCGAATACGATGCCTCCCTGTGGATCCCGGCATTGACTTAACGATGCCGAAAATTGGGAACCATGGAAAATGTTGTCCCCCAACGCCAAGGCCACACTGCTATCACCAATGAAATCTGCCCCAATAATAAAAGCTTGCGCTAGCCCCTCCGGTCGCTGCTGTACCGCATACGTCAAACGAATGCCGAACTGCGAGCCATCGCCTAAAAGTCGCTGAAACGCACCCTGGTCTTCAGGGGTGGTGATGACGAGAATGTCGCTGATTCCAGCCTGAATGAGTGTCGACAGGGGATAGTAAATCATTGGCTTGTCATAAATGGGCATGAGCTGCTTGGAAATCCCCTGGGTTATTGGGTACAGGCGAGTGCCGGTACCACCGGCAAGAATAATGCCTTTCATCACTCTGCCTCTTCACTATTGAACGATGATGGATCAGGCGCCACGAGATTCCTCACATATTCTTCCAGTCGAGCCTCCCACAGCGGTGGAATAAACCCGGTCGCTTCGATTTTCGCCAATGACAGGCACGAATTTTTCGGCCGCACAGCCAGCACCGGCGTCGGTACTGCTGCTGTGGCCGGCGCCGTCGGTGTGGGTGATGCCGTAGAAGCCTGGGTGGAAACCCGCGTGGTGTATTCTTCCGTGCTGCACTCCGTCACGTGGTTAGGATCGACCTGGATGATTTCGAAAATCCGGCGAGCTATCTGCGCCCACGACTGTGGTTGGCCACTGTTACTGAAACCATAAACCCCATAAGGATGCTCCCCGGCCAACAAATGCGCTGTTGCCTGGGCAATATCAGTGCTGAACGTTAATCGTCCCACCTGGTCATTCACCACGGCTGGATGAGCTCCCGACTGCGCAAGACGCACCATGGTGGTCACAAAATTCTTACCATCCCCCACAACCCAACTGGTACGCACAATATAATGCTTCGTGGTCAACGCGATCGCGGCATCCCCAGCAGCCTTGCTCGCCCCATAGAAATTACTGGGAGCAATCGGGGTGGTTTCATCCTGATCCCCAGGTGCATCGCCGGAAAATACATAATCGGTAGAAAAATGCACCACGGTAAGATCATGATTTGTCGCCAGCCGAGCCAGTTTTGCCGGACCTGCTGCGTTCACCGCCCAGCATCGGGCCCTATCCATCTCGGCATGGTCCACCGCGGTGTAGGCTGCCGCATTAATAATCACCGCATACTCATCCCAATTCACTGCATCCTCAAGAGCTTGATAATCCGCAGTGAGGTCAAAATCCGAATGGTTACACAATGTTGCGTCGGGAAACTGGGTGGCCAAAGCCCGCCCCACCTGACCATCCGCCCCGGTGATCAGAATCTTTCCGGGAGGCACAGCGGTGGCGTCGGCAAGCAGCGGATGAGTGCGATCAGCGGCGGAAATTTCGGCCTTATCCAGCGGAATTGGCCAGCAAATACCTAATGCGGGGTCCGCTAAATTGACGTGACTGTAATGAGCTTGAGGCGACCAGTGCGCATCCACCAAATACGTGTAGATGGATGACTCCAATGCTTGAAAACCATTTGCCACCCCCCGCGGCACGAAAACTGCCTGCTCAGTAGTGATCCTAGTGCTGAAAACCTTGCCGAAAGTGGGGGAGTCGGCACGCAGATCACACCACACGCCAAAAACCTCGCCCTGAGCAATGGTGACAAATTTGTTCCACGGTTCAGCATGCAAACCCCGAGTAACCCCTGGTTGGGCGTTGAAAGAAATATTATTTTGCACCGGGCGGAATTCCCGGCATGCCTGACTGAGCTCCGGGATTGCTGCGATCTTTTCCCGCTGCCAATTTTCTTTAAACCAGCCACGATTATCCGGCCGCACATCTAAATGCAGGACATATAATCCGGCGATAGGGGTGGGTGTTGCAGAAAAAGGGGTGGGTGACTTCATGGTTATTGGCACTACTTTCCGGCTATTGCTTCGAATTGGTTTCCATTATTGTCCGGTCGCGGCGTAATTTGCTTCAACCTGTGCTTTGAGCGGTTCCCACCACGCGCGATTTTCGGTGTACCAGGCGATGGTTTCCGCTAACCCAGTCCGCATGCCGGTGTTGGTGTCGGTAAAATGCGGCTGCCACCCCAATTCGGTGCGTAGCTTTGTGGAATCCATGGCGTAGCGCTGATCGTGCCCTGGGCGATCACTTACATGTTCGTAAGCGTCGGGGCTGAGCCCCATGAGTTCGCAAATAAGTGAGATGACCTGTTTGTTTGTTATATGGTCATTATCGGCGCCAATGATGTAGCTTTCCCCAATAGTGCCATTATCGAGAATGAGCTGTACCGCTGAATTGTGATCGTCCACATGGATCCAGTCGCGGATTTGCGCACCAGTACCATACAGTTTTGGCGTCCGGTGGGTGAGAATATTTGTGATTTGGCGGGGAATGAATTTCTCAATGTGCTGGTAAGGTCCATAATTATTGGAGCAGTGCGAAAGCGTAGCAGGAATATTAAACGATCTGATCCATGCGCGAACCAGATGATCCGCACCAGCCTTCGTGGCGGAATATGGTGACGATGGGTTATATGGGCTGGTTTCCGTGAACCTGCGGGGGTCGGTGAGCTCCAGGTCGCCAAACACCTCATCCGTGGAAATATAATGCAGCCGAGTATCATATTTTCGTATGGCTTCAAGCAGCGCAAACGTTCCCACAACATTACTATGCACAAACGCCGCCGGGTCCCGCAGCGAAGCATCAACGTGGGTTTCCGCCGCGAAATGCACCACAACGTCCGAAGCTTTTACTAGCTTATCGACGAGCTCCCGGTCAGCAACATCACCCTGCACGAAGTGAACATCAAGTCCCGTGAGATTACTGCTATTTCCGGCATACGTGAGTTTATCCAGGACCGTGATCTCATATTCTGGACGAGTAGTTAGTGTGCGCCGCACAAAATTGGTGCCGATAAAACCGGCGCCGCCTGTAACAAGCATCTTCATAAGAGTTAATGATACGGGGTCCAGTCGGCAGAAAAACGACACACCCCACGGGGAAGAAGTAGCATATTTATAGAATTCCACAGGCATTCGGGTGTAGTGTGACCTAAATGTGATTTTCATTTATGCAGCTCAAGATATATGTCTAGAAAATAGCACCTTTACTTGTGGATAACTTTTGTGCTACTTAGCGAGCATGGTTGCGCGCTGATTAATCTGGTGCTAAAGGGACAAATTCCCAGTCCACTACCAGTCACCATATAGGTCTAAGGAGCACGATGACTATGTCACGCAACCGCAAAAACCACCGAAACCATCAAGCTCGCCGAAACCAGCGTCGACAACGCCAGGCAGCACTTCGTCAGTCCGCGCTAGCAGAATTTCCCGCAATTGTTGAAACACTCGCCCCCGATATTGCTGATGACAATGAAACCGTATCATTCAAGTCATTTAAGACTGCCACGCAATACTACAATCGCGCTGTTTTGGACCATCTCCTGCAATATCAGCTGATCTACGACGAACACTACGATGAAGCACTCATGCTGATTTGTGATGGTTTTGGACTCACCAAAGCCAACGGCAAACATTTGTTGACCACTGCACACATTCTTACCATTCTCCCCGACATACGTGCCCGTATTTACGATGCAGGCACGGCTGACCTGGAACGCCTCATCATCATAGGCAAGCAACTTGCTGGTCTCAACGATGACCAAATAATGGAGGTAGAACCAGCCATCTATAATCTATTCACTAGCGATGAGGAAACATATGAGTGGGTGAAAACCACTATCATTCGCGCAGCGCTGAAAGCCGCTCGCCTCGATGTGGATGAGGAAGCCAGGGCGGCTGAAGAAGCTCGGGTTGCAGCCCGAGAAGAGAAGAAACAGCAACAACAAAGCCGGTTGGTGCATCATGAACTGAATGACGGCCGAACGGAAATCATCATCCGTATAGACAAGGAAAACTCACCCCAATTCAACCAACAGGTAGCTGAGGCTGCCCAAACCGCTGGTAAAAAAGTCGCCGATTACCTGTACGATCACGTTCATGCGGTTGTTGACCCAGATGTGACACTCTTGGCGGTAGCGGATGACAAGGGCAATCTTGTGGTAGAAGGATGCCAGCCAATGGTGGTCAAAAACGTAATTGACCTGCAAAATGCTGTTCGAGAGGCCCGCAGATACCGGTTGTCGAAACTGCGTGGCCTGATCACCACCCCGGAAGCACCGGAACCAGGTCCCGCAGATCCAGACTCATCCGGGCATGCGGCTGCCTAAGCTACAGACGTCGATAAGCTTGATGAGTTCGTTCGTGCCGTAAAAATTCCTACCATATGCACCACCAGCCCACAGAGCGGGCCAATGCATAATGCTAACCAGGCACCATTTTCTAGCGATAATGGTGAAGCGAGAAAGCAAATACCCACCAGTGTGGCTGTTGCCCACCCCCAAAGGTAATACTGGTGCTTATCGATACTCATTGCGGCGGCACCAGTAATCATCAGTGATGCGGTGCATGTTGCGCCCAGGGTGAATAATGCGAGTGATCGACCTGAAATAACATATGCATCACCCAAAACGGCCACCATGAGCCATGGGCCAATCAACCATGCGGCAAAACTTCCCAATAACCCAACAGACCATATCAGCAAGAATGGTTGCGATAGTGCCCGCAGTGGTTTATTACGATGCTGGACAAACCGGACGACCAAGGCAGATAGAAACTGCTGCAACGGCACCAATAATGGTGCTCTGGTCAAGATCACCCCATAAGACACCACATTGACTGACACCTCACCAACAGGTGTGACATCAGGATGGGTGAATTTTGCCAAGGTCGGAAAGCCCGTAATAAGTACCGCGGTTGCCCCGGAAGCCGCCATGGCGAAACCCGCACGTTGGAGAAACTGTTTAGTGGAAACATCCGCACGTAACCGCAAAGTCTCGCGTACCTGGGAGCTAAAAGTTACCAACACCAGCCATGATGCTGCCCCCAGCACAGTGACCACCAAGAACGCCACAAGTTTCCAGCCAAAAATCCAGGCAATAATCGCTAACACCATCCGTGAGACGGAATCCAATGTGATAAGTAACGCGTAACGATTCCATAATCTAGATGCAGAAATGAGGCCAGCGATAGTGGCTTGTACGGTATAGCTTGCTAAACCAACCGCCATCAGGATAATGCCTACAAGGTTATGCTGCGACAGAATCCGCGGCGACCACAGTGGTGCCACAACAATGACGGTAACCATGGTGACCAAGGCGATCCACAAACCAATAATGATAGGTTGAGCCAAGTTTTTTCCCGTGGATGTGGTGATGGGATTTATTCCGTGTGAATCATCATAGTTATCTCTAGGCTTTTGGGTTTCCAAAGCTGTAGTGACTGCCCGAGTAGTTTCCTGCGTCAGACCGGTAATAATTCCCGTAATTGTAAAAAATAACCCCCAGTAGGCAAGGAACTCTATGGAGATAGTTGATTCTTTACCGAAAGCTCGACCGGGAATAATGACCACGGCAAAGCCGGAGATACCAGCAATGGCAGTAGCAACTGATAGCCACCGCATTGATTGTTCCACTTGAGGTTGATGTGGTTTCACATCATTCAGCTTTGTGTCATTCATGTTTATATCTTTTAGTTGAGTGGATTTGTGATTCACGTTTCACTGATGGCCAGCTACATATAGCATTACAGCATCGCAGAAAAATGGTATGAGATGAGACACATGGTGTTCATCAAATGGGAGAAAACTGGGGGCATGGGGGGATCGGGGGTAAAAATAGGGTGCTGGGGTGTCTGCTGATGTTTTGCATGTACCACTATTGCGTTATTCCATCAAGTTGCGTGTGGTTGGAGGCCACAGAGAGCATACATGCGTAAAACCCCACTAAACGCGGTAAATAGTGGGGTTTTACGGG
>ERZ773014.932-NODE-932-length-19106-cov-25.963362_pt1 | contig 19106 bp, 21 predicted proteins | sample MGYA00580841_ERZ773014 | MGnify/ENA primary metagenome ERZ773014 (study PRJEB29015, sample SAMEA2737989) | human oral metagenome | biome: human oral; feature: human-associated habitat; material: dental | place: China | collected 2067 ...
AGCGCAGATAGTTAGCACTTGCAAGCCTAGAGTGCCAGAAAGAGTTTATGATTATTCGGTGGCTAGCTAGTAGCCTCGCTGCTCGTTCTTGATCCGGTCGTTACAGTTGAAGTCGCCATAGATTAGCTGTGACTTATCAAGACAGAGGATCAGCGTAGTATAGTCGTATAGTCCCGAAGTCTCGGCGGGCAGGGGTGAGTAGCTGTCTTTTACCTGGTAAGACTGCTTAACCTTTGGTAAGTCGATGATGAAGTCCGTCTGATAGATCAGCTTATCGGCGTTAGTCATGGTCTGACGATAACTATTCTTGCGGATGATGATATCGCCATGGTCGCCTGACACCTTATTAAGCCTGAGAGTATAGCCGATCTGACGCTGGATATTTAGTATTTCTTCCCTGGGTAGATTCTGAGCGACTTGGTCAAGCTTCTTAACCGGGTAGTCTTCGGGGGTGATCTCATTGCTATTACTGCTACGGCTACCTGAGGTGCTGGAGCTGGATCCGGAATGAGAGCCGGAGCGAGATGAACTGGAGGAACTACCGCCGGTGCCGTCGCCCGTACCGGTAATTTTAGTACCACGAATAGTGTTAGTACCACCGCTCCCGGTATTAGCTTGGTCTCGTTTATTACCACCCAGCACCGTGGCTATGATGATGATAACCATGATAACCACCATCGCCACTGCGACTATCAGGTATAGCTTACGCTTGTCGGGCATTTAAGCTCTCCTGTCCCAGGAAGCTATTGCTACAGGTGTTGTGGGAGCACCGGTTCCGGTAGGTACACTGGCACTGGCGATAGCCCTTAGTCTGCTTTGGTCTATAGCGTCTAACTTACCGAAATCAGAATGCCGCATCATCTTATTTGCATGTAGTTTAGCTATAGCGGATGAACCACCACCGGCATTATAGTCATGATATATATTAGGTATCTTGTAAGTGTTGGCGAGTTTTTCTCCAGCTGTACTACGTAATAGAGTGTTATCTCGCAGTTCAGAAGCGGTTTGGGCATTCATTTTACTATTAAGACTCGGGTCACTCAGAGCGATATTGGATTGCCTCGCCATACTACGCATACCGGCGTCAGCAGCTGCTTCACTACCACCACTATCGGCGGAGTATTGTAGAGTCTGGCGCATCTGAGCTAGGTTAGCAGCGTCAGTACTGGCGATATCTTGAGCTGTCATTTCATTAGTAGCATAATCAGCTACAGCATCAGCATATTTTGCTTCAAATTGTCCCATACTCCAACCACCGCTGTTAGCAAAGTCATTAAGTGATTTACTGCTCATCTGAGAGTTTTTATTAGCTGAAGCGGTAGTAGCAAACGTTCGGAGTAGTTTATCTGCATCAGCATTTTGTCCATTCTTCTTTAGTCTCTGAGCTTCGTTATTTACTGCGTGCATTGATTGTTTAACATCTGTCGAGCTGGCGTTAGGTAACTCCTTCTCAATGACTGCTCGCATCTCGTAGGGTTTAAGAGTCTGTCCATTTATTTGGCCGGTAGTAAAGGCGTCATGTCGATCGCTAGCGCTGTATTTATCTACTTTATTCCTAGCAGAGTTCATTGCCTGATCGTCAAGCTGGTTGGCGATATTACCGGTACTAGCTGCCCCTCTTGCATTTTGAACAGCACCGGCTACTCTCCCGGCAGCTGCTCCAGCCGCTGCACCGATTACTCCTGCTGCCTTTCCTCTCAGACCGGGACTATTTGGATCACCGGGTTTTCCTACAAATTTCGACCCTGCCCAATCGGCAAACTTGTTAGCTCCCCGGTTATTCTGAGCAGCGATGGTAGCCTTACCCATGATGTCACCCGACATTTTAAAGAGAGGTAGGATTGACATCGCAGGAGCTACCAGACAAATCACTTCCATTAGTAGACCAAATATAGCTAGTGCAGCGTCGGGGCTATTGGGATTTAGACTAGACACTACTCTTGATCCGGCCCAGACCAGCATAAAGAGGGGGTAAACTAATAGCAGCTTGATGTAGTTGTCTCGCCACATAGTGAAACCATTACTAAGCCCTTGACTATTGAATAGATAGGAGGCGATAGCGACCGGCGAGATGATCACTAGTATCATCAGAGCCATACCACGGACGACCAGAGCGAAGAGGATGGTTAGCAGGGCTATGATTATCGGTGGTCCTACTAAGAATATCAGAATGGCTACTATAGCTACGGTAGTTATAACCTCTACCCCAGGTGATATTACTTGGGCGGTTTCCTTAGCTCTGTCGACTAGCTGAGGAGCATCACCGGCTTTACCACCTAGGAATAGCCCGAATATACCATGCCCCAGAATATTCGATAGATCTACCAGCGCCATGCAGATATAGTAAGATAAGTTAATCGCCATAGCGAAGATGATAATCCTAGGTAGTAGCTTCTTGACGTCGTAGTTTGATAGCCCTCCCGTCGAGGTAGCGGTTGAGTAGATTACTACCAGGAAGGCGATGATAAGTATGGCATTAGCGACATTTAGGAGGTTGCCCCATTGTTGACGAACTGCATCCTCTTTAGTTAATTCCGCTTGAGACTCCAGTATCTTTGCTACTGTATTGAATAAGACCTGAGTGATAGTGACAAATAAGTTCTGCCCCGAACAGATTATTGATCCAAAGCCATGCAACTCGGAAGCACATTCATCGCCCTTTTGATTTTCTGATCTTTCCTCTTCTTCCTTCTTTTGTTTTTCTCTCTCTTCGGGATGTTTCTCAAGGTATTCATTGACGGCTTTTGTATAGGCATCTGCTAATTCACTTGCTTTTTGTGTCGCTTCTGCGCAAGTCATTGTCTCTCCGTACATTGGTCGTATTTCCACGTTAGGGTTGTTATCCTTATAGTTTGGATAACCACGTACGGTTACCCAATTACCGTCATCTCCTACTTTAGACCAAAATTTATCCCCATTCTCTGCCTCTGTAAATGCTGGATCATTTAAACAGTATTTTTCTATGGCGTCTCGATATGCAGCATATTTCACTGCATTACTAGGAGTATACTTTGGTATCGAGTCAAGTGCTCCAATCCATAGCTCTGGTGATATTTGTAGAGGACTTAAGTCACAGTTGTCTAGGTGCGCTTTAGCATTATCGCCCTTTATTAAACCTGCATCAATGTAACCTTGCGAGTTTTTCTTTAGATAATTACAAAAGTAGTTCTTTTCACCTGTCACACCTTCGGCGATCTCACTTATATTACAATCTACATTAGGGTCTTTTGAATCTCTCCTACCTATCGGTCTAATGGAGGTGGCTGAACGTTTAGGATTGCCAACCAGGCCGTTTATAAAGTCGGCGCCATCTTTAACCACGCCCCATGTTCCTGGATTTAAGGGATCAAATTTATTATCTGAACGAATATATTCTGAACAAGCCCTGGCGGCAGACGAATTCGCATATTTTTTAAACTCATCATTCATCCAGTCATCATACTTGCCTGCTTGTGCTGTTTTACTTGAGACTATTGATACAAAAGAAACTATTATAATTATGATAGCTAAAACTATTGGCCGGGATAAGACACGCAATCCTTGTCTGCTGATATGTTTTTTCTTTTGCCACCACATTATCTTCATGCTAATAATCTATATAAAAATGTAGACAAAGTCAATTTTCACTTTGTCTACATGGCTTGTAGGTCTATTAACTTCTGTTGTATATAGTAATGAAACCGTCGTCGGTGCTACTATTTTCGTTATTACGGGTGTCTTTTCTCTCTTTCTTGATTATCTCTATTAGTTGCTTAACTGTCGGGAGCGAGTCGGATTCGTAAATATTAACATAGCCTGAGCCTGTATAGTAATTGGATGTAGATCCTATGAGCCATTGGAATCGTTGTCCAAAATGTGTAGTGTACTTCGCAGAGCTACTCACTATCTTATATTGTACTTTGCATTTTCTATAGTCCCTAATATCAGGAAGATATTTACTTAAGTCGTATTCTACTGTTACAGATGCTACATTATCAAACGAGTCGGTAGCTGGCTCTGAGTAGACATCTTTACCGTTAGCTCTGTAGCTGTCTCGATATTTCTTATTGAGGCTATCGCCGTATTCACCTAGCAATCCTTTTAGAGCATCTCGGACGGTCCTATGGTTACTTTCGAGGACGGAGTCTAACGATCCATCAGCGTTTATCTTACCGGTTGCCTTATCTAGAAGGTCATTCCCTGTGATTTCTTTTCGTGCGTCTAGTGAATCATTGTCGTCATACTGAGTGCTGACTTCGCCTTCGTGGTCTAACACATATTGACCATTACTACTATTGGGTGGAAAGTACATCTTGTACACCTTGTAGCTAATCTTACCGTCATGCTCGCTATCGGCGGTCTCGACATTCATATTTGGGTCGGTATCTTTGATTTCTGCTGCTTGGTCTGACTCGGCTGATGAATTATTAGATGTAGCAGCGGGTGGTGTCTGGTCGTAGCTACTGTTATTGGTCTTATTTAGCACTGCGTTACCTAGACTCATAGCCAGGGCTAGTGAGGCGACTGCTCCGCCCATGATAGCTAGCGCTTTACGTCGATTCGGGTTGGCTAGCTTATCTTTCGCCGCAGTAGTGAACTTACCTGCTTTGTCGGTGACGTAGCCTATGCCGGACTCAATATTACCGGCTATCCGATCAGTATCGATATTCCTGACTGCATCAGCTACTCGAGAGCCCATATTTACATTACTGCCGCTACCATAGCCAGCATCTGATGTAGCATAGGAGAGTTGAGGACCGACCGGAGCCGGGCTGAAAGAAGCAGGAGTATAGCCGGGGTTATAAGTGAAGTTACCGGCCTGGCTGTAGCTCTGCTGAGGTACCTGGGGGCTATTTATGTTGGCCTGATCATATGAGATAGTAAAAGGCGCAGTATTAGCGCCATCCATATCAGCCGGAGCTGAGCTATAGCTAGTACTGTTAGCGCTGTGGGTAGGCCTGTAATTACCTTCCATTACTTAGAGTGTCCTCTCTTTCTACTCTCTACTAGAGTAAAAAACAACTAGCAGGTTACCCTACTAGTTGTGATAATACTGATCTTCTTCGGAAGCTATCTCAAGGCGAGCTAGCCCCCTAACCACCTCTTATTATAATAATGGCTAAGCTTACTATACAGCGTATCCGGTTAGTTAGCAAGCTTGAGCGAGATGACTTATTGACGAATAGCGTTAATATAAGCCAAGACTTGACTTATGATAGTAAATATGTTACAGTTCAAACATAGATATTGAATTAAAAGATACACAAAATGACAAATCATAATAACGCATCAAGTACTTCTCTGTCAGCAGATCAGACTCCAGAGTCTAATCCATGGCTAGTTAATAATGATGCAGAAAATCAATCCTTAGAACCTAATCCATGGTTGGATAATAATGATGCAGAAAATCAATCCTTAGAGTCTAATCCATGGCTAGTTAATAATGATGCAGAAAATCAATCCTTAGAGTCTAATCCATGGTTGGATAATAATGACGTAGAGAGCCAAATTTCAGAATCTAATCCGTGGCTTGATAATGGTACGGAGAGTCAAAGTTTGGAACTAGATCGACATACTAATTTACTAAACAACTTTAATCCACTGATGGAAGAGTCTCAGACAGCTAATCAGTCGGATGAACCAACAGATGATAACACTGGGATTGAGATTCGGCAATTAGATCAAATACAATATGAATCTGACGATACATCTGTAAGACTAGATAATGCTGATAAAGATGTATTAGACAATACTCCGAGAAATGACACTGCTACTAATGTTAATGTTACTAGTAATCAAGTGTCCGAGCAAAAGGAATCTCCATATATCGGTTGGGATAAGGATCCTGACGCTTTTCGGTATTACCAGTATTTCTGCATGGAGATGGAACAAATTAGAGAGCAGAATGAATTGAGAATAGAGTCAATTGTGAATGAACTTGGCTTAGAGCAAGCAGATAACATCAACGGCGATGATACGGATAATTTTTTTGCACGTATTCATAATAGTAAGAAGGTCTTTAATTACATAGTAGAGAACAACCAATACGATATTAGTCAGATGGAACGTAAAATATCGTATTTTTCTAACGAAACTTATGAACGTGATCTGCATATGGCTTTGGTTGAAAAGAAAGGTGTCTGTTCTAGTTTTGCCGCAGAGATGAGTGAGATATTAAAAAGAGTTGGCGTTAATGCGAGTATGGTCATTGTAGCGAAGAAGGAGTATATTGACGGTCAGGAACAAGTGATAGATAATCATGCGGCTGTGATAGCTGAGATAACTGATGATAAATATGCAATTTATGATCCAACGTTCGGTTTGGGGATGCCAGATGCATTAAATGAGAAGGGTGAGAGTGTATTTGCCGGTATTAATATTAATCGATATTATGAACTAACTGGTGGCTATCGTCCGTTGTATACAATGTCCGTGGATGAAGAAGGTGGTGCTGATATACATTCATTACCGGAGCTAGCCGGCTCTTCACCGGAAAGCCAGAAAATAACTGACGAGTGGGCTGATGAATCGATTCAACGACATTACAATAAAAAACTAGAAAAGCGGAAAGCGCTAGGACTACCAGAAATAGATAAGACGGAGGGTGATAATGGCAAATGATAAAAAAATCTTCTTACCAGGCGTCAATGTTAGCTTTGTACTTAATGGTGAATGGTCTGATTTACCAGCTGGGTCAGTTCAGACCGCAGACTCTTCTGCGCTGAGTATGAAAGGAGAAGGGTATTTTACACTTATGTCTATGTATGCTTCTCCTCAAAATGATGTTATGCAGTTTAATCAGGATGAGAGAACGATATCAGAGATACATAAGGCGGGACTTGACGGTAACAGTGGTCTACTGGAGCTACAGTCATTGACGACTAGTCATGGGATAAACATAGTGTACCGCTTGGTCAAGCGTTTAATCTCTGGCAATGTGGGCAATAATATGTCATACATACTAACTATAGATATCTATGGGGATAATAGAGATATCTGGCGAATTCAAGTTATGACAGCTTCTAGCAATTTGCTTGATGTACGGAATAGTGCAGTTAGACAGCAATTTATGGAAGACAAAGGGATAAGCCTTATTTCTGGCGATCAAAAGCAATTAAACATCACAACTGGATGGTCTTACGACCCGTATGACTCTAATTTTACCAAAGGAATTCTAATGAACCTGTCCGAACGGAGAGAATACGACGATCTTTTCCCCAATCATCCGCTCAGTGTAGCTCGGAGGATATTGAAAGAAATAATTGAGACGATTTGCTCTAATGAACCAACTGCACAACCTTAAGGTATTAGGGGTTGACACTAATCGTTACCTTAGTATAAATTACTGGTATGAAACTAGTAAATCTAAAAAACAAAAATAATAGTAACACAAGATCGTCCTGTTTACATCGTGGCATAGTAGTGCGAGGACGAATTCTTAATTTTGTATTTCTCGGTTGTCTGGTCTTATTGCTATCTTTCACATTAGGGTTAAGCTATCCCAATCAGGTGAATGCGACTAAAAGAACCAAAGAAAAACTTGATGCAGTTCTAAAAAATAAGAAGAATCCGAATTCAGGTAAAGAGAATAATAATCAAAATCAAGGCAATAGTAACAATCAGAATCAAAATCAAGGCAATAATCAGAATCAGGGTAACAATAACAACCAAAACCAGAACCAAGGTGGTAACAACCAAAATCAGAATGGCGGTAACGGCAATAGCAACGGTAGTAGCAATGGTGGAGGCGGTGGCTCCGGCGGAGGTAGTACCTGCGGCTCGGCTCACACCTTCTTTGACTGGGGTTGTAACGGTGTTGATGACAAGGACTCCATCCTGACGGTGCTGGTCACCATATCCAACTGGCTGGCGGCCGGCGTGGTGATAGCGGTGATCGGGGGTATCATCTATGGGGCGATCATGTATGCCACCTCGGCCGGCGATGCGGGGAAGGCAAAGAGTGCCACGGAGATCATCAGGAACGCTTTTATTGCTCTGATCCTATACTTCCTGATGTGGGCATTCTTACAGTACATCGTGCCGGGAGGGTTATTTAACTAATGCTCAGGAGATTATGTAGGAGTATTATCGTCTTAGCGCTGGTAGTCACCAGTGTAAGTGTAGCTCTGCCTGCCGGTGAGGCTCATGCCGGTTGTACTGATATGGTGATGGGCTTCCCCACCTGGTACCGGGGGCTGGACTGCAATGACGGTCATGTCAACCTAGACGGTAAGAAGCTGGGTGAGGTGGCAATGATCATCGGGCTAAATGTGATAGATGTGGGGCTGAGAATCGTCGGTATAATAGCCACGGTGATGATCGTCTATAGCGGCTACCTCTTCATGCTGTCGACCGGTGAGGGTGTGGCTGAGAAGACAAAGAAGGCTCGCACTGCTCTGACCTCGGCGATTATTGGGCTGGTTTTGGCAGTATCGGCTGCCTTTGTGATATCTTTTATAGTAAGCAGGATGAAGTAAATGACGAAAGATATACTGATAGCAGCCACAGTCAAGAATGTACCGAATAGTCAGATAGACCTACCGCAGCTCAAGCCGGACAAGGTTGTCTCGGGGGGCTTTAATGTCGCTTTCTTTGTGGCGGGGGCACTGGCGGTGATCATGATCATAGTCTCAGGCATCATGTACATGACAGCAGGTGGTGACACTAAGAAGGCTACCTTAGCTACGAAGGCTCTCACTGTTACCGTCATCGGGCTCATCGTCATCGTGCTGGCTGCCGCTCTGGTTAATTTCATACTGGGGAATATCGGCTGATGAGTCGGAGGTTTGCCATCGGGCTCAAGTCTTTCTTCGTCGCCGGGGTGTTACTCTTGGCGGTACTGCCACTGACTACTGGTCAGCCGGCTTTTGCCGACTGTATCTCAGACCCGACTAGTGCCGGCTGCCCCTGTGCTCTCAATAGCTCCAGTGCTGCTTGCCAAGATCTGAGCAAGCCGGATGGTCTATCTAATACACTGAAGAATGCTACCAATATCGTACTCTTCATCGCCGGGGCTTTAGCGGTGATCATGATTATCTATGGCGCAATCCGTTTTATGACGGCGCATGGTAATGAGAAACAGGTCGAGAGTGCCCGCTTGATCGTCACTTACTCAGTCATCGGATTGATCATTGCTATCCTCGCCTACGCTCTGGTTAATTTCGTGCTGAGTAATCTGTAAAAGATAAGGAGGAAGATGAAGCAGATAAGCAAAGCTAAAGTACTGGCGGCGGTGATGTGCCTAGCCATGGCCTTTACCGCAGTGTCACCGGTCGGCCTGCCGGTGTATGCTGACTCCAGAGATGAGGCGCAGAATGGTGCCAAGCTGGTCGATGGTGGTGGCTCTGCTAAGCAAGACTTACCGGATATCATCACCACTATTATTAATGTAATGCTCTTCATCGCTGCAGCTCTAGCGGTGATCATGATCATCTATGGCGGCATCCGCTATATTACCGCCCATGGTGATGAGAAACAGGTTAAAGTTGCTAAAGATACCATCGTCTACTCGGTAGCGGGCTTGATCATCGCTATCCTCGCCTACGCTCTGGTCACCTTTATCTTTGACAGGTTTAAGTAGTGGCGGTGATTGTAATTACTGACTGACTGTTCTATAATGATGGAAATAAAATGAAAAAATAGGAGGAAGGAAGATAATGAAGAATATGTTTAAGAAGGTTATGGCGGGCTTCGTCGTAGTAGCGAGCATGGCACTGGTGATGACCGGGTTGGGTGTCGTATCCAGCTTGCCTGCTCATGCAGCTTGTAAAGTTGATGATGGGATTGGCGGTGCCTTACAGGATGACTGTAGCCGAGGCAAGGGTCAAGCCAAGGAATTAGATGGCAATCAGGGTGTTATCACTACTATCATTAATACCATGCTCTTCATCGTCGGTTTACTGGCGGTGATCATGATCATCTATGCCGGTATCAGGTTTGTGACCGCCCATGGTGATGAGAAGCAGGTTGAGAGTGCTCGTCAAACTATCCTCTACTCAGTCGTAGGTCTGATCGTTGCTATCCTAGCCTACGCTCTGGTCAACTGGGTCTTCACTCAGTTTAAGACAACAAATTAAGTTTAAGAGAGTGAGGAACTAAACTATGTCGAGAAGCCTACCATCCAAGCCTGCTGCCGGGTTAGCTTTGGCCGGTGTACTGTCGATGGTGGGCTCTCTGACGGTATCGGCACTTTCCCTGACAGATGTCTTCTCCGGACCGTACCGGGGTGAGGGTCAGCCATCGAACCTATTTAACGGTCAGTCAGCCATCATACCGAGGATCATCAATCTGATGCTCTTCATCGTCGGCATCTTATCTATCTTTATGATCATCTACGGTGGCATCCGCTATGTCTTGTCGGGTGGTGATAATGCTAAGGTGAAAGATGCCATGCATACTATCATGTACTCGATCGTCGGCTTGGTAGTGGCTATCCTCGGTTATGCGGTAGTCGGTTGGGTGGTCTCGGTAGTTGGAGCCGGTGGGGCTGCTAATGGCTCCTCAGCTACGGTGACGATGCTGATCACTTCCCTGCTGGCTTAGCTTAAAGTTGTGTTACTAAGTACCGGAACTAGAGGGCGATAAAGATATTAAAAAGCGGTGATTATCTCACCGCTTTATTTCGTGTAGCTATGTATGCTTAAGGGCTACTGGATCTGGATCTTACGAGCCTGCTCTTGCTTGACCTTATTAAAGGCGATGGTTAGCACGCCATCCTTCAGTACAGCCTTAACTTCGTCCTCTTTGACCGCTACAGGCAGGACCAATGTTCGACTGAACTCTCCCCAGTAGCACTCTTGGACATGCCAGTGGGTAGCATCGCTGTCATCACCGCTGCTCAGTGTGCCGCTAATGGTCAGCACACCGTCAGCGATACTGACGTCTAGGTCGTTCTTATTGACACCGGCCGTCCGAGCCTTAACTATCAGCTGCTCCGGCGTCTCATACACATCTACTGCTAGCTGACCCGGTACTGAGTCATACTCACCGTCTCGGCTATTACTCGTCACAGTCTGATTACCGTTGCTAGAATTATCGGCGGGATCATCAGTACTGAACAGTGCCTTAGCTAAATCGCCATCCAAGCCATCAATCAGCAGATCATCGCCTTGTTGTCCTCTCGCCATTCTCCTCCTTACATTCGCTTACATAATGTCAGCGTTTATGGCATAATTATAACTAAGTTACCACTGATTGACAACTACCGGAGTGCTGTTGGAAGTGTAAAAAAGACAATGCTACTACTGTTAGACGATTTGCTTGGGCTACTTTCACCCCATATTTGTAAGCGTTGCGGTGTTGTAGGTAGTACTTATTGCAAGCGTTGTATTTATGACGTAGCTGAGCAGCCGTACTCCGTTTGCCTGAATTGCCGTGGTAAATGCTCACCGGATAATCTCTGCCCTAGTTGCCGGAAGGCGCTATCTTGTTTCACCAGGTTGGTCTCTATCGCTCCTAGGCAGGACTCGCTGAAACACCTGGTCGATGGCTATAAGTTTCATAGCGAAATGGCCTCGGCGCAGGCCTTAGCTGGGCTGATCGATCTGCGGCTGGGTGACCTGCCGGCAGAGACGGTAATCGTCCCTATCCCTACAGTAGCTAGCCATATTAGAGAGCGGGGCTTTGATCATATGCTCCTAGTGGCGAAGCAATTAGCTAGGAGGCGTCAGCTGACGGTAGCTGACCGTATTCTCATGAGGACAGACAACCTATCTCAGCACCGGCTGAGTGCTCCAGAGCGGCGTCGTCTGATTAGTAAGTCACTAGTTCTCTCCCCCGCCTATGATCAGCCGGTTAATGATGATATCCCGAAGAATGTTCTACTGCTCGACGATATCTGGACAACTGGCTCAACCATGATCAGAGCCGCTAGACTTCTTAAAAGCGCCGGTGTTAGACATATTACTGCTGTAGCTATCTTAACTCAGCCTAAGTAGCCGCTAGAATCATTCGGGACATAATGAATAATGTCTATAGTTTGGCGGAAGAGGAGGGATTCGAACCCTCGAAGACCTTGCGGTCTTATCGCTTTTCGAGAGCGACCAGATCAACCACTCCTGCACCCTTCCCTGACTGCTAGTATAGCATGCTTACAGCTTGAGGTAGCGGATGAGCTTATCGATACCCCGTTCGGGTACTTCCTCCATCGGCAAGAAGTTAGCTAGCATATCGACGATTCTTTCGCCATCAGTCTCGCTAATATATGGCGTGACTTCCATGCCGAATTGGCGGTTGGGTATTAAGACTAGTTGCCACAGCTTGTCACTCCGGCGGACGCCGAAAGAGTGAAACTCGCTATATGGGTGTAGCTTGTCGTTAATGTCTATCCCTTTACCGGAGACAGTATACTTGACTACCCTGCTTGGTAGCTTAGCCGAGCTGACTAGGGCGATGTACATCACTATCAGTAGGACGGCGATGGTGATCGCTGAGACCAGCTCCATCCTCTTGATGGCGACCATGGCTATGACAAAGACGAGCGCCAGGCTGAATATCGCAGCGGCGATCTGATACCATTTCTTGCTCCGCTGAGGTGATATCGAGCTACTGGCTGTCCAGGTGATCGGTGGTAAGTCCGGTACCTGGTCAGCGACTGACGATGCTTGACCACTCGCCGAGGTGTTACCTATCAATTGAGCTGCACCGCTCTGCCCCATTGGTGGTAGAGGTGCTTGTTTGTCTTTGCCTTCTATAGGCGAAAGAGGCATATTGCCTGATCCACTATCTTGCATGGACTTATTATAGCATAAGCTAGTTAAATAATTGCTTGGCGGAGGAGGGGAGATTCGAACTCCCGCGCCAGATTTCTCCAACCTAACGATTTAGCAAACCGTCCCCTTCAGCCACTTGGGTACTCCTCCAGCTAGTAGTTATTCTAGCAGAGATTAGCTTAAATTGACAGCACTCGGATAAAGGCGATGAATAGCGGATGTGGCCGCATAGGGCGAGAGCGAAACTCAGGGTGAGCCTGAGTAGCGATGAAGAAGCGATGCTGGGGTGCTTCGACGAACTCAACCAGACGACCATCCGGTGATGTACCAGAGACGATCAGTCCGCCGTCATTAACATAACTAAGGAAAGCTTGGTTGACTTCATAGCGATGACGATGACGCTCGGTCACTGTAGTCGTACCGTAGATCTGAGCTACTTGGCTACCAGCAATCAGTTTAGCCGGGTAATTACCCAGGCGCATCGTGCCGCCGGTTGATTCCTTGCCCTTCTGGTCATTCATGATGTAGATGACATCATCTTTTGACTCGGGGTCAATCTCAGCACTGGTTGCTCTTTCCAGTCCACCTCGCCTGGCAGCGGCGATAGCTGCCATCTGGAGACCTAAGCATAGCCCAAGATAGGGTTTGTCGTGGGTCAGAGCGTAACTAGCTGCTTTAATCTTACCTTCCAGCCCTCGTGTGCCGAAGCCGCCCGGTACTAAGATGCCATCAACCGAGGCTAACTCTTCGTCCGTCACCGTCTCAGCATTGAGCCACTTGAGCTCTAAGTTGACTTGGTTAGCATACGAAGCGGCTTTAAGTGCCTCGGTCACCGAGATATAGGTATCGGTATTGTCGGTATACTTAGCTACCAGCCCGACGGTTACCGTCCGGTCATAGCGTTGACTGCTAATCCGGCGGAGCTTCTCCCAAGCCGACATATCGGGCTGGTTGTCTATATTGATAAACTGGTTTAATACTTCCGCGATATCACTCTTAAGTAGATTAAAGGGTACATCGTAGACTGACTTAATGTCGGGCAAGATTACCACTGCCTGCTTAGGAATGTTAGCGAAGCGGGCGATCTTATCGGCGATGGCTCGGGGTGCCATCTTCTCGGTGCGGGCTAAGACGATATCAGGGATGATACCAAAGCCTCTGAGGTCTTGCAGAGCATTCTGAGCCGGTTTAGTCTTAAACTCCTGGCTGATTTTGAGCCACGGTACGTAGACAACTGAGACATAGAGACAATTCTGCTGTCCGACGAGGCTAGAGAAAGTGCGGATGGCCTCGACGAAAGCTAGTCCCTCGTAATCGCCGATCGTGCCACCGATCTCGACCAGGTGAACATCGCTTTCTTGGCTAGCTCTGAGAATTGACTGATGGATAGCATCTGTCAGATGAGGAACCAGCTGGACGGTCTTGCCGTGAAAGCCCCCGGAGCGCTCTTTTTTGATCAGTTCCTGGTAGAGTTTGCCGGATAGAGTGATAGAATCCTTGGTCGTTTCTTCGTCGAGAAACCGCTCGTAATGACCTAGGTCAAGGTCAGTCTCTGCTCCATCTTTCGTCACGAAGCATTCGCCGTGCTCGGCCGGGTTAAGTAGTCCGGCATCAACGTTGAGATAGGGGTCGCACTTCTGGATGCTGACCTTGAGTCCTTTACCTTTAAGGATCACCCCCATGCTGGCGGCAGCTATCCCCTTACCTACTCCGGAGATCACTCCTCCCGTGACAAAGATATATTTGGTATTTGTTTTTTTCATAAGTCCCTCACTTAGCTTACGGGGATATGATAACACAAAAATATCCCGCTTGGGGATATTTTTGTTGACTATCTGTAGGGAGCCGACGACGTGATTTACTTTGACTGTTCCGGCTGATCAACTTTCTGTAGACGGGATTCGACAGGCTTCCGCTCTCGGACTGCCGTGGTAGTTGGCTTAGCTGGGACAGCGAAATTAGCCGGGATACCCCGACCGTCACGGTCGTCGTTGCCTTGATCGACCTGGTCATGATCCTCTAGGTATGGATCAGGTAAACCCGCTTGGTCAAACTTCTCGCCTACGTAGTACTTGATATCTTCCGGCTTGGTGTTGCTATTAAAGTCAGCATCCCGGAAAGCTTTACGTTTTTGATCTATCATTTTGTTTTTCCTTTCGTTAAACTGGCTATACTATATCATGAAAGTGCTTATGCGTCAAGGTTAGTTCTAAATTAACGCCTTAACTAATCTAGAAATAACAATTTAAATAATAATTAGATACGATACAACTAAGAAAGAAAAGCTTCTTATCTAAGATAAGTTGGCGACAAAAATAACCCTTCTGAATCAGAAGGGTTATCCCAACCAGGCGACGTATTTACAATACGCTTAATCAATTTGATCGCTTATGGCTGTGCAACAGTACCTACGTCTGTAGTACTATAGTACTATACTAAGCACAATGGCGCAAGCATTATGGCAATAAAATATCATTATGATATGGGATATTAGTGTAGAGCTTTGGACGATTAAAATTCCTACCATACCATAAACGGTTTGCTAGAATATCGCTTGCTTGCACTAGATAATCTCGGGACGAATCACAGAACTTTATGTTTATCTCAAAGTCAGCGAACAGTATCGGAGGGTAAAACACTCCATAATCAAAATTACGAATTCCATGTATTAGCTCCTCTCGAATGCTATCTGAGAGTTTATAGTATCCGTTGGTTGATGTGTGCTGCTGGTCAATGTAGACTCGCAGAGAAACCGGCTTGTCTGCATCAATTTTGCCAGACGTAATTAGCTTCTCTAGCTTAGACTTTATCATTCTCTTTAGGGTATAGTCTTTGTAGCGATGAATTGATAGTTTGTTTGCCATAATAGATTCATTGACGTCAGGTAGCCTCACCGTAGCACTAAGGCTATTGAATGACTTGACGCAATTATACAGACCCCTCTTGTATTTAATTTTTAAGCCGGCTGCTTTTAACTCCGACCCCATCGATATACCAAGACTAGATTTTATCTCTCTAGACATCGTCTTGAACCGCTCTCTTGCTGCAATACGCTCATGGTTATCCAAGAACAGATATCCAGCGTATATAAAATAATCATGTCCAGAATTAAGAGAGAAAACACCAGAATCATCTAGGTATATCGATATTTCTTGATACTCTTTGTCACTCATATTGGTAATAATTATAACATTTTCCGTAAAAACGCCTGAGCGTTCTGTTACATTAACGCCTTAACTGCAAAGGATAAGCTTAATAAAGACACGTTTCAAGTCTCTACATTAGCGTACTGGCGCTCCGTCAAGGGGATAAACTAAATCCTCCCTTTCATAGATACAACGGATGGAACTAATCTATCGTTTGACGTAAAGTGTCGCTTTATAATGGTGTTCACCGGTGATCGGGTCGGGAATGGAGATGGTCTTGGTGGCTCGCCAACCAGTCATCTGGCTTAGTGGGGCGATAGTGGCTTGGTCGGTGCTGTAACCGGCTAGCCAGACTTGTTGCTCAGTCGCTAAGAACCGTTGTAGGTTAGCAATCCCCTTGCCCAGTCGGTTGTCTTTGAGCATCTGGAGTGAGTTAACCTCAGGATCTCTGACTTCATTCCAGACATAGTAGACAGGGTGCGAATTCTGCTCGTAGACAGCTGCTTCGTAGTAGTTGTAAGCTCCGGTCAGGATGATCGGAGTATTATCCTTAGTGGCGTTAATCTGCTCTACTACTTCACCGGTCATGGTATTCTTAGCGGAACCATTAAAGTAGCGATTGTAATTACCGAGACGGTAAACATTGTAAACGCCACAAGTGGAGGCGACTACCACTAAGATGAGTAGTAGGCTAGCGAGCTGTCGATTGGGTGACTGGACGATGATTGCCGCCAGCCAGATCACGGTGAAGATCACTGCTACTATCAGGTAGCGATCAACGAAAACTGACTTAAAGGGATAGAAAGATAGCAGCATGAGCCATAGTATGGGAGCGACCGCCACTACCAAGGTCAAGAGTAGCGAGGGTCGGCTAGCCTGCTTAGACTTGCAGTATACCTGCCGGCTTACTGTGACCGTCAGGACAAGGATTACCCAAACCAATACCGCCCACCAGCCGTCCGTGCCGGAAGCTTCGCTATAGAGAGTGAGGCTCGACCAGTAATCGCCCAGGGTATTGACAGTCACAGCCGGGATCCAGTAGCCGCTGGACATGCCCCGGAGCTGATGCAATACATGAGGTATCCATGGTAGAAAGGCGACAATGGCGACGGCGTGAGCTATCAGCCAGTCGGCGCTAAAGAAACTGCGTAGCAGCTTTCTGCCCTTGCAGCCTTGCCGGCGGAGCTTTAGATAGCGATAGACCCAAACACTCAGCCAGACGGTAATCATCAGGTAGTGTGTCCACATACCCAGGGCTATGATGAAACCATAGAGCAGATACCGGCATCGTTTACCGCTTGTCTCAGCTCGCAGGTAGGTCATTATCCCCCAGAGTCCGATGACCGCTACCAGCATATACATCCTAGCCTCGATGCCGTAGCGGACAAATAAGGGTGAGATGGCTAGAAGGATAGCCGCCAGTGAGGCAATTTGCCGACCAAAGAGCCGCCCGGCTAACCGGAAGGCTAAGATAATGGCTATGACTCCTAAGACGACGCTGAGCAACCGGATGGTTACCGGAGTATTGCCAAAGAGATTAGTCCACAGCTTGAGGCAATAATAATAAAATGGCGGATGAACATCCAGGGCGGTGTAATGAGTGATACCTGCCCAGTCAAAGCGCATCAGGTAAGAGCTAAATGACTCGTCAAACCAGATTGATGAGCCGGTCAGCCTGGTCAGAGTTAGCCCCAGGAAGCTACCAATGGCAATGATCAGAGCCACTACTCCGCTCCGTCTGGAAGAGAAGAAAGTACTTAGCTTACCGGACAGTTTCTGCATAGTGTAATTATAGCTTGTTTTACCCCGCATGTTGCGCTTAGATATGCGTTAAGCCTAAAAGTGGTATAAGTTATGTATGCAGAATGAAGCCTTTATTAAAAACTTAGTCACCCGGCACTGGGATAAGTCCGGTGATGTCGAGCGTAATGCTCTGATAGACCTGACGGTGGCTTTTGAATCACCCGACTGGTCGCAGTATGTTTATAGGGCCAAGCGAGGTGATATATCAGGGACTGAGCTAATTTTAGAGCGCCAAGCAGAGATTATGGACAGCTCAGCCAGAGGCGTGGCTGATCATGATGGTACGGTCAAGGTTAACTTTGATGCTAAATACTATCAGCGTCAAGTTGATACACTGGTTAGTTATCTCCAGATAGCCACAGAGCTGTAAGCCTATTCCTGGTCGGGGTGACAAGACTTGAACTTGCGACCTCACGGCCGTTGGCTCGGGTGATGGACTATCCGCTACCGGGCGCACCCGGCCGGAAAACATCATCCACGAAATAAGCTCCTGGTCGGGGTGACAAGACTTGAAGGCTTCTTTGCTGGCGCAAAGTCGCAAGTTCTTAATCCCTACTGACTTAATAATATTTCACCAATAATAATGACTAATTTGGTCGGGGTGACAAGACTTGAACTTGCGACCTCACGGCCCCCAGCCGTGTGCGCTACCAACTGCGCTACACCCCGACAACTACTGGCGGAGGGATGGGGATTCGAACCCCAGATAAACATCACTGCCTATACACGCTTTCCAAGCGTGCTCCTTCAACCACTCGGACACCCCTCCAGCACTTGTATTCTAGCATATCAGCCTATAATTTAGTGATCATCTGTAAATAATTTGCCAATGCACCAACCTGTCGCTGATAATATTTGACATCAAAACTAACTGCAATCGTATTATCATGGTCAGCAACACCTCTGGCTGAGCTATCTATTATTTCTCTTTGACGACCTAAAATTAGTCCTGACCCAGGTAGAGCATTTCGTTCAGCTTGATAAACATATTGTGACCAACTAGGTGATTCAAAAGCAACCATCAAATCTATCAGAGCGTTGCGCTCAGCGTCATCTGACTCACCCCAGCGTTGCGCAACCAGCTTTTCAATAAATATATTATTCCGCATAATTCATCCTTACCTATTTATCGGATACCCGGGACATTTCCCAAGGTATCTTCTCTCCTAACGTACGATGGTGATTACCATATGTGAGATTTTCTCGCACAGCTGTTATATCGCACATATACTAATCTTAAGTCGAGTTCGAACTAGCAATCCTTTACGATACTGTACCCATATTACACGTAGCTACCTAAACAAGCTATAATTACACCATGCAGAAATCATCCGGTAAGCTAAGCACATTCTTCTCTTCTAGACGAGGCGGAGTAGTAGCTCTGATCATTGCCATTGGTAGCTTCCTGGGACTAACTCTGACTAGGCTGGCTAGTTCATCAATCTGGTTTGACGAGTCATTTAGCTCT
>ERZ773014.933-NODE-933-length-19104-cov-11.956113_pt1 | contig 19104 bp, 10 predicted proteins | sample MGYA00580841_ERZ773014 | MGnify/ENA primary metagenome ERZ773014 (study PRJEB29015, sample SAMEA2737989) | human oral metagenome | biome: human oral; feature: human-associated habitat; material: dental | place: China | collected 2067 ...
TTGCACGCGTGCGCGGAGCAAAACCCGGCGAGTTTCAGGGCTTGCACGGCACGCAAGGGGTAAAACCCGGGGGGGTCGGGGGCGTCAGGGACGCCTGCCAAGTTTTCCCGGGTACCTGGTTGCAACTTCGCCGGGGCCCGCAGGCCCCCTCTGGCAAAAGATTCGGGGCGCCCCCTTCCTGCTTTGTGTAGGAAAGAGACGCCCCGAAGGGTGTAGCGCGTCGACGTCAAGAAGACGAGACCGCGCTACGTCCTATGTGGAGATACTTCTGCGTTGCTGTTATTGTCCCAGCGCCCAGAACTCGTTCGAGGCCATGCGCTGATAGTTGCGGTAACGCCAGCGGGCGTTCTCCTCGGCGGCTTTGAAGAGCTCGGCTGCCTCGGCGGGGTACTGCTTCATGACGGAAGCGTAACGCACCTCGCCCTTGAGGAAGTTCTGGAACTCGTCGAAGTTCGGCGCCTTGCTGTCGAGGATGAAGGGGTTCTTGCCTTCGGCCTCGAGCTGCGGATTGTAGCGCCAGAGCTGCCAGTAGCCGCAAGCCACGGCCTGCTTTTCCTCCGTCTGACTCTTGCCCATGCCGGCCTTCAAACCGTGATTGATACAGGGCGAGTAGGCGATGATGAGCGAGGGGCCGGGGTAGGCTTCGGCCTCGCGGATGGCACGGAGCGTCTGGGCCTGGTCGGCACCCATAGCGATCTGGGCAACGTAAACGTAGCCGTAGGTGGTGGCCATGAGGCCGAGGTCCTTCTTGCGGACGCGCTTACCGGCGGCGGCAAACTTGGCGATGGCGCCCACGGGCGTGGACTTGGACGACTGTCCGCCGGTGTTGGAGTACACCTCGGTGTCGAGCACGAGGATGTTGACGTCCTTACCGCTGGCGATGACGTGGTCGAGACCGCCGTAACCGATGTCGTACGAGGCACCGTCGCCACCGATGATCCACTGGCTGCGCTTGATGAGGTATTGGGTCAAGCCCTTCAGCTCCTTGCATACGGAGCAATCGGCCTCCTTGATGCCGCGATCGATCATGACCTCAAGTTGCGGAGCCAACTCCTTCGTCTTATCGGCATCGAACATGTTGTCGATCCATGCCTGCATCAGCTCTTTGGCTTCAGCCGGAGTGTATTCGTTCTCGATAGCTTGCTTGAAGAGCTTCACTATGCGCTCACGCATCTTCTCGTTGGCCAGCTCCATGCCGAGGCCGAACTCGCAGAAGTCCTCGAAGAGGGAGTTAGCCCAAGCCGGACCGCGGCCCATGTCGTTCTTCGTGTAGGGCGTGGAGGGGACGGAGCCGGAGTAGATCGAGGAGCAACCCGTAGCGTTGGCCACCATCTCGCGGTCGCCATAGAGCTGGGTGACGAGCTTCACGTAGGGCGTCTCGCCGCAACCGGCGCAGGCTCCGGAGAACTCGAAGAGCGGCGTGGCGAACTGTGAGTTCTTGGCGTTGGCCTTGGTGTCGACCAGATGCTGCTTCGTCTTGACGTGATCTACGCAGTAGTTCCAGTTTGGCACCTGATCCATCTGCGTCTCGAGGTGCTTCATGCCGAGCGCCTTCTCGCCCTTCTTGCCCGGGCAGACATCGACGCAGTTGCTGCAGCCGGTGCAGTCGAGCACATCGACCTGGATGCGGAAGTTCATGCCCGCAAACGTCTTGCCCTGTGCCTTGAGCTGGGGGAAGTTGGCGCCCTTCTGTTCCTCTTCGTCAAGCACGAAGGGACGGATGGCAGCGTGGGGGCAGACGTAGGCGCACTGGTTGCACTGGATGCAGTTGTCCATGTTCCACTCGGGGACGAAGGTGGCTACACCGCGCTTCTCGTAATAAGCCGTGCCTTGCATCCAGGTGCCGTCCTCCCTGCCTTTGAAGGCCGATACGGGCAGCTGGTCGCCGTCCTGAGCGTTGATGGTGCGTACCACTTCGTTGATGAAGGCCGGGTCGTTGTTCGTAGCGCGCGGATCGTCGGGCAGGTCGGCCCAAGCGGGATCTACGGTGAGCTGCTTGTACTCGCCTCCACGATCTACGGCGGCGTAGTTCTTATTCACCACGTCCTCACCCTTGCGGCCGTACGACTTGACGATGAACTTCTTCATCTGCTCCACAGCCAGATCAACGGGGATAACGCCCGTGATGCGGAAGAAGGCCGACTGGAGGATGGTGTTCGTACGGTTGCCGAGGCCGATCTGCTGGGCGATCTCGGTGGCGTTCATGTAGTAGACCGTGATGTTGTTCTTGGCGAAGTACTTCTTCACCTTCACGGGCAGGTTGCGCACCAGATCGTCGCCCTCCCAGATGGTGTTGAGCAGGAAGGAGCCGTTCTTGCGGAGACCGCGGGTCACGTCGTACATGTGCAGATAGGCCTGCACGTGGCACGCTACGAAGTTGGGCGTGTTCACCAGATAGGTCGAGCGGATCGGGTGATCGCCGAAGCGGAGGTGCGAGCAGGTGAAGCCACCCGACTTCTTGGAGTCGTAAGAGAAGTAAGCCTGGCAATACTTATCGGTGTTGTCGCCGATGATCTTCACCGAGTTCTTGTTGGCACCCACCGTACCGTCGGCGCCGAGGCCATAGAACTTGGCTTCGAACATGCCTTCGCCACCGAGTGCGATCTCTTCCTTCATCGGCAGCGAGGTGAAGGTGACGTCGTCCACGATGCCGACCGTGAAGTGGTTCTTGGGCTCGTTGAGGGCGAGGTTTTCGAAGACAGAGAAGATCTGCGCCGGCGTCGTGTCCTTCGAGCTGAGGCCGTAGCGTCCACCGACGATGATCGGGGCATTCTCGCGGCCATAGAAGCAGTCCTTGACGTCGAGGTAGAGCGGCTCGCCATTGGCACCCGGTTCCTTCGTACGGTCGAGCACGGCGATGCGCTTAACCGTCTTCGGCACTGCGGCCAGGAAGTGCTTAGCCGAGAACGGACGATAGAGGTGTACGGCCACCATGCCGACTTTCTCACCGTTGGCTACGAGGTAATCGATGGCCTCACGCGCGGCTTCCGTAACGGAGCCCATAGCGATGATGACGCGGTCTGCATCTTCGGCGCCGTAGTAATTGAAGAGGCCGTATTTGCGACCGGTGAGCTTGTAGATCTCTTCCATGTATTCCTCCACGATGGCGGGCACTTCGTCGTAGAAGCGATTGCCAGCCTCACGGTGCTGGAAGAAGTGGTCGGGGTTCTCAGCCATACCGCGCGCCACGGGGTTCATCGGGTTCAGGGCGCGGGCGCGGAACTCGGCCAGGGCCTTTTGATCGATGAGCGGAGCGAGATCCTCGTTGTCGAGCTTCTCGATCTTCTGGATCTCGTGCGAAGTGCGGAAGCCGTCGAAGAAGCTGACGAACGGGATGCGGGACTTAAGCGTTGCCAAGTGTGCCACGCCGGCCAAGTCCATCACCTCCTGCACGGAGCCTTCGGCCAGCATGGCGAAGCCCGTCTGGCGTACGGCCATCACGTCCTGGTGGTCGCCAAAGATGGAGAGGGCGTGCGAGGCCAGGGTACGTGCGGAAACGTGGAAGACGCAGGGCAGGAACTCGCCCGCGATCTTGTACATGTTCGGGATCATGAGCAGCAATCCCTGTGAGGCCGTATAGGTAGAGGTCAGCGCACCGGCCTGCAGCGATCCGTGCACGGCGCCAGCGGCTCCGCCTTCGGACTGCATCTCTTGCACCAATACGGTTTCGCCGAAGATGTTCTTCCGCCCAGCGGCGGCCCATTCATCGACGTATTCGGCCATCGTCGACGACGGTGTGATGGGGTAAATGGCAGCCACTTCGGAGAACATATACGAGATATGCGCCGCGGCTTGATTACCGTCACAGGTCAAAAATTTCTTTTCTCGTGCCATAACTATCTGTTGTTTGATGTGTGTAACATTCTGATTGCTTGTATGTGGATATTTAGTCAGTGGAGATTGTATCAGTATAAGAAGCCGAACATCCATAGGGGGATGCAGTTCGGCTCGTCGAGGGGAGGCTCCACCTCGTCGACGGCGTAGTAGAAGTCGGGGCTGACTTTCCAGCGCGCTTCGGGGTAGGATATGCGAAAGAGGTAGCGATCGTTGACCAGGAAGCTGTTGTGCCGGTCGTAGGCGTTTACGCGATTGTCCTTCAGGAGTTGGTTGAAGAAGAAGGCCTCGTTGACGGTGCGCTCGTCCTGCGTCTGACGGTTGATGACGTGCAGCAGGTTGGAGTTGTAGAGGTTGACGTAAACGGGCTTTTGGGGGAACTCCTCGCCTCGGGGATAGAGGAGGGTGATCATGCGGGCGTCCTTGAGATACTTGAGGTAGTTCATCACGGTGGCGCGAGAGGTGCCGATCTCCTTGCTGAGCTGACTGATGTTGATGGTGCAGGAGTCGTTTTGCGAGATGATGTAGAGCAACCGGCGCAGTTTGGGCAGGTAGCGCTGCTCGATCTGGCGGATGTAGAGCACGTCGACCTCGAGGGTCATGTTCATCATCTTGAGCAGGTTCTCGGAATAGTTGCGCTTCTCGAGGAAGAAGGGGTAGAAGCCGTGATGAAGGTAGTCGTGGAAATACTCGCCGGGATTGACCTGATCGCAGATGTCGCGGGCGATGAGATGGCGGTCACGCATGAGCATATCGAAGCTGAAGGGTTGCAGGTCGAGGCCGGTCTTGAGGTTGAGGTATTCGCGGAAGGAGAAGCCGCGCAGGTAGTAAGGTGCCACGATGTCGCCCACCTCATGATTCTCCTCCTTGATGCGCATGACGGACGATCCGGTGAAGACGATCCGCAGGTTGGAGTAATGATCGTAGCAATACCGCAGTTCGCGCGACCAATCGGGATACTTGAAAATCTGATCGATGAGGAGCACCTTGCCGCCGTTGGCGTAGAATTCGCCGGCGAAGTCCGTGAGGGTGCGTTCGGTGAAGATGAAGTTGTTGAGGTTGACGTAGAGGCATTCGTGGCCGTCGTGAGGGAAACATTCGCGGGCGTAGGAGAGCAGAAAGGTGGTCTTACCGATCTCGCGGCAGCCCTTAATGCCGATCAGGCGTCGACTCCAGTCCACCTCGTCCATCAGGCCGCGGCGCACGGGTGTCCCCAGATGCGTCACCAGATATTTGTGCGTTCGATAGAATGCCTCCATAAGTCAGTTCAAATTTCCGCGGGCAAAGATAGGTGTTGTGCGTAAAAGCACCACTAAAAATGCAAACTATAGATTGCAATTTTGTGCTTCCTGTTCGGTTGCCGATCTCTGATTGGTGTTTACGATCGCTCGGAAGTATGCGTCTGATCGTATGGTGTACAATGTAGCTTGAATCCAAATGGGTTTACACGATCATGCTTGCGACCTCATCTAAATAGACTTTGTTTCTGATCGGATCGCCTAAGATTCGCCATTATTCAAATTTGAATGTGACCGTATGGCGTGCAATATGATCCGATATAAAATTGTTTCGCTTCATATGGCACGCAAAATGGAGCGATTCAAATTAGATACAGGTCATATCGCGTGCCATATGATCCGATACAAAATTGTTTCGCTTCATATGGCACGCAAAACGATGCGATTCAAATTAGATACAGGTCGCATCGCGTGCAATACGATCCGATACAAAATTGTTTCGCTTCATATGGCACACAAAACGGTGCGATTCAAATTAGATACAGGTTGTATCGCGTGCAATATGATCCGATACAAAACTGTTTTGCTTCAGATTGTACGACGTACGACATAAAACAAAAAGGATTCAAGACGCACGGTAGGTGATCCGTCTTGAATCCAATTCTCGAGATGTTGTTGCGGGGCTTCGGAGGTCAGTCGCCGGCGAAGGTGTCGACGAGTACTTCGCGATAGGCGTTGAAGATTTTCGACTTGGAGACGAAGCCAATGTATTTGCCCTCGGTGTCGACGACGGGCAGGTTCCAGGCCTTGGTGTCGTCGAAAATGTGCATGATTTTCTCCATCGGCATGTCGTTGACGATGCGCGCGGGGGGCGAGACCATGAAGCGCGAGACGCGGAAACGCTCGTACAGCTCGGGGCGGAACATGATGTTGCGGATGTTGTCCACCAGCACGATGCCCAGCAGCACGCCCTCGGTATTGACTACGGGGAACATGCTGCGGGAGCTTTTGGCGATGGCTTCCTTGACGACGTCGCCGAGGCTCATATCGGGGCGGACGGCGATGAAGTCCGTTTCGATCACACTGCCCACGTTCATGAGCGTCAGCACGGCCTTGTCCTTATGGTGCGTCAGGAGTTCGCCCTTTTGGGCCAAACGCATGGTGTAGAGGCTGTGGGGCTCGAAGGCGCGGATGGTGACGTAGGAGCCGATGGAGGTGATCATGAGCGGCAGGAAGAGGTTGTAGCCGCCGGTCAGCTCGGCGATGAGGAAAACGCCCGTCAGGGGGGCGTGCATGACGGCGGACATGGTGCCGGCCATGCCCATGAGGGCGAAATTCTTTTCGGGCAGGTCGACCGGCAGGCCGAAGAAGTTGAGGACGTGCGAGAAGAAGAATCCGGCGATGCAGCCGATGTAGAGGCTCGGGGCGAAGACGCCACCGCAACCGCCGCCGCCGTTGGTGGCCGCCGAGGCGAAGACTTTCGTGAGGAGGATGAGGCCGAGGAAGATGACGATGCCCCAATAGCCATTCTCCATGCCGAGGAAGGGACTTTGGTCCATGAGGTGGATAAAGTCGCCGTTGAGCAGGGTATCGATCGTGTCGTAACCCTCGCCGTAGAGCGGGGGGAAGAGGAAGATGAGGATGCTGAGCATGGCCGCGCCGAGGATGAAGCGTTGCCAGCGGTGGGAAAGGCTGGCGTAGATCCCTTCGACGCGCAGCATGGCGCGGGTGAAGTAGAGCGAGACGAGGCCGCAGAAGATGCCCAGCAAAAGGACGTAGGGGATGCGCTCCATGACGAACTCCTCGGTCTGCGAAAACTGGAACATGGCCTCGGTGCCGGAGAAGACGTACGACATCGTGGCGGCCGTGACGGACGAGATGAGCAGGGGCAAAACGGACGTCATGGTCAAGTCGAGCATGAGCACCTCGATGACGAAGACCAGTCCGGCAATCGGGGCCTTGAAGATACCCGCCACAGCTCCCGCAGCACCACAGCCGACGAGCAGCATGAGCGTTTTCTGCTCCATGCGGAAGAGTCGGCCGAGGTTCGACCCGATGGCCGCGCCGGTGAGCACGATGGGCGCCTCCGCCCCGACCGATCCGCCGAATCCGATCGTCAGCGAACTGGCCACGAGTGAGCTCCACATGTTGTGCGGCTTGATGCGGCTCTTGCGCTGCGAGATGGCGTAGAGGATCTTGGTGACACCGTGGCTGATGTCGTCGCGGACGACGTAATAGACGAAGAGCCCGGACAGCAGGATGCCGATAATGGGGTAAAGCAGCAGCCAATAGTTGGCTCCCTCGCGGATATTGGCCCAGAGCAACTGCTGGATGGTGTGGATAAGGAACTTCAGCAGTAGGGAGGCCGTAGCGGCGCCGATACCGACCAGGAAACTGATGAGGAGAATGAAGTTGCGCTCCCGGATGTGGCGTTCGCGCCAAAGCAGGAAGCGATAGAAGCGGTTTTCGTTTGTCATGTGAGGGTTGTTAGTGACGAGTGACAGGTTACAAGTGACGAGCTACGAGTAACAGGCACTTGTAACTCGTAACCCGTCACTCGTAACTTCCTACACTCCCTTGCCCGTGACCACCGTCCTGACCGTATAAATAAGGATAGTCAGGTCCAGGGCGAGGGACATATTTTCGTAATAGAGGATATCGTAGTCGAGGCGCTCGATCATCTTTTCCACCGTGTCGGCATAGCCATACTTGACCATGCCCCAGGAGGTGATGCCGGGGCGAACGTTGTGCAATAAATAGAAGTAGGGCGCAGTGCGGACGATGCGATCGATGTAGTACCGCTGCTCCGGCCGTGGCCCGACGAGCGACATGTCGCCGATGAGCACGTTCCAGAACTGCGGCAGCTCGTCCAGCCGATACTTGCGGAGGAAGCCGCCGAAGGGCGTCACGCGGTCGTCGTTATGCTGGGTGAGTCGGTGGCCGCGGCGGTCAGCGCCGACGTACATCGTGCGGAACTTGTAGATCGTGAAGGGTCGGCCACCGCGCCCGATGCGCTCCTGCCGAAACAGTACGGGGCCGGGCGAGCTACGCTTGACGCCGATAGCCAGGTAGGCGTAGACAGGCGAGAGCAGCAGGAGCGCGATAGCGGAAACAATCTTATCGGCCAACCATTTGAGGTTCTTCCCCGCCTCTGAGAAGTTGTTGTCCGTAGCGTCGATCAGGGGGATACCGTGGATGGTGCGTACGCCGATGCGCCCCAGCGGACTGTTCTTCGCCGCCCAAATCTTCACGGGGCATTTGTAACGGTAGAGCGAGTAGAGCAGGTTTACCGCCTCGGCGTCGCCCCCCGGCTCCACGACAAGCGCCAGCTCATGCGCGGGGCGAGTGGCCATCAGCGCGGGCAGGTCGGCGGTACCGCCGACGATTGTCTGCGGGTCGTTGACTCCCTCCGCCGTCGGTTCGCCGACAAAGCCTTCCACCCGATAGCCTAACCGTTCCAGATCGCGCCGTGCCTCCGGAGCGTGCTGACCCGTACCGATGACCAAGACATCCGTAGCCCACAGTCCGCGGCGCACCATACGCAGAGCATGATTCGTGATCATGTTGCGCCCGAGGTAGGTCAGGACGAATTGCAGCGCGCAGTAGGTGAAGAAGATGATGTAGTAAACGTCGAACGAACGCGGGAGGTCGTTGAGGATGACCACGAAAAAGATGACGACGCACCCTAGCCCGACGCTCACGAAGGTGGTGAAGGTCTCCTCGATACGTGACTTGCCGAAGGGCCGATTGTAGTAACCCGAAAGAAAATAGAGGGCCAGCCAGAAGAAGGGTACGATAAGCTGTACCTGAATGACTTGCCGATAGCCGAGGAAGTCGGCCAGCGTACCGAAGTCGTAGCGGGCCACCTCGTGAAAGCGTACCACGTTGAGCACAGCCCACGCTACGGCCGCGGTGACGAAGTCGGACGACAGATAGAGGAGACGTTGGCGGCGGCGGTTCATCATCACTCGCGTATGACTTGAATGGTTCCGTCGGCGCCTAATCGGATGATGCCCGAAGGGCGCGCTGTGGAGCGATCCGTGCGCCGATAATGGACGACGTAGTCCACGCCGCGGATGATCTCCTGGCTGACCTCGTCGTAGCATCCGGGCGCGGCTTGTCCGCTGAGGTTGGCTGAGGTCGACACGATGGGACGGCGGAAGCGTTCACAGAGCGCATGTGAGAATCGTTCGCGGGTGACCCGTATGCCCACCGAGCCGTCTGGGCCGAGCAGCGACGGCGCGAGGTTCCGTCCGTGGGGATAGATGATCGTCAGCGGACGTTCGGAGAGCTCGATGAGGTCCCAGGCAATGTCGGGGATGGCGTCGACGTACCCCATCACTCGTCCCGGGCTGTCGGCCAGAGTCAGCATGGCCTTGTGATCGGCGCGCTGCTTGAGCGCATAAACCCGTCGGACGGCCTCATCGGAGGTCGCATCACAGCCTATGCCCCAGATCGTGTCGGTGGGATAAAGGATCAGTCCGCCTTCGCGCAGTGTGCGCACACATGCCGTGAGATCGGCCTGCAACAGTTCGTTATCGTTTATTGAGTGCATAATCCATGTGGTTCTGTAATTGGATCACAAAGGAATACCGAAAAGTGTAAACACCGCCCCCGACCGACACATCCGCCCGACCATTCTGAGAACGGCCCACCGCAATCCGACCCCGGAGGTGGGGCCTGCGCAGGGGTGGACTGCCTCCGCTAAATCGACAGATTGACCCCGCGCAACAGACACTTAAGCCGCCGCATGATGCGAGTGAGGTCGGCAGACGGATGAGGGGCGCTTATGTTGGCTGCGGGGTGATCCGTCGATCGGGAGGGCGAGCGGAGCCGGGCGGGCTATACATATATATAATAGGTATAGGGAGGCGGACAAAGTCGGCGGATGGGGGCAGCGGCTGAGGTGGTGTTCCCTACGAATGCGCACGGGGTGTCAGCCGACCGGAAGGGTTGCTGCGCCGTATGCCCCGAAGTGACTCCACGCACCGAACGGCGCCTTTTCATCACCCGACGGGGTGGGTATTCACGGGGCAGACTCGGTCGTCCGATTTCGTTTTTTGCCCCGCGCCCTACCTTTGCCAGCCGTCGGGACGCCCGATTGTCAATCATTCCTCACGCACTATACATATTCTATATGCCCCGCATCACCCCTGTCCTCCTCGCGCTCCTTGTGCTGGCTTCGTGCAGCACGACGCGCTATGTGGGCGAAGGCGAATACTTGCTTGACCGCGTATGCGTGGAAGCGGATTACTCGCCCATCCCCACCTCCGAACTGAAGTCCTACCTCCACCAGCATCCCAATCAGAAGATCTTCGGCCTACTCAAATGGCCGCTCTACGTCTATGACTGGTCCAGCGACCGTGGCCGTTGGTCAGACCGACTGCTGCGCCGCATGGGCGAGGCTCCTGTGATCATGGATACGTCACTCATCGCCCTCTCGCGCGACGAGCTCCGGCGCTACATGGTGAACAAGGGGTTCGTGCAGGCCGCGGTGGACTATGCGATCGACACCTCGCGCAGCCGACGCGCTACGGTCCGTTACCGCATTCGCTCTGGCGCACCGTATCTGATTGCCAGTTATCGCCTCGAACCGGGTGACGATCGGATGGACTCTTTGCTACGCACCGAGCCGACGCCCATCCGAGTCGGACAACGATTCGACCGCGATGAGCTGGAACAGGAGCGCCAACGCATCACGTCGCTCATGCGTCGGAACGGATATTTTGCCTTTCATCGCGATTACATCTACTTCTCGGCCGACAGCTCCGTCCCGGAGCGCGTCGATTTGGTCATGCGCATCCGGCCCGCCCGCATGGCTACGGACTCCTTACCGATCGAGCACCCACACCGACTCTATTGCATCGACTCGGTGCGTATCCTGGTGGACAGCAGGACACACTTTACAGACTCATTGACCCTATCCCGCACGGCGACCGACACGGTGCGTATTCGTGACGTGGAGATCCGTTACGCTGCAGGCCAGCGTCTGCTTCGCCCGGGCGTGCTCTATCGGCGCTGCTTCCTGCTGCCAGGCCATCTGTTTAATGAACGCGACGCCGAGCGGACTTACTCGTCGCTGGCCGGATTGGGAGCCCTGCGGCATGTGAGCCTGCGATACGAGGAAGCCGCGAATACCCCCTCAGACACCGTAAGGCTCCAAACGACCATCATTACCGCAGCCGCACCGCCGCAGGGTTTCGGATTGGAACTTGAAGGCACCAACTCCGGCGGTGATCTGGGCTTCGCCTCGGCCGTTAGTTACCGTCATCGCAACCTGCTGAGGGGCTCGGAACTTTTGTCGACACGGGTCCGCGGTGCGTACGAGGCCCTTTCCGGCGGCGATCGCAGGAGTGGTTGGGGCAATTACTGGGAATTCGAAACGGAAGCCTCTATCCATTTCCCGACATTCCTCCTCCCCTTCGCCAGTTACGCCTTCCGGCGGCGCATGCGGGCCACCACCGAATTCAAAATCAGCTATGATCAGCAGCGCCGACCCGAATATCGACGCGCCATCATATCCGGCGGCTGGAATTATAACTGGCAAACGGGCGCGTCCAACCACCCTGCGCGCCACACACTTAAGCTCATCGATGTCGATTATATATACATGCTGCACGTCGACACGGCTTTCAGAAGTCGATTACCTGAGCTGACGGCTAAATACAACTACTCCGACATGTTCATCGTAAGCAGTGGCTATACATACTCGCTCAACAGTTACGACCCGATGCGTCGGAACCGCAGCGCGCATTCCCTTCGTGCGGCGATCGAGCTGGCCGGCAATGCGCTCTATGGCCTCTCGCATTTGTTAGGCGCATCCCGCGGCGCGGACGGTAGCTATAAGCTCTTCGGAACGACTTATTCGCAGTTCGTGAAGGCCGATATCGACTATGCCCGCAGTGTCGTTCTCGATGCACGAAACAGCGTCGCTTTTCACATTGGTGGCGGGCTGGGCGTTCCCTACGGAAACTCCACAGAAATACCCTTCGTGCGCCGATACTATGCCGGCGGCGCAAACAATAATCGTGGGTGGTCCGTCCGCACGCTTGGCCCGGGTAGCATGGCGGATGAGGAGTCCACGTCGTTCATCAACCAAGTGGGCGACATCCGACTCGATGCGAACATCGAATACCGCACGCGCCTCTTCTGGAAGTTCGAGCTCGCCGCCTACATAGATGCTGGAAATATTTGGACTATCCGTCGTTACGGCTATCAGCCCGACGGCGATTTCCGTCTTTCACGCTTCTACCGTGAGATCGCCCTCTCGTACGGGCTCGGTCTTCGACTCGATTTCGACTACTTCCTCATCCGCTTCGACACCGGACTCAAGGCCTACGACCCCGGACAACGCGGTCCGCGTCGGTGGGCCATCTCCCGCCCCAATCTGACCGACAATTTTGCCTGGCATTTTGCTATCGGTTATCCGTTCTGATCGAAAATCGGAAAACGAAACCTGAACCGTTCCGCATGCACGGACTAAAATCGGGAAACGAAACCTGAACCGTTCCGTATGCACGGACAATAATCGGGAAACGAAATCTAAACCATGCCGCGGACGCGGTTATCATTCCTTTTTGGGCGTACCTATTGTGCACCCGGTAGGGGCGTATTGCATACGCCCCAGTATGTACCCGGCCGTCTGCATAGATAGTATTCTTTATTGGTAGAAGTTAGTCATAACCCGATTGGGGCGTATTGAATACGCCCCCGTATGTATCCTATATATAAATGGATAGATCCAAAGGAAGAGGTGAACTGATTTAGCTGCCCAATCAGGATTCAATCTATCTCCATGTATGTTTATCTGTATGCTACGGATGTATCGTGAGGTGTATGCTTTGTATCCCTACTCGGATACATGATCATCTTTCCTAAAAGGAGAAGATACCTACGAAGGCAGCGCGATTCACCTTTTGTTTTTCAATTTTTGATTACGCATATCGTAGAGGTATGCACACGGTATACGCATGCTAGACCTTTACGTCGTTTAACCTATAAAACAAATCTAGATTCCATATCCCGCACGCTGAATGACTCAAAAACAAGTTCTGTTTTCCCACTCTGCACGCTGCGGAGTAGGAAAACAAAGTCTGTTTTATACATTCCGCAGTGTGCGGACCTCAAAAACAAAGTTTGTTTTGGCACTCTGCAGTGTGCAGAACCCAAAAACAGATCTTGTTTTCACACTCCGCAGCGTGCAAAACCTAAAAACATACTTTGTTTCCCTACTCCGCAGCGTGCAGAACCTCAAAACAGACTTTGTTTTCCTACTCTGCAGCGTGCAGAGTTGCCATTCAGAGTTTGTTTTTATACCCCGCAAACGGCTCGCCAGCAACTCAATAAGCCGCTTTACAGCCATTCTGCATACGGGCCTATCTCTACGCAAACCGTTTTCCCATCCTGCCGAAAAAAAACTCCCCCCACGTATCACGCAGGGGGAGCTCTCTCACTTGACGGTTATTAAGTGAAGTGAAAATTTTCAGGTCTTAAACTAAGGACACTTCTCAGGAGAAATGGTTCCGCATCTCTCCTATGGGCGAACAAATATATGTATTCTTTTAGAACTGCAACCCTGCAGTCGGCATAATCGATAAAATAAAAACGGCCGGACAGGTGCAGCGGCTGCGTAACTGCATCTGTCCGGCCGGATAGGCTGTCCGTCAGACAGCCCAGGTGGTCGTGCGATCTATTTTATCTCATAGTCCATGCCGGTCACTTGGAACTCCGTCCGCCGATTCAGTTGGTCGGCCACTTCTTGCTGCTCCTGCGGCAGACTGTTGACGAACTCCTCACTGAGCACAGTGCCCTCGGGCAAGAAGGGATACTTCTCGGCCAGCTTGGCCGTGATGGTCTTCGGAACCATTTTGCCGTACCCTTTGGCCGTCAGGCGTGCCGCGTCGATGCCCGCAGCGATGAGGTAATCCACGACCGACTGTGCGCGGCGTTGCGCCAGACCCTCGTTGTAGGCATCCGATCCCTTCCGATCGGTGTGCGCACCCAGCTCGATCCGCGCAGAGGGGTTATCACGAAGCAGTTTGATCAACCGATCCAAGGCATCCTTTGACTCGGGGCGGAGCGTTGCACGATCGAAATCGTAGAAGATGTTCTCAACAACGACCGGCTTGTCGGTGGGCGAGAGGAAGAAGTCCACGTAGTACGTCTCATTCTTCTCCTCCGCCTCGGTCTTCAGCTCGAAATTTTGGTTGAGGTAGTTGGGCGCTTCGGCCATCATCACGTAGTCCATCCCCCGGGCAAGCTCGACGCTGTACGACCCGTCTTTCTTAACCGGTATCTTGCGGTTCATGCCGTCGCGGCCTACAATTCGGACGATGGCTTTATCGATGGGCACCTCGTCGACATCGGAAACGTAACCATCAATCTTCATCGTGAACGTGGGATACTCGAACGAATAGATGTGATCCCACCCCCGCGCATCGCCGCGATTAGAGGAGAAAAGTCCGCGCTCGCGTTGTCCCTCGAACGTGATACCGAAATCGTCGAACGACGAGTTGATGGGCGCGCCGAGGTTCTCCACGTGCCATTGCCCGGCGCTGTCCTGCTTGGCGCGGAACAGGTCGAGCCCACCCATCCCGGGATGCCCGTCGGAGGCGAAGTAGATCGTCACCGAGTCGCGGACGTAGGGAAACAGCTCATCGCCCGCCGTGTTGATCACGGGGCCAAGGTTCTCCATGCCGCCAAAGTCCGAACCGCCTACGATTCGCGATCGGAAGAGGTCCTTGCCACCGTATCCGCCAACGGATTCGGCCACGAAATAGAGGTACTTCCCGTCGGGCGAAACCGCTGGGTGGGCCAGCAGCGTGACGGAGTCCTTCAGCACCTCCGCCCGCTGACCCTTTCCCCACGCGGCCCCGCTCCGCTGCGATTGATAGATCTCAGCCGTGCGCGGCTCGGTAGCGTCGACGGCGCAGAAGGTGTAGTACATCGTGTTGCCATCTCGGGTGAACGAGGGCGTTCCCTGGTCATACTCGCTGGCCACTGGGTCGTCCACCTCCTTCGGCTTTGTCCAGACGCCCTGCTCATTCTTCTTGGCGAAGAAGAGCGCATTGTTTTTCAGCCCCGTGATGGCATTGACGGAATCTTTATGGACAATTCCCCGGGTGGAGTTGAAGTAAACTTGATCGTATTTGTCACCATAATACATGGGGCAGCACTCGCTGCGTCGAGAATTGAAGATCTCCATGCGGGCCACTTGGTAAAGCGTAGGCCGCTCGCGCCATCGGACGGCGGAATCACAGCCCTCGATGGCCAGCACGGCGCGTTGATCCGTCGGTGCCTGGGCCAAATATTCGCGGTAATACCGGGTGGCCTCGTCGTAGCGTCCCTCTTTCTGACACGCCTGACCGAGTCTGAAGCGCAAGAGGCTGTCCGGATAATCGTAACGGAGGGCATTGAGGTAGGCACTGATCGCTCGTCCGTTGTTGTTTACGCGTTGGTTGCAGTATCCCATGCGGTAAGCGATGTAAGCGCGCAGATCCTTCTGGTCGGGCTTCGACTTGGTGTAGAGCTTCCGATACATCTCCGCCGCGGCATAGTACTCTCCGAGCTGCTGTTTTTCCTCAGCGTCCTTCAGCTTGACGGTCTTGCAAGATGTGGCGAGGCCGATCAGCAGGCAGCAGACCAGGGAAAGCGCCGCATGTTTTCTAATTGCGTACAGGGTTTTCATTGCTAATTGAACGAAGCAAGTTTGGGGGTTATTGCTGCACAGTCTGTGTGTCGATCGAGGACGACGGACTATAACAACAGCGAGCTATCGCCGTAGCTCAAGAATCGGAAGTCGTGCGCCAAGGCGTAGTCGTAGATCGTGCGCCAATCCCCACCCACGAAGGCGGAGACAAGCAGCAGCAGGGTGCTCTGTGGCTGGTGGAAGTTGGTGACCATACCGCGTACGATCTTGAACTGGTACCCCGGCGCAATGATGATCTGTGTGGCGGCCCACAGGCGGTCCATCCCGCGGCCGTCCAGATAGCTAAGGATCGCACGGAGTGCCTCCTCCGCCGGCAGCGTGGGTGCATCGGCGCCGTAAGGCGTCCATTGGCCCACGGTGAACGCTCCGTCGGCCGACTCGTCCGCCCCATCCCGCGCCAACGCACAACCGATATAATAGAGACTCTCGAGCGTCCGTACCGACGTCGTGCCCACGGCGATCACATACTCCGGCTTAGCCAGCAGTCGGTCCACTGTGCGCCGCGTGACGGCAAAGTGCTCCGTGTGCATCGCATGACCGCCGATCGTGTCGCTCTTGACGGGTCGGAAGGTGCCCGCGCCTACGTGTAGCGTCACTTCTTCGCGCTCGATCCCTCGGGCGTCCAGCTCGGCCAACACAGCGGGCGTGAAGTGCAGCCCGGCCGTAGGCGCCGCCACGGACCCCTTGACCTTCGAATAGACGGTCTGATACGTCTGGAGATCCTGCGCCTCTGTCTCACGGTGCAGATAGGGCGGAATGGGCAGTACGCCGACAGCCTCGAGCACCTCGGCGAAGGTGCAGCGGGGATTGTCCCAGCGGAAATCGACGAGATCGCCCGCCTCGCCCGCTACGGAGACGCGTTCGGCCGAGAGCGTGACCCGTTCACCGCCGACGGTGACCGTGGTGTGCAGCCGGCCCGACTTCCATCGCTTGCTGTTGCCCACGAGGCAATGCCAGGTACAATGGGCCGTCTGCGCAAACGACTGCTCATAGTCGCTCGGCACGGCAGGCTCGAGACAGAAGATCTCGATCATGGCGCCCGTGTCCTTACGGAACAGTAGGCGGGCCCGAATGACCCGGGTGTTGTTGAAGACAAGCAGTGCACCGTCCGGCAGGCAGTCGGGCAGGTGGCGGAAGAGCGTCTCGCGGATCTGCCCACCGCGATAGATGAGCAGTTTGGAGGCGTCGCGCTCGGCCAGGGGGTACTTCGCAATCCGATCGTCGGGGAGTGCGTACGCGTAATCGCTGATGTGTATCTGTTGGGGGGTATGCATAACGGCGGACAAATGTAGGGCGTACAGCTTCAGATTCACCGCCTACTTTTGCCGGCCATCATATCCCATCAGATAAATATCCACACACGATGAAGACTAAAACACGAAACACCCGTGCGCGACTACTGACTGTCGCTGCCGGACTGATCCTCCTAGCTACCGCTTCCGTAGCGCAAGACTTGAACAACGACGCTCGCATCCGCGCTCGCATGGAGCGGGCCATGCGACGCGATTCCGTCGCCCAATCGACCGAGCCGACCCACACCTCGCAGCCCACCGTCCGCCAGCGTACCGCCACGGACGACACCCTCCGCGCGGAGCCTGGCGACCTGAACGCCCGCCTACTGGAGCGGATGGAGCGCCGTGCCCGACGTGACACGACCCTGGAACGCCCCGCAGAGACTGATCTCAGCGCGCCCATCATCCTCCCCACGGAACCGCTCACCATGTCCGACCGCGCGCTCTACTGGTCGCGCTACTGGAGGAGCGCCACGGGCCGCATACCGAGCTACTTCACCTTCAACGACACGATCATCGTCAACCCGCTCTTCATGCCCGTGCTCTTCAAAAAGAAGAACCTCGACAACGCGCGGCGCATCGTCTTCTACCGCCCTATGGACCTCAACGAGCGAACGTGGGAACGCCCGCTCTACCGCCCCGTCCACCCCTTCGAACGGGCCGAAAACCGCATCATCATCCAGGACTACGCCTATCGCTACGTGCGCCATTACCACCCGAACTACTTCCGCCACAGCGCCGACGACCTGCCTGTGGAGCGCACGCTGCGAATGCGCATGAACGGCAATGTGCAGGTGCCCGTCTACCACGTCGAGCGCTCGGCCAACGACTACGATGCGCCCCCGAAGTTCATCCCCGACCGCCGCTACTGGACCTCGTCGCTCGAAAGCTCCCTCCGCTTCTCGCAGAACTACGTCTCGCCCAACTGGTACAAAGAGGGCAACAGCAACCTGAACATCCTCTCCAAAAACCTCTTCCAGTACAACTACGCCCGCGACCGCATCCAGCTCAAGAACCTCCTCCAGGTCGACCTCAGCGTCTACACCGCCTCCGACGACACGCTCCGCAACTACAAGTTCGGCGACAACCTCTTCCGCCTCTACACCAACTTCGGCTACCGCGCCTTCAGCCGCTGGTTCTACACCATCGACGGCGAACTCAAGACGCCACTCGTGGCCAACTATAAGAAGAACACCAACGTCCGCCAGGTGGCCCTCCTCTCGCCCTACATCGTCAACGTGGGCCTCGGTATGAAGTACGACCTGGAGAAGAAATTCCGCACCCGCGGCCGCTCGCTCAAGCTGGCCGTCAACATCGCGCCCATATCCTATACCCACATGTACAGCCTCGACGCCGCCGTCGACCGCAGCCCCCACGGCTTCCCCAAAGACGCCTCCGGAGGCTACGAACGCGTGCTCCACAAGATCGGCTCCACGGTCCGTATGGACATGGTACTCAAGCCCAACCGCAACGTCACGTGGAAATCACGCCTCTACTACAACACCACCTACCGGAACATCCTGGCCGAGTTCGAAAACTCGCTCGACATGGCCTTCAGCCGCTTCTTCTCGACCATGATCAACGTCTACCTCCGCTTCGACGACAGCGTCACGAAGACGCCCGGCTACGATTCCTACGTCCAAACGAACCAGATCCTCAGCTTCGGCTTCAGCTACAAGTGGGATTAGCCTGAAGGGCAGACCCGCGGGCATCCGCCGCCCGTCATCCGGCCCTATTATATAAGGTATAAGCAAAGGGAGCTCATCCGTGGGCTCCCTTTCTTGTCTCGTCCGCTTGCGTTATCCATGTGTCATCAAAATTCGATCACGTGAGAGGTAAAAAACCTCACGCGTCATCAAAATTCGATCACGTGAGAGGTAAAAAACCTCACGCGTCATCAAAATTCGATCACGTGAGAGGTAAAAAACCTCACGCGTCATCAAAATTCGATCACGTGAGAGGTAAAAAACCTCACGCGTCATCAAAATTCGATCACGTGAGAGGTAAAAAACCTCACGCGTCATCAAAATTC
>ERZ773014.939-NODE-939-length-19056-cov-20.942371_pt1 | contig 19056 bp, 12 predicted proteins | sample MGYA00580841_ERZ773014 | MGnify/ENA primary metagenome ERZ773014 (study PRJEB29015, sample SAMEA2737989) | human oral metagenome | biome: human oral; feature: human-associated habitat; material: dental | place: China | collected 2067 ...
GTGGCACAGGCCGGCGCGTCGTCCCCTCGCGCGGCGGTTTCCTCGACGACCTCGCACTGCAGATCGGCGACCTCCCGAGCGGCGACCAAGGCCCCCGGGGAATTCCCCAGCTCCGCCAGCTGGGCGGCCAGAGCGGACAACGGCATGGCCAGAAACGGCCCGAAGGCCCTGCGGAATTCTGCGGAAAGCTCCCGATACACCTCGATGGCTTCCCGGTGAATTCCTACGGCCTCCCGCAGCACCTCCACGGCCTCCGAGGAATTCCCCGCCTCCACCAGCCGGGCGGACAGACCGGCCAGCCACGGAACCAGGAGTGCCGATGAAGCAGTGTGGATTTCTCCGGCGAGCCGTCCGTCTCCAGCGAGCCGATGATGAAGTCCCGTGATCTCTCGGGTCACTTCCAGAGCGCCCGCCTGGTCCCCCGCCTCCCACAGGCGTTCAGCGAGATTCTTCAGGGGTGGGATCAGGCCTCGTTCACGGTGAATCCTGACGGCTTCCCGGGCCGTTTCCAGGGCGCCCACACGATCCCCCGCTTCGGACAGGTACATGGACAGACCGAGCAGATCCGCCAGTCCCCGGGATGTCCCCAGGACACGAGCGAGTGCCGCGACCGCAACACCACGCAGGGCCGGATCCCCCGGCCGGATCGCGGCGAGAACCGTGATGGCGGGCAGATCCGTGCCGTCCTTCAGCACCTCCTCCAGCGCCGTGACGAACGGGCCACCCTGACGCTGCGCCACATCGAGGGCGGCCACCCACAGCTGTGGCCGGTGACGCAGCACGGAGCATGCGAGGCGCACCGCGGCCGCATCGCCTCGGGACGTGTACCGCGTGACCGCGTCACACACCCATTCGTCCCGGGCGTCGCGGACCGGGCGGTCGTCGTCGCCCGTCAACGCGTGCCTCACGTCCAGCCCGGCGACGATCCCCCTGATTCTCTCAGCACCCAACATCCCTTGATGCTAGTGACGCAGGAGTTCATTCCCCCTTTCCCGAAATCGGTTGAACCGCCCCCGTTCAATAATGTGGCGCATGTCCCAGACACTCGACGACGACGTCCGACGCTCCCTGGTCCGGCGGGTGGTGGTCCTCAGGGTGTCGCGTCTCAGCGGGTTGATCACCCTCGTGGCGGCTCTCGTCCTGACCGTGGTGTGGTGGAACGATCCGCTGCCGTTGGGTGCGCTCCTTCCCTGGGGTCCTCAGTGGCTCGTCCTCAGTGGTGGCCTGTTTCTTTTCATCGGGTTCATGATTGCCACATTCACGCCGCGAGGGCTCGTCCCTTTCTTCGGCATGTGCGCCATGGTCCTGGTTCTCCTCGAGGGTTTCCTGTGGTGGTGGACCTTTGAGCATTCCTCGTTCAATGTCGGTGCACTGCTGGCCCAGGCGTTGGCCATGCTGTCGGTGGGGATAATGATCCTCAGCCACGTGATGCTGCGATGTCTGGGGGAATCGCTCGGCATCGCCTCCGACGATCCCACGTCCCCCGCCCGGATCCGCCCATCCCTGCGACCTGGGGAAACAGGCGAGACCCCGGAGCAATCCGCCGCAGCGGTGTGGACCGCGCGACCCGCACCCATCGGGCAGCGCGTCATCCCCCTGGTGCCGGCCATCGTGTTCGTGATCGCAACCATGTCCCTGCACGCCGTAGCGCAGCCCCACACGCAGACCCACGCCTCCACGTCCTCGACCGGCCCATCCGAGTATCCGGCACACATCGGCACGACAGTCGCCTGGAAGCAGGATCTCCCGACGTTGCAGGAGGTGGCCGCCGGACCCACCGGGCCGCTGATCCTCACCGACACGGGAATCACCGCTCTCGATCCACGGGACGGCACCGCCCTGTGGAGCTACCACCGTCCCGGATTCTCCTGCACCGCGTTGCCGAACGGTCCCTTTGCACGGAAGGATCTCGTCGGCTCCCGACTGGCCCTCAGCCCCGACCGCACCCACCTGGCATGCCGGATACCAACTTCGGGGAAAGGCGACCACGACGCCCTGACGATCGTTCTCGATACCCGCACCGGTCAGGTCACCGGGCAGCACGCCTCCCACTCGACGTGGGCCCTCCAGCTCACCGACTCCGCCCTCCTGGACGGCGCCACCGCATACGACCTGAACACCGGCGAAGTCCGTTGGACCCTAACGCACCCCGGGGGCCTGACCGGCAGCGACATCAAACGCCGCGACGTCTGCTCCGGGGCCGCGGGACACAGTTCCTTCGTCTTGATGTCCACACCATCCGGCGACAACACCGGTCTGCGCGCCACCGCCACCGTGATTCTCATCTCCGACTCCGAACCCGACGCCACAACCAAGGTGTCGGACATCGCCGTCGACCCCTTCACCGACCGTCTCGCGATCATCGACGGCTGGACCGTCCAGTACACGGGAAACTCTGACGCCACGGCGCAGGCCGTCACCCTCGACTCCCTGGCGGGCCGGGAGGATAAGGCCGCCGTTGCGCTCGGGGAAACATCGGGTCCCAACACCATCGCCTCCACCATCTCGGACACCATCACCACCTACCCTTCCTACTCCCCACGGACCCGCGACGAGGTCGTCGCATCCCATGGACCGTGGGCGGAGACCGTCTTCGACCCCGGCACCGGGAATGTCACCCCAGCTTCCCGATATGCCGGGGTGGCGACCGCCACGGTCGACTTCACGAGAATCGCCAGGGATGACACTCTGGGGTGGGCGTTCACGCTCCGGCCCAGCGACGGTTCCGGCGGTGCAGTCGTTCCCGTGGATGAACGGGCAACGTACAGTTCACCCACTCTGATCGCAAGCAAGCTCACCAGGGACGAACCGCTCCTGCCGGGCCAACCCAATCCGGCCAGCCAGTTCGGAGAGGCCCTGACGTTGCTGCAGGCCCCCGGCGCCACCGTCGTCGTCTTCAATTCCGCATACGGATCATCGTCCGGCCACGGCCAGCGCGGCCCCGAAGCCGGACACGCGTACCGCATCCACGGCCTACCGGAAGGCGCGTCATGAACCAGCATCGGCTCCTCCGCCTGACAGCGATCTCCTCGCTGCTGTGGGCGCTGCTCCTGGGAGTAGGGGCGTGTTCACCGTTCGAGCCCCAGGCCGGTGTCAACGACGCCGGGGACGTCTCCGATCTCCTGACGGTGTCGCGCTCCGGCGACGCCGACCTGGTGCTCAGCCCGAGCGACAAGGTGGTGAGCACACCCCGCAGCCAGGGGACGGCCTCCAACCCGCTCATTCTCCTCGACTCCGTACGGCCCGGGGCCCACATCTTCCACGAGCAGCCGGAACTCACCCTCAAGACGACGACAATCGTCTCCCTGAACCCCGCAGACGGGTCGGTGCGATGGGCCCGCCGGGCGGACACGAGGATCGACGAGGTCCACTACAGCCCGGACATGCGACACATGGCCTTCGTGCTCCACCCGGACGAACTTTCCCGAGGCGACGGCACCGAATCCGTGGATCACAGCGTCGAGGCCCAGCGCATGAAAATCAGCGTCCTCGACACCGGCACGGGAAGAGAGGTTCGCTCCGCGGAGCTGCCGGGAGTCACCATTCTGGGCTTCGAGCTGACCGACACAAAACTGGTGGTCGAAACCTCCCGGGGCCACGCACCGGCCGAGGACGGGACCATCAACATGTTCTCCCTCGACGACGCCCTCGGTTTCCTCCCCTCCACCTTTCCGACCGACCAGTGGCTCGTCGGCGCCACGCCGGATTCCGTCCTCCTGTCGCCCCGGAAAACCGGCGGGGGATGCACGGCCCTCACCAGGGCAGGCACCGGCGGTGAGATCCTGGGCGTCGTTCCCTGCGTTCACGGTGTCAAGCCGGGCGGCTGGGTCATCCGTTTCACGAACCCGAGGACCGCGGCCGAAGCCCTCGCCCGGAAGGAGACATCCACGTCCGACGTCCTGGCGCTGCCGCGCGAACTGTTCAACGTCACCACGGGGGCGTCGATCGACGTGACCGGCATGTCCGTCGACCACGTGGACCTGCCCGACGGTCCAGGACTGCTTCTGCAGAAGGTCACCACGACCGAAGAGGGGAAGACCACCAACACACCCGCCGCCTGGCTGAGCGCGACCCCAGACAGCACACAGGCCCGCACCGACGACATGACCACACTGCTTCTCACACCCGAGAGGATCTCCCAGAAAACCGTCCACATGGGAGAGGAGGAGACGTGAGTGCACACCACCCGGCTGCGCCAGGCAACACCCTCTCCCCTGAAGCCGATTGAGCCGGGCCGCGACGAACGAGCAATCCGCGTCGACACCACCATCAGCCGGGCAACACGTGAACGCACGTCGACGACATGCGCAGGCCGCTTCTCAAAGCCCGCGGGATCTCCCGGAAGCCAGACGGGTGACCTTCCCCTGTTCGATAATGAAGTGCATGTCCCAGACATCTGACGACATCGTCGACGCCGACGCAAACGGTACCCCCATCGCCGCGAACCGGCGGGTGCTGGTCCTGCGGGCCCTGAGGATCGGCGGGCTGGTTGCCGTCCTACCCAGCATGATTCTGGCGGTTGTATGGTGGAACAATTTCCCTCTGCCGCCGGACCTGCTCAGATCATTTCTCCAGCTCTTGCTCCCCCTCCCGGCGCTGTGGGTCGCGAGTGGACTCGTCCGCAAGGTGTGTCGCTGGTTCGAAGAAGAGTTCGTCCACACCATATGGCGGAGGGCGCGGAAGTTTTTCGCATCACTCGTCGCTGTCTACACGATCGCTGTGACGGGCTGGCATGTGCATCGCTGGTGGCATTTCTATGCGGGTTTCTCGTTCAGCATCATCGTGTTGCTGACGCTGGCCGCACTGACTGTCGCCCTGGGACTGGCGACCACCGTCGACCTGTGGCTCAGGGGCATCCGCGACCAGCGCGACATCCTGTCCGGTGCACCTGATGACCCGGTCCGGTTCCGTCCCTTCCGGCCGGCCGCGAACGACGAGGATGATTCCGATTCCCCTCGGCGGAGGAGCCGCAGGTACTGGGGACGTCGTTTCATCGCGCTGCTGGCGCCCGCTCTGGCCCTGACGCTCACGTTGCTTCTCGTTCACAACGCACCGAACCCGGTGGTCCAGACCACCACCCACGCTCCGGATGGCCCCCTCCCCACCCGGCCCACGCGCCTCGGAGCCAGAATCGCCTGGGAGAAGGACGTCCCCGGTCTGCTCGACCTCAAGTCTGGGGTCACCGGCCCCCTGATCCTCACCCCCGAGGGTTTGACCGCCGTCAATCCCACTGACGGCTCCACACTCTGGAGTTATCACCGCCCAGGAGCGCGATACAGCCGTTTCTGGAATTGGGGACAGCAGAACATGTTCGGAGCGAGCCCGCGCAACAGTTCGTATCTACTGACCAATCCCAATGGTCATTACGTCGCGCTTCGCATTGTCATCCCTCCTACACTGAAGCAGGGCGATAAAATAATACACGAAGGCGTCTTGACCATCATCATTGACACCACGACCGGCCAGGTCACCAGCGAGCGACTCACCGAAGAGTATTCGACTTTTCAGCTCACCGACACCGCTTTCTTCGACGGCAGGACGGCCTACAACCTCTCCGACGGCCAAGCTCGATGGACCCTGAAGGCAGAAGATATGGAAGAAGGCATATCTTTCGCCGGCCCCACAGGCCACAATTCGTTTGTCATCAATATGAAAATAAATCCCAATTCACGTCATCACAATATCTACGACCTGACCCTCGCTTCAGACAAAGACCCCAGCCGGAAAGCTACAGCGTCAAATTTTCCCGCGACCGACAAAATCTCCAACGACAGGCCCGTAAGTGTCGATGGGTGGACCGTGCAGTACGCGGAGAAAGTCGATGATCCCGACCAAGACGCGGCCCGAAAGATGCAGGCCGTCAGCTTCGATTCCCTGGCCGGCCTGGAGGACACCCCCGCCGTGGATCTCGGGAAGACCTTCGGACCCAATATCGTCGCCTCCCACGCCTCTGGCACCGTGGCCCTCCACCCCGACACGTCGTCGTCAGACCCTGCCGCCCAGCAGGTGGGAACCGTCTTCGACCCCGCCACCCGGACCGTGACGTCGGCGTCCGAGTGCGCGGGTCCCGTAGCGGTCAGGCTGGGCATCACCAGGGTCACCGATGGCGGGTCGGTGTCGCGGGCGCTCGCCATCCAGCCGTGCGATGGCTCCGACGGACTGACGCTCCCTGTGGCTCCCGGACCTTTCAAACCGCCCACGAAAACCGAGGAATCGGCCCCCCGACAACTGTCCGAACGAAGTCAAGCAGAGCAGATCGCCACCATGGTGAATGCGCCCGGCGCAAACCTCATCGTCTTCAACCCCGAGGGAGAAGCAAAAGCCAACGGGACAAGCGAAGTCGATCGGAAATACCCGTACCATTTGTATGCCCTGACGGGCGATGCCTCGTGAAATCTCTGACACCACTCACCCGCTTCATCGTGGTTGCCCTGCTCCTGACCTTCTCGCTGACGGCCTGCTCCCGGGAAGCGGGGAATCGTTTCACGTCTCTGACGGAAACCAACGACGTCTCCGACCTCGTCTCCGCTCCCAGCACGGCCGATCCCGGATGGACGGTTGATCTCACAAAGAAGTTTTACGCAAATCTGACCTTCCCTACGGCCAGCGGGCCGATTCTTCTCTTCCGCACGTCCCGTCCCGCGGGCAGCGGGGCGCTCAACCTCTTTCCCCTGGGCGATACCCGGGCAGAACCCACGACCCTTCGGACCGACCAGTGGCTGGCCGGCACCACACACGACTCGCTCCTGTTGACCCCGAACGAGCTGACAGACCTCCAGCAGGACTATCTCCCATGCCCTGCGCCGTCACCCGGCTCAGCACCACCGGAGAGACCCTGGGAACAGTGACTGGCACCCGCACGGTTCTTCCCGGAGGGTGGGTCGAACGCTTCAAGGATCCGGAGGCCACGGCCACCACCCTGGCCCAAGAGCCGTCCGCTTCCGGTTTGGCTACCGAGCTCGTGAATGTGGAAACCGGAACAATCATCGATACCACCGGTTTCAGGATCTCCGCAGAAACCCTTCCCCACAGGACCGGGAATCCGCTTGTACACAAACGCCACGGCCAACAAAGATTGGGCGGACGACATCGAAGGCCGCACGACGTATTCCTGGTTTCCCGCCACCCCGGGCAGCACGACTCTGCGCACCGACGACATGCCCTGGATCACCGATCATGTCATCGCCGATGACAAACAGACCCTGTCCCGCAGTGTCATTCACATGGAAAAGAGCTAAAGCTTCGCCCCGGTTGCACGGCACTCAATGATTTCAACGTCCATGTGCAGCACTCCACATGGATGTTGGGTGCTGCACAACCAGAAAACCGAGGCGATTGACCCTCCCCTATTCAATAATGAGGCACATGTCCCAGACCTCTGACGACACCGCCGACGCCAACACGGGCGACACCCCCATCGCCGCGAACCGCCGGGTGCTGGTCCTGCGAGCGCTGAGGATCGGCGGGCTGATCGCCTTTCTCGTCGCGCTGCTGCTGGCCTGCCCGTGGTGGGATGGTTTCCCCGTTCCGCGGAGCCACTTCATTCAGTTCTTGCTGTTCGGCGCCCCGCTTCCGTTCCTCTGGCTCCTGGGATGCTGGAAAGGGGTTTCCAAGGTGCCAGTCGCCTGCCTCGTGGTCATCGACGCGGTCCCATTGGCGGCTTTTCAGGTGTACCGGTGGTGGCTGTTTCATTCGCAGTCCTCCGTCAGCGTGACCCTGTTCTTGGTGTTGGCGCTGCTGGCCCTCGGCCTGGGGGTGTTCGTCGTCGCCGATCTGTTGCTGCGAGCACTCCGGGATCAGCTCGACATCTCTCGTCGCGACCCCACCAATCCCGCACGTTTCCGCCCCCTCCGTGACGCGAATGCCACATCTCGGTGGCGCGGGCGTCTGCGCAGCCTCGCCCTCGTAGCTGGAGCCGTCGTGGTGCTGGTGGCCCCGGTTGTCCTCGCTCCCGCACTGACGGGTCCGGTCTCCACGACCGCCGCGGCCCCGGCAGGCGACCTGCCCGCGCGTCCCACCACCATTGGCAGCGAGGTGACGTGGAGGCAGGATGTCCGTGGGTTGATCGAAGTCAAGGTGGGGGCGGCTGGGCCGATCCTGCTCACCACGGACGGCGTGACCGCTCTCAACCCCGGCGACGGGACGGTTCTGTGGACCTATCGCCGGCCAGGAGCCTCGTATCTCATGATCCGCTCCAGCGTTGGAGACAGCGCCGAGCGTTATATTTCCCACATGGTGACCAGCCCCACCGGTCGCCACGTAGCGCTACGGGTCAAGGGTCCCGCGGAATTGCGAGACGCTGACCGTGATTCGTCCGTCAATGCCGTGACCGTTGTCATCGACACTCTCACCGGACAGGTGACCGGCGAGCATCCCTCCAACGGCGTCTGGCGTCTCCAGCTCAGCGACGCCGCCGTGCTGGATGGCGAAACCGCCTACTCCCTGAAAGATGGCCAAAAACTTTGGTCCTTCACAGAGAACCATGGGTACACGGGTTACTCGGGCCCGGCAGGGCACGAATGCTTCATCGAGAAAGTCGATTCCAAGCAGAGGAGCGGCCCCTTCACTGGCGCACGGATAACACTGACTTCGGACAGCACCGTGCGGATCAGCCCCAAGAGAGTCGACGTCGCATTGTCCGCCGGCCTCAATGAAGTCCCCGTGCTGGTGAACGGCTGGACGATCCAACCCAAGAACCCGGATGATGCGCTACGCACGGACGAGGGAGAGAGCTGGGAAGCCCAAGCGATTTCGCTCGATTCCCTCCTCGGATCTGGCGACGAGGAACCGGTCGATCTCGGCAGGATCACCGACGTCGACCACGACGCCTCACACAGGTCGGGAGTCCTCCGCACCTCGGAGTCCGTCTTCGACCCTGCCACCCGCACGGTTACGCCCGTGTCCCAGTACCCGGGCCTGGCGGGAGCCGTGACCGGAATCGATGCAACCGTCCAGGAGGGGAAGCACACAGGGGCTTTCGTCATACGTCCCGGCGACGGCTCGACGGGGATCACGGTTCCCATCGAGCCGGGTTCCGTCTCTTTTCCGTTGGAAGGCGAAAAGCCTGATCCCTTCAATTCAGGTGAGGATCTGATCTTTCTCAACGCCCCAGGGATCACCCTCGTAGCTCTCGATCCCGATCGTGAAATCTGGACGGGCGGCTATGGCTATACCCACACCTACCGCCTGTACGGCGTGGCAGGGGGTTCTGCATGAGCACGAACAGACGGCTGAGGCATGTGATGGCTGGCTTGCTTCTCCTCACTATGATGCTTTCAGGATGCTCTCACCTCGGGACCAGGAGCAGCGATACGGATTCGCGACAGGTTCACTCTGTCACCTTCACGAAATCCGACAGCTCCCATCACGATCCTTTCCCAGAACCGATCCAAACCGAGGGCGGTTGGCACATGGAATACGCGACAAGGATCACCCCTGACTATGACGCTTTTCCCACGGCACACGGTCCCGTCCTGATCACGAGGAACGAGGACAAGCAGATCATTTCCTTGGATGCCAACACGGGATCCGTGAACTGGAGGCTCACCATGAGTACCGGTATCGGTTCAGAGGAAAGCATCGCCGCAACACCACAGACCGGGGTGCCCACTCACCAGGTTGTCGTCAGCCCCAACGGGAGGTATCTAGCAATCCGGACTCATTCGTATCTGACTCCCGAGGATTCCGAGAACATTGGCGACCAGCGCGTGGGCATCACCGTCCTGGATGCCGAAACCGGGGAGACGGTTCGCACCGTCGAGGTGCCCGGTTTGGTTCTGGGGCAGGCCCTCACCAATGACTCGCTGGCAGTCGAGATCGCCCAGAACTACTACCCCGCCGGCACCGGGGTTATCAATGTCTTTTCGTTGAGTGACACGCAGTCCGAGCCCACCAGCTTCCGCTCCGATCAGTGGCTGATCGGAGCCAGTCCCGAATCCCTGCTCATGTCGCAGGAGCTTCCGTCTCGCGACAGTTACGACGCCCTGTGGCCCTATGCCATCACCAAGGTCAACACCACGGGCGAGGAGCTGGGAACCGTGATCGGCGTCCGTGCCCTTCATCCCGGAGGCTGGATAGATCGTTTCAAGGATCCGGAGGCGGCCGCGGAGATCGTGAACTCGCAGAGCGATGCATTCGAGAGCACAAAGGCCTTGGCAGCGCTGCAGCACGAGTTGTTCCACGTCGACACCGAAACGACATTGGATGCAGAAAATCTGCTGGTGGCCGACGTGATTCTCCCCTCCGGAGCGGGAATTCTTCTCTACACGCAACGCACGGAGAGCGAGGAGAGAAAACCAACGGTCACCTATCCCACGCCGGTTTCCTGGCTCGACACGACGAGCGGTCGCGATTCACTGCGCCAAGAGAAGATGACCCAGATTCTGCACCACGCTTCCCAGAACAAGCGGAACGACGGTTTCTTTCCATCACGCACAACCCTCACCCCCGGGGTGGAGGCCCCACCAGAGTCACTACCGCTGCCAAAGGAGCAATGATCCATGTCCGATAGATCGGTTCCAGAAGACGACACGGTAACCGACGACGTCAGCACTCCCGCCACGGACGACACCGACACCTCCAAACCGGCGAAAAACCAGCGCCGATACACTTTCTTGTCGCAACACATCTCAACGCTCAGAGCTCTCCGACTCAGCGGAATTCTCGCCATCATTTCAGCAATCATATTGTTCGCCTCTCTGATTGGAAGCAGCAATGCTTCTGACCCACCCACAGGATTGCTTCCCGGAGTGCCTATAGCAATTTTTCTGACTTTGGTCATCTGGCTCTGGAGTAGCATGTACAACGCTTGGCGACGCTTGATTGCCCTGCTCTTCGCCCTGTGCTCGGTCACGCTCGCCGGTTTTCTGGCGCACTGGTGGTGGAAGCTCTACGACGAGACCTCGTTCAAGTCCATTTTCCTACTGTCTTTTGGCCTGGCATCCCTCGGATTGGGCTTGCTGATCACCACCGACCTGCTACTCCGAGGCCTCAGAAACCATGCGGGAATCGCTCCTGGCAACACCGAAGACCCCGCCAGGTTTGCTCCCTACCGTCCCGGCGCAGACTCCACCACCACCGGGAAGAGGATTCTGCGAGGGATTCTTCGGTTCGTTCTCATCCTGGCGCCCACCACAGCGGTTATTGCGGCTAACACGGTGGCGAACCCGGTCACACAGATAACCGCCCCACTTCCCGAAGGGCCCCTACCGGAGCGTTCCACTGGGATCCGCACTACCCTCTCCTGGACACGGGACGTCACAGAACTGCTGGCCACCGCATCCGGAGCCGCCGGACCGGTGATACTCACCCCTGAGGGCCTGACCGGTCTCAACCCCACCGACGGCACCACCCTATGGACCTACCAGCGCACAAACGCCGCATACGCGAAGATACTGACTCAGAACCTTAGAGAGGAAGCTTTCTCCAACGGTTTGTTGAACTCCTACCTGGTGAGCAGCCCCAACGGCAGATACGTCGCCCTACGCCTCGAAATCCCGAAGGAGTTGGTACAAGACCCGAAGGACTTGCCCCCCACCGGAACTTCCGAGAGAAGAAAACCGATCAACGATGCTGTGACGGTCGTCGTCGATACCCTCACCGGTCGCGTGACCAACGAGCACCCGTCGAACATCAAATGGTCTCTACAGCTCACCGACTCCGCCATTCTCGACGGCGCCACCGCTTACAATCTTGATGACGGCAAGGTTCGTTGGCAGTTAGAATCGTTGGCGACTAGCGAATCAGAAACACATTTTCACACAAAGTACTCTGGACCCGCGGGACACAGGAGCTTCATTCGACTTGGAAAATTCGCCAAGAGTCAATCAATTTACAATGAAAAACCAAAGTGTGTAAGCGAATCCTTGATCTTGGTATCCGACACCGACCCGGATGACACAACGACAGCAGAAAACATCGCCAACGATGTCCTAACTTGCCGTCCAGTGATCGTAAATGGCCTTACCGCCCAGTACACGAAAGCTCTCGTCGTCGAATTGGAGGAGAGCGGATCCATACAGGCAATGCAGGCACAGGAGACTCGTGTCGTGACGCTCGATTCTCTTGCAGGACTTGAAGAAGTGAATCCCGCCGACATGGGAAAGAGCGTTGGGCTCAATGGCGCAGCCTCCCACGCCTCCGGCGCACTGGCCGCCTATCCGGTCCCCGAGGATGGAAAGATAAAATTCGATATCGACAGCATCACAGACTTCTATCGAGGCACACCGACGGTGGGTACAGTGTTCGATCCGACCGTCAACACCGCCACACCAGCCGGCCAGTATCCCGGATTGGCTGCCGCCACAGTAGGTATCGCCCTCGCAGCACGCGATGAAACACTATTGGCAGAAGTAGTCATGAGACCCGGCGACGGATCCGCCGGGGTTTCATTCCCTTTGGATTCACGGAGCATTCCTCAATCTCTCGAGGAGGTATTGAATAGTAGGCGCGTTCCTGCGCAGCTCTCGGAACAAAATGAACGAGAGGATGTGAACGTCATCAATGTCCCCGGGACAACCCTCGCAACTTTGATGGTCAGTCCGTATACATCCACGAGTTCACACTCCTATCGTCTGTATGGTTTGACGGGAGATGCTTCATGAAGCTTCACAAACGACTCGCCGGCATCTTGACCGGGCTGGCATGCATCTCCCTGCTGGCATCGTGCACCCCAAACGCCGGCGGCACTCACCCCGTGGCCATCACAGATGCCGGGAACGCTTCCAACCTCTTCGACCCTCCCGTTCAGAATGCCGCTGGCTGGGAAGTCACCACCCACGAAGAAGTAATACCAGCACGAATCCTCTGCAGAATGAGTGGGGTAGGAAACTACCTCATAACCACTAAAAGCAAGCCAGAGGACACTTCCTCTATAACCCCGGATTCCGCAACCACTCTGGCTTCCCTGAACCCGCAGGACGGTTCGGTTCGCTGGGCACGCAAGATCACACCAGAGATGCGAACAAACTACGTCACAAGCTACACTGGCGCTAAGTCAACGACTCCCCAAGACTCATTCCTCGATTTTCAGGAATGCGCGGGCACCTCATTCGTTTCCAATGAGCGATATCTGGCCTTCTATCTCCGGCCTTGGATGGCCTCTGAGGGAAGCAGCAACATCAGTGATCAGCGCATGAACATCGTGGTCCTCGACGCTACGACCGGTAACGAAGTCCGCACCATCGAAGTATCCGGACTCGTCCTAGGACAAGCCATCGTCAACGACTCCCTCGTGGTCGAGACCACCCAAAACTACTACCCCGCAGGCACCGGGGTCCTCAACGTTTTCTCTCTCACAGACCCCCACGCAGAACCAACCACCACCCGCACCGACAACTGGCTCATCGGCTCCACCAAAGACTCCCTCCTCATGTCCCCACAAAGCTCAGGGAAGTACTCCGGCTTTAGCGGCAGGGGCCCGTACTGGATCTCAACAATAACCAGAACAACCACATCCGGCGAGGAACTGGAAACCTTCACGGGCGTCACGGCCATCCACCCCAACGGCTGGATCGAACGCGCCAAAGACCCGAAAGCCGCTGTGACAGAAGCAGCCGCCAACCCCAAAAACGCCTTACTGACAACCCTGCCCCGGGACCTGATCAATATCGACAGCGGCACGAGCCTGGACATCACCGGACAATACGTGGCTGATGTGAGCTTGCCGACCGGCCCCGGCCTCCTCCTGCAAACAGTCACCACGACTGGAGAAGGAAAGAAAGAAAAGACCACGTTCATCAACCACTCCTGGCTTCCCGCCACCCCCGACAGCACCGAACCACACACCAACGACATACAACAAATCGGCTTGGAAAATAAGGCCAGCAAGGTCTTCAGTAAAACCATCCATATGGGAGAGGAGGACAACTAGACATCGAAGCTTATTCACAGCCATCCTCAAGCGCGCCCTGACTAGGGGTTTCGCTGGTCGACACGTCGCCTATGCATAAGCCTCATCATGTCCGAAGAACCCGACACCACCCCCACTACACGCGACACAGAAACTCCCAACACGGAAGAGGCTAAAACCCTCAAGTCGGCGGAAAACCAGCACCGATACACTTTCTTGTCACGGCACATCTCAACGCTCAGAGCTCTCCGACTCAGCGGAATCCTTACCCTCTTTCCCGCAATTGCATTGTACATATACTCGGGCAGCATTGGCGGCAATTTTGACATACTCAAAGAGCATTTCTCTTACGTACTGCTTCCAGTAATTCTTCTGAGTTTACTCATCTGGTTCTGGAGTAGCCTGTACAGCACCTTCCGGCGCTTGATTGCGCTAGTATTCATGCTGCATTCGGTCACGAACACCGGTTTTCTGATGCACCGGTGGTGGAGGCCCTACGCTCGGCCCTGTCTCATGCCCGATTCTCTGCCGCTCTGGTGGCAGAGGCTCTGCAACCAGCCCTGGTTCATGCCCGATTTTCTAGCGCGCTGGCGGTGGAGTCTCTACGATCTGCCTTCGTTCTACTCTGCTTTCCTGTTGTCTTTGGGCTTGGCGTCCCTCGGGCTGGGTTTGCTGATCGCCACCGATTTGCTACTCCGAGGCGTCAGAGACCACCTGGGAGTCACCCCTGGCAGCCCTGACGACCCCGCCAAGTTTGCTCCTTACCGCGCCAGCGCGGACTCGGTCGCTACTAGGGAGCAGGATTCTTTGGTTCATTCGCATTCTGACACCCACCGCGATGCTGGTCACGGCGGTTAATGCGGCTAACACGGTGGCGAGCCCAGTCACACAGAATACCCTGACCCCACGGAACACAGGAGCTTCATCCGACTTGAAAGGCTCCCCAAAATTCAATCAAATTACTATGAAAACCAGAATGCATAAGTGAATCCTTGATCCCGATATCCGACACCGATCCAACTGGGAAGTCGCCGCCACCCCTGACAGCACCGAACCACGTACCGACGACATGCAGCACATCAAGGGCGAAGTAGCCAACGAACCCATCCACATGGGCGACAAGGTGACATAGGGGTCATATGGTGTCGGCACGACCAGCTTCGGGGAAGCGCCTTTTCTCAATAACTGCCCACACACTGCCCATTCGTGTTCGACAATGAAACATGGCCCAGACACCCGACGCCGCCATCACGGCGGTAGCTCCCTCGCTGCGTTTCATTCCTAGCCTCAGGGATCTGCGACTGGCCGGACTGGGGGTCGTCGCTATCGCTGCGCTTCTGGCGATCCCGTCCTGGGGCGACATCGCCCTGCTCCTACCCACCATCACGCCTCACCTCCTGGCACTCGCCGCGATACCGATTTTCTGGTTATTGGCCATCTGGTTGGGAGAGCAGAGAATCACCCCAGCCGTGATCGTCACGGCTGGTTCAATCACGGCAGCCGGTTTCCACTGTCGTCGCTGGTGGGTGGTTTACGAGCAGTCGTCGATCCGATTGGGGTTGCTGCTGGTCATGGCATTGGTTTCCCTCGGGCTCGGGCTGTTCGCGGCATCCGACCTGCTGCTGCGGGGCATCCGCGACGGCATGGATCCGCGCCCCGAGGCCTCCGACGACCCCGCCCGTTTCCGTCCCCTGCTACGCGGCCCCGTACCACCGGGCACCAAGGTTCGCCGGCTCACCCGCGTCCTGTCCCCCATCCTCGCGCTGGTGCTGGCAGCACTGCTGGTTCATGTGTTTACGAATCCAGTCTCCCAGGTCACTGCGTCCCCGCCCCCGGGTAGCCTGCCCGCGCGGCCCACCCACATCAGCGCCACACCCGCTTGGGAGAAGGAGGTCCCGGGGCTGCTGGAGATAGCCGCCGGCGCGGCAGGCCCAGTGCTCTTCACCGACGAGGGATTGACTGCCTTGAATCCCACCGACGGCTCCGTTCTGTGGAGCTACCGCCGTGACAGGGCCTCCTACGTTAGTCTTCCATTCCTCGGCAACGAGAGTCCCCAAGGGTCCCTTGCCACAACCAGCCCAACTGGTCGCCACATCGCCTTCCGGATCGGGAGCGCGAAAGACCTGGCGGATAAACACCGGGACAGCCAGGACAGTGCAGACAAGACCCTGGTACACAACGCCGTGACCATCGTCATCGACACCCTCACCGGGCAGGTCACCGGGGAGCATCCCTCCAATACAACCTGGCGCATCCAGCTCAGCGATTCCGCCCTTCTGGACGGCGACACCGCCTACAATCTGGCCGACGGGCAGCAGCGCTGGACCATGAAAGGGCCTCACCGTTCGACCCACAACCCCGCCGACGAGTCCACGGATTACTCCGGTCAGGCGGGACACAATTCCTTCATTCTCAGCTACACCGAGAACGGATTCTCGAAGCCATACAGTGAAAACGCTCTCGACGGCGTTCTGCACATCGCCCCCGACACCAATCCCACGAAGGTGTCCGAGGTGGTGAGCATCGCGGTCGGGGGCAGGCACTCCACCCCCGTCCTTGCAGGCGGGTGGGTCGCACACTTCACAGAACCAATCGATGTTCACAACAGCGAACCCGACAAAAATGGACAAACCCACGAAATAATCACCAGCGGCATCGAGACGGAGGCCGTCACCCTCGATTCCCTCGCCGGTCTGGAACCGAAATCCCCGGTGGCCCTGGGCAAGACGACAGGCATCAATTCCTTCGCATCCAGGGCGACGGGAACCCTCGCCGCCTACCCGGACTATTCACCCGATCCTCTTCCTATTTCGGACATTCACGACAGATACAACAAACCAAAGGTGGGGGCAGTGTTCGATCCGGTCACCCGCACCACCACTCAGGCATCCCACTACCCCGGGCTCGCAGCAGCCACAGCGGGAATCGCCGTGACCACCAGCGACGGGTCGAGGAACGGGGCGATCATCGTGCAGCCCGGCGACGGTTCACAGGCGGCCACGATCCCCATCGCCCCGGGGACCACGGCAGAGCCTCCCGAAGCGCTGGGCGCCAGGTCCCCTGAGGCCCTGCCTCAGCTCGCGGCCCCGGGCAAAGAAGAAACCGCCCCAACCATTTTCATGACGACCCCGGGTCTCACCCTCGTGGCCTTCGACCCCGAGTCCGGAGTCGGGCACGAGTCACACAACAAGAAAAACGACACCAGCTACGTCCACCAGCACGTTCATCACCTGTACGGCCTGACGGGAGAGTCCTGATGAAAACCTGGAACACGGTGCTCCGGCTGTCGGCGGCACTGCTTCTCGTCCTTCTTCCGCTCGGGTCGTGCGCCCCGGCAACGAACCACGACAGCTCCCCCGCCCCGCCCTTCTCCCTGAACCTGAAGGACGCGGGAAACAGCTACTCCCCCTTCACCGCTCCCATCCTCGACGGTACCTCCTGGGATCTGAACAGCGACAGGATGTTCCGCCACAGCCCCTCAGTGCATTCCACGCCCTTCGGCATCATCGTCATCCTCAACACCTACTATCCCGTGGGCACCTCCTCGAGCAGCAACGAGACCGAGACGACCAAGATCCTCTGCCTCGACCCGGCAAGTGGTTCTCTGAAGTGGGCTCGCATCCTGGAACCGGCGTCCTCAGAGATCCATCAGGAGAGCACCGGGACAGCCCAGGACATACTCAGCTCGCCCACACCAGCCCCCATCGTCACCAGCTCGGATGGACATCACCTGGCGATCATGGTCAAACCGTACCTGGTCTCGGGGAACTCCAGCGACGCGAGCGACCAACGCATGCACATCGTCATCCTCGACACCGAAACCGGCAATGCGACCCGCACCGTCGAGGTCTCTGGTCTGGTGCTGGGGCAGGCCCTCACCAACGATTCCCTGGTGGTTGAAACCTCCCAGCACTTCTATCCGGCAGGCACCGGAGCCCTCAACGTCTTCTCTTTCACCAACCCACAGGCCGAGCCCACCAGCTTCCGCACCGATCGGTGGCTCACCGGAGCCACCTCGGATTCCGTGCTCGTGTCGTCCCAGAAGATGCGGGAACGCGGTAGCCTGCCCACCGCCCTCACCCAGATCAGCACCTCGGGTGAGGAGCTGAGCACCGTTACGGGCGTCACCGATATCCATGACGGGAGCTGGGTCTTCCGCTACCAGGACCCGGAGGCCGCGACCGCCGCCATCCGGGCGGGTTCCACGGACAAGCTGTCCAAGGAGTTGTTCAACATCGACTCCGGGGTCGCCTTCGACATCACAGGTCTAGACCTTGTTTCCGCGGACCTGTCCACGGGGTCCGGTTTCCTGCTGCGACGCTCCGTACCCGACGACACCGATCAACAGAAAACCTCCTACGTCCCCGTAGCCTGGCTGCCCGCCACCCCGGACAGCAAAGAGCTGCGCACCGACGACGTGGCGTGGTTCAGGGGAGGAAATCCCAAAAAGCAGGAGAGCCTCTACATCATGCACACCATCCGCATGGGCGAGAAACCAGACTGAGGTTCTTCCCTGTCCGTGCAACGCTCGATATACCCTGACCACGGTCCTCCCCCATCCCCGGTTTGCTGGCCCTGACCCTGTTTCGCTGGGCTTGTTCACGTGTGCCTGTGCTGCGAGGCCAGCAAACATCGACAAGCCCAGCAAACCGTAGATACGGCCAGCAAAGCGACGACGATGCAGCGGGTCAGTCCCTCAGGAAACGACCCGGCACCGGCACCTCCCGACCCTGGTCCCACGACCGTTCCCAGCCCGCGATCCGCAAGATAACGTCGAGGAGATGGGCGGTCATACCCCAGATGAACAGGTCCCTGAGCTGGAATCCGGGGCCGCGGTAGCCTCCTGGGACACTGGCCGTGACGCGGTTCGCAGGGTCACCGAGTTGCGATATCCGCAACTGGAGCACGTTCGCGACCTCCCGGGGATCGACGGGTGCTAGCGGCTGCAGCTCAGACCACTGCGCGATGACGGGGGTGACCTCATAGCCACTGATCGGCACCCAGGCCGTCGGGAGCTGGCCGAGGATGGTGACGAGCCCGGCATCCAGACCGACCTCCTCACGAGCCTCCCGCAGCGCCGTAGCAACGGGGGTTTCGCCGATGTCCGCGCCGCCGCCGGGAAAGGAGATCTGTCCGGCGTGCGAGCGCAGCCCTCCGGCGCGCTCGGTGAACAGGACGGCCGGGTCGGGCTCGTCGGTGAGCAGGAT
>ERZ773014.948-NODE-948-length-18970-cov-16.836743_pt1 | contig 18970 bp, 19 predicted proteins | sample MGYA00580841_ERZ773014 | MGnify/ENA primary metagenome ERZ773014 (study PRJEB29015, sample SAMEA2737989) | human oral metagenome | biome: human oral; feature: human-associated habitat; material: dental | place: China | collected 2067 ...
ATCTAGGAACTTTGTTTGGTGCTGCTCTTGGTTCAGAAGGTTTAGGATCTTTGATATCAAATACTTCACGTTTACCAGAAACCTTGATGGCTATTCTTGCCTTCTCATTGACAGATATTTTTGATACAATTGGTACGCTTATCGGTACTGGTGAAAAAGTTGGTATCGTTGCGACAAGTGGGGAAAACCATGAGTCAGCTAAATTGGACAAGGCTCTTTACTCTGACTTGGTGGCAACTTCAGTAGGTGCCATTGCAGGTACTTCAAACGTTACGACCTATGTTGAGTCTGCGGCGGGTATCGGTGCTGGTGGACGTACTGGTTTGACAGCCCTAGTTGTTGCGATCTGTTTTGCCCTATCTAGCTTCTTTAGCCCACTTCTAGCGATTGTTCCAACAGCTGCAACAGCACCAATTTTAATCATTGTCGGAATCATGATGCTTTCTAACTTGAAAAATATTCCTTGGGATGATATGGCTGAAGCGGTTCCTGCCTTCTTCACCTCTATCTTTATGGGATTCAGCTACTCTATCACACAAGGGATTGCTGTTGGTTTCTTGACATACACATTGACAAAAGTTGTCAAAGGTCAAGCCAAGGATGTGCACGTGATGATTTGGATTTTGGATGCCTTGTTTATCCTTAACTATATCAGTATGGCACTATAAATGGTATAATAGAAAAAGGGGAATCTCCCCTTTTTATTATAAGGAGGTACAAGATGAAAGAAAAGACAATCTGGCAAGAGATTTTGAACAGAGGAATGTGGGTGTTGATTTTTTTAATAGGACTGGTGCTATCTCAACTTCCCTTAATTTTATCTGCCCTTTTATCCGCTAGACAATTCCCACTCCTCCAGTCAGGACTCTTAGTGGCTTTGTTGTCGGTTGCTATTCTAACTGTTTTTATCTTTAGTGCGCGAAAAACAGAGATTGCGAACTTCAATCTTTCTTTTTTCAAGGCAAAAGATCTGGCCCGCTTGGTTTTGAGTTATTTGGTTATTTTAACAAGTAACTTATTCGGATCTGCCTTGCTTCGTCTGATGAATGAATCTACGACCAGCAACCAATCAACTATTAATAATTTGGTTCAGAATAGCTCGCTGATTTCCAGTTTTTTCTTACTGGTTCTGATTGCTCCCATTTGTGAGGAAATATTGTGTCGTGGAATTATCCCTAAAAAGATCTTCCGCGGGAAGGAGAAGCTGGGATATCTGGTAGGTGCAGTCGTCTTTGCCTTGCTCCACACACCGACCAATCTGCCTTCTCTCCTTATCTATGGAGGAATGTCGACAGTTTTAACTTGGACAGCCTACAGAACAGAACGTTTAGAGATGTCAATCTTGCTTCATATGATTGTCAATGGTATCGCCTTTTGTTTGCTGGCTTTACTGGTTTTGATTAGTCGAAATTTAGGCTTGCCTTTCTAAACAATTTCCTTACTTGGAAAAGATGAATGCTAGCGTATCCATCTTTTTCTTTTTATGGTAAAATAGAGAAATAATGTGGTGAAAAACCTTGAGGAGTGACCGTATGTCCAATAAAGCTAGTCAGGCAAAAACAGCCATTTGTGGAATTATCAATGTAACCCCAGATTCCTTTTCGGATGGTGGGCAGTTTTTTGCTGTTGACCAAGCGCTCCAGCAAGCCCGTAAATTGATAGCTGAAGGAGCAAGTATGCTAGATATCGGTGGAGAATCAACTCGCCCTGGAAGCAGCTATGTAGAGATAGAAGAGGAAATCCAGCGTGTTGTTCCAGTTATCAAAGCTATTCGCAAGGAAAGTGATGTTCTCATTTCCATCGATACTTGGAAGAGTCAGGTAGCAGAGGCTGCTTTGGCTGCTGGTGCCAACCTAGTCAATGATATCACGGGTCTAATGGGAGATGAGCGGATGGCAACTGTTGTTGCCAAAGCGGGAGCGCAAGTGGTCATCATGTTTAATCCAGTTATGGCTCGACCTCAGCACCCTAGCTCGCTCATATTCCCGCATTTTGGATTTGGGCAAGCATTTACAGAGGAAGAGTTAGCTGACTTTGAAAAATTACCAATCGAAGCTTTGATGACAGCTTTCTTTGAACGAGCTTTGGCGAGAGCGGATCAAGCTGGGATTGCACAAGATAAGATCATGTTGGATCCGGGAATTGGATTTGGTCTGACCAAGAAGGAAAATCTACTTCTTCTACGAGATCTTGACAAATTGCGTCAGCAGGGCTATCCAATCTTTCTTGGAGTTTCGCGCAAGCGATTTGTCATCAATATTCTTGAGGAGAATGGCTTCGAAGTCAATCCTGAGACGGAAGCCGGTTTCCGCAATCGGGACACCGCTTCGGCTCATGTAACGAGTATCGCTGCGAGACAAGGTGTAGAAGTGGTGCGCGTGCACGATGTAATCAGTCACAGAATGGCAGTTGAAATTGCGTCAGCCATTCGTTTGGCAGATGATGCGGAAAACCTAGATTTAAAACAATACAAGTAAGATGAACGAAATTCAAAACAATCAGTGGATTGCCCACTATCGGACAGACCAACCGCATTTTGGTTTGGAGAGAATGGTGGAACTCTTGACGCTAAGAGGCAATCCCCATCTCAAACTCAAGGTCATCCACATCGGTGGAACCAACGGCAAGGGTTCGACCATTGCTTTTCTGAAAACTATGCTGGAAAAGATGGGGTTGAAAGTTGGAGTCTTTAGCTCACCCTATCTCATTCATTACGCGGATCAGATTAGCATCAACGGGGAATCCATCCCAGAAGCTAGGCTAGAAGCCCTAATGGCAGACTATGAGTCTTTGCTTGAGGGGGAGAAGGGCGCTGTTTTACAAGGAACGACCGAGTTTGAGATTATCACAGCCCTAGCCTATGATTATTTTGCCGCTGAAAAAGTTGATGTGGCCATCATGGAAGTTGGCATGGGTGGACTTCTGGATAGTACCAATGTCTGTCAGCCAATTTTAACAGGCATCACGACCATTGGCCTGGACCATGTAGCCCTACTTGGTGACACCTTGGAAGCTATAGCAGAGCAGAAAGCTGGTATTATCAAGCAAGGCATTCCTTTGGTGACAGGTCACATTGCTCCAGAAGCCTTGGCTGTTATTGACCACATTGCAGAAGGGAAAGATGTGCAGAGAATACGATATGGGAGGGATTACCAGGTTCGTCATCAAGAAAGTGTGGTGACAGGCGAGGTCTTTGACTATACAAGCCCTGTCAGACAAGGGTGCTTCCAGACAGGTTTGCTTGGCTTGCACCAGATCGAGAATGCAGGGATGGCCATAGCTTTACTTGATACTTTTTGTCAAGAAGATGGTCGAGCCCTACCAGCTAATACCTTGGTTGCTAAAGCCTTGGAAGAAACCAGATGGCCAGGGCGTTTGGAGGTTCTGTCTAGCGAACCTATGATGATTTTGGATGGGGCTCATAATCCCCATGCTATCAAGGCTTTGGTAGCAACCTTGCAAGAACGCTTTGCGGATTATCATAAGGAAATCCTCTTTACTTGTATCAAAACCAAGGCTTTGGACGACATGTTGGATTTGCTAGAGACGGCGCCGGATAGTAAACTGATTTTAACACATTTTGACGATAGTCGGGCCACTGATGAGAATGTGCTGAAAGAGACTGCCAAGTCTAGGAATCTCAACTACCAAAGTTGGCAGGAGTTTTTAGATCAGAAAATGACAGAAGATGAAGAGAAAAAAACAGTTAGGATTGTCACGGGTTCCTTATATTTCTTGAGCCAAGTGAGAGCCTATCTGATGGAGAGGAAGAAGAACGAGAATGGATATACAAAAGATTGAAGCAGCTGTAAAAATGATTATAGAGGCCGTTGGTGAAGATGTCAACCGTGAGGGATTACAGGAAACACCTGCTCGTGTAGCCCGCATGTACCAAGAAATTTTTTCAGGTCTTGGTCAAACTGCTGAGGAACATTTGTCAAAATCCTTTGAGATTATTGATGACAATATGGTAGTGGAAAAGGATATCTTTTTCCACACCATGTGTGAACACCACTTCTTGCCCTTTTATGGGAGAGCGCACATTGCCTACATTCCAGATGGACGTGTGGCAGGTTTGTCTAAGTTAGCCCGTACGGTTGAAGTCTACTCTAAAAAACCACAGATTCAAGAACGTTTGAATATTGAAGTAGCTGATGCCTTGATGGACTATCTAGGGGCCAAAGGAGCCTTTGTTGTCATTGAAGCAGAGCATATGTGTATGAGCATGCGTGGTGTTCGAAAACCAGGCACTGCAACTTTGACGACCGTAGCTCGTGGTTTATTTGAAACAGATAAGGATCTCCGAGACCAGGCTTATCGTTTAATGGGACTGTAAAAAAGAATCCGCTTGAAGCGGATTTTTCTAGAAAGGACTAGTTATGGACCAGCTAAAGATCAAAGATTTGGAAATATTTGCTTATCACGGACTCTTTCCAAGTGAGAAGGAATTGGGGCAGAAGTTTGTTATTTCCGCAAGCTTATCCTATGATATGACCAAGGCAGCGACAGACTTGGATTTGACAGCTTCTGTACACTACGGAGAACTGTGTCAGCAGTGGACGACATGGTTTCAGGAAAGCACTGAGGATTTGATTGAAACGGTAGCCTACAAACTAGTTGAACGTACCTTTGAGACTTATCCTCTTGTCCAAGAAATTAAGCTAGAACTCAAAAAACCTTGGGCGCCGGTTCATTTGCCGCTGGATACCTGCTCAGTGACCATTCATCGCTGTAAGCAACGGGCCTTTATCGCTCTAGGAAGTAATATGGGCGATAAGCAGGCGAACTTGGAACAAGCTATCGATAAACTGCGAGCTCACGGTATCCATATTCTCAAAGAGTCCAGTGTCTTGACGACGGAGCCTTGGGGTGGCGTGGAGCAGGATAGTTTTGCTAATCAGGTGATTGAAGTAGAAACCTGGCTACCAGCACCAGTCTTGTTAGAGACCTTGTTAAGTATTGAGTCAGAAATGGGACGGGTTCGAGAAGTGCATTGGGGGCCTCGTTTGATTGATTTGGACTTGCTCTTTGTGGAGGACCAGGTCATTTATACAGACGACCTCATCTTGCCTCACCCTTATGTAGCAGAACGCCTCTTTGTACTTGAGTCTCTGCAAGAACTAGCTCCCCATTTTATCCATCCGATCTTAAAGCAACCAATTCGTTACTTGCTTAATCAGTTGGAGCAAGACGATGCCTAAACTTTCTGAGACCTATAGCAAGTGGAAGAGTATTGGGGAGGGACTGCTTGCTATTATTTTAGGGATTCTCTTGATTCGTTTTGGACAAGTTGTTCCACGGATGGGGTACCAGTTGTTGATGGGCTACTTTTCCTTGTCAGCGGTTTGGCACTTGTTGACTCGCTGGTTTCAGGATAAAAAACGTAGGGAAAACATCCTTGTAACCTTGGCTAAGCTGATGGTTGCGGCTCTCGTATTTGACTCTATCATTTTGCAAGAGCTTGCCCTCTATCTCCTAGTCTTTATCATTGCGAGTTACCAGCTGTTTACAGGCGCCATCAGTCTTGTGACCTGGTCCCTCTATCGAAAAAATGCCATTCATCCTCGGCTTCATCATCTCTTTGATGCTGTATGGATGATAGGATTTGGTCTTTATAGCATCTCACCTTTTCACGATGCGGCGAATTTTGAATTGCTCTTGCTTGGATTTTACTTGCTCATGCTAGGAGCCAGTAGTCTTCGGGATGGTTTCTTTTTTGAGAAGATAGAAAGCAATCCCCAGCTGAAGCGGCGAATGCGAATGACCTTACCGATCTTTGTGACGGCTCTGATTCCTATCAGCACCTTGCGTAAACTGAATGAGTGGTTGTCAAATCATGAAAACCAAGAAGGAGAAGTTCGTTCAGAAAGAAAAAATGATCAGGTGGTTGATTTGGAAATTTTTGTCCATACTTCAGAAACCTCATTCTTCCTCGCTATGGGACATGTGGATATTTGTTATCAAGGGAAGGTTATTTCCTATGGCTCGTATGATCCTCACTCGGAGCGTTTATTCGGCATGGTCGGAGACGGTGTTTTATTTAAGGCCAATCGGGAAAAATACATCGAACTCTGTAAGAGGGAAAGTCAGAAGACCTTATTTGCTTATGGTCTGAGTTTGACGGACCAACAGAAAGCAGCCATCCAAGCTCGTCTAGCAGAGATAGAAGGCCTGTTAATTCCTTGGGAACCAAGTTCACAGTTGATGAAAAGAAGAGAGGGCGAGGTAAAGCATACCTACTCCTACCAACTGCAACAGGAAGCGGATGCGACCCTCTATAAATTCAGCTCATCTGAGTTTAAGACCTACTTTGTTCTCAGTACCAATTGTGTTCTGTTAGCAGACTCTATCGTGGGGAAAGCTGGGACAGATATATTAAGTCCCCAAGGTTTCATTGTACCGGGGACTTATCAGGATTACCTTGATTTAGAGTATACAAAACCCAATGGTCTGGTTGTTAGTCGCTCCATTTATTAGAAAAAGAAAACTCTAGTTCCTCAGCAGTTTGCGCTGAGAAGCTAGAGTTTTTAAAATAGGTCATTTTCTTCGGGAAGGAGGATGGTTTCTTTCCCGTCCATGTCTAAAACAAGGACCTTAGGAGGGTAAAGAGGGTCGAAAGGATGATTAAAATCAAAGTCGATACTAGTCGGCAGATGCTGACTAGAAAAATGGAAGGTAATGGTTCCCTCGTTATTGAGCAGTAGAAATTCGAGCTCCTCTTCTAATTCAAAGACGTTTTTCAAAAAATGATCGATAATAAACCATAAAGAGTCAATAACATCATCAGGCAAGCTGGTCACAACGCCAAAACTGGCCGAACGTCTCTGGGCATTTGTAAAAGCCATAAACATTCCCTATCTCCTTTATTTTTCCTTATCATACAGCAAACTGATTTAAAAATCAAGAAAAGTTTCTTCCTTTTTTTAAAATGTGAGTATCAAATGAAATTTTTTCAAAGTTTCTCTAAAAAATACTTGAAAGTGTTTACAATAAGTGATAAAATGGAGTAAGCAGATGCATGAAAGCGAAATTTTCAATATAGAAAGGAAACGGAATGAACACAGATGATACAGTAACGATTTATGATGTTGCTCGTGAAGCGGGTGTTTCTATGGCAACTGTTAGCCGTGTAGTGAATGGCAATAAGAACGTCAAAGAGAATACTCGTAAAAAAGTTCTAGAGGTGATTGATCGTCTTGACTACCGTCCAAATGCGGTAGCGCGTGGCTTGGCCAGCAAGAAAACCACGACAGTTGGTGTTGTGATTCCAAATATCACCAATGGCTATTTTTCAACCCTAGCCAAGGGGATTGATGATATTGCAGAGATGTATAAGTACAATATCGTCCTAGCCAACAGTGATGAAGACGATGAAAAAGAAGTTTCAGTAGTTAATACTCTCTTTTCAAAACAGGTTGACGGGATCATTTTTATGGGCTATCACTTGACTGAAAAGATTCGTTCAGAATTTTCTCGTTCTCGGACACCAGTTGTCCTTGCAGGGACGGTGGATATCGAACACCAGTTGCCAAGTGTTAATATTGACTACAAACAAGCGACGATTGACGCAGTGACCCATTTGCTTAAGGAAAATGAAAAGATTGCCTTTATCAGTGGACCCCTTGTTGATGATATCAACGGCAAAATTCGATTGATTGGTTACAAGGAAGCTTTGAAAAATGCAGGAATCCCTTATAGCGAGGGCTTAGTATTTGAATCTAAATACAGCTATAATGATGGTTATTCCTTGGCAGAGCGCTTGGTTTCTTCACAGGCTACAGCCGCGGTTGTGACAGGTGACGAATTAGCAGCAGGTGTGCTAAATGGTTTGGCGGATCACGGTATTTCTGTACCAGAAGAGTTTGAAATTATCACGACAGATGATTCTCAAATTGCACGATTCACTCGTCCAAACTTAACGACAATTGCTCAACCTCTATACGACCTTGGTGCTATCAGTATGCGTATGTTGACTAAGATTATGCATAAGGAAGAATTGGAAGAGCGCGAAGTTCTCCTACCTCATGGTTTGACAGAACGTCGTTCTACACGAAAACGCAAATAAAAAAATCAGGAAATCGCGTAGATTTCCTGATTTTGCGTTCCAGAGAAGAGGATTAACCTTCCATATAGTCTTTTAAGGCTCGTCCTTTTAGTCCAGCATTAAGGGCAATTAATAATTTGAGGCGCGCTTTTTGAGCGTTGAGTTCTTTGACAAAGAGAACGCCAGACTCTTGCAACTGCACTCCCCCCCCTTGGTAGGCGTAGACGGGCTCGGCAATCCCGTTAAAGCAACGTGAAACCAAGGCAACTGGAATTCCTTTTTGGAGGAGAGTTTCTAATTTTTGGGCTGTTTCTTTGGGAACATTTCCAGCTCCAAAAGCTTGAATGACTAACCCATCTAGGTGCTCTAAATCCAGCATGTCAATCAATTCATCAGTCATACCTGCATAAGCGGAGATGATAGGCACCAGACCTTGTATGCAATCAAGATCAAAGCGAACTCGTGGCTCGGCTGTTTTGAAGTAGAGGATTTCTTGCTTCATGACGAGGCCGAGAGGCCCGTGAGTAGGAGTTTGAAAGGTCCCGACGTTGGTGGTATGGGTTTTGGTGACGTACTTAGCTGCGTGGATTTCATCGTTCATGACGACCAAGACACCCTTGTCAGCTGACTTGTCATCGCTGGCGACTCGTAAAGCGCTCAGATAGTTATAAACGCCATCGCTACCGAGTTCGTTGGAACTACGCATAGCTCCTGTTAGAACGATGGGCATGTTGGGGATTTTCATGGTATCAAGAAAGTAGGCTGTTTCTTCCAAAGTGTCCGTCCCATGTGTAATCACAACCCCATCGTAGTTGCCTGCTTCCTCTTTAATCTTATGGTAGAGGGCTAGCATGTGTTTGGGTTTGATATGGGGGCTCGGTAGGTTAAAAAAGTCTAGGGCATGGACCTCTATCCCTTTAAGAGGATTGGTGACATGGTTCATGGGATTGTCCTGGCTGGTCACAACTGCGCCAGAGGCGTCTGCTTGCATGGAAATAGTCCCACCTGTATGTAAAACAAGGATTTTCTTAGGCATGAATTACTCACTCTTTCTGAAATGTGGTATAATCATTGTAACACAAAAGGGGAGAATGGGATAGGATGGAAGTCAAAGCTGTTTTTTTTGATATCGATGGAACGCTAGTCAACGATCGTAAGAGTGTTTTGAAATCCACTAAGGACGCAATTCGGATCGTGAAAGAACAAGGGGTGCTTGTTGGAGTGGCGACAGGACGGGGGCCTTTCTTTGTCAAGGAATTGATGGAAGATTTAGACTTGGATTTTGCAGTGACCTACAACGGCCAATACATATTTAATAAAGAAAAGGTGCTCTTTGCTAGTCCGATTGCTAAGTCAAGTCTACGTCAACTGATTGCTTATGCTAAAAAGGAGCGTAAAGAAATCGCTCTTGGAACGGAGCATGCAGTTGTTGGCTCTAAAATTATGTCCTTTGGTCTCGGATCCTTTTCACAGCTGGTTAGCCGTTTTATCCCGACTGTCTTAACAAGAACCGTTAGCCGTTCCTTTAATCGAATGGTTAGCAAGGCAGTCCCTCAAAAGGAAGATGACCTGCTTCGTTTGATAAATGAGCCAATCTATCAAGTGTTAATGCTGATGACCCCAGAAGAATCTGAGAAAGCTGCCAGTGATTTTGAAGATTTGAAATTGACTCGAAGCAATCCTTTCGCAGCAGATATCATCAACCAAGGGAATTCAAAATTAGAAGGCATTCGCCTAATTGGGAAAGAATATGGTTTCGACCTCAACCAAGTCATGGCCTTCGGAGATTCAGACAATGACCTGGAAATGTTGGCGGGTGTCGGTATGTCTGTGGCTATGGGAAATGGCAGTAACAGCGTCAAAGAGGTTGCCAAACACATCACTGCAAGTAACCAACAAGATGGTATCCATAAGGCGCTTGAACATTTTGGAGTTTTGGCTTCTGAAAAAGTGTTTGTCAGTCGGGACTACCATTTTAATAAGGTCAAGACCTTCCACCACATGATGGATGAACGGACTCAAGAAGAGCCGCAAGCATGGGATGTTGAAGGAGCGACCCACCGTGCAGACTTTAAAATTGAAGAATTAGTAGAGTTTGTCCGTGCGGCAAGTTCTTCGGAGGAAGAATTCCAGCAGTCGCTTGCAAGCATGCACGCGGCACTCGATAAGGCGGCCGAAAAGGCGAGGAAAAAAACGCCCGCCCAAAAAGATCTAATCGGGCAAGTTGATGCCTTAATTGATACACTGTATTTTACTTACGGCAGTTTTGCCCTGATGGGAGTGGATCCAGAACGCATCTTTGATATTGTGCATGAGGCAAACATGGGGAAGGTTTTCCCTGATGGAAAAGCCCATTTTGATCCAGTTACACATAAAATTCTCAAACCGGATGACTGGGACGAAAAATATGCTCCAGAACCTGCTATCAGAAAGGAACTGCAGCGTCAGCTCAAGGCTTATGAGCGACATAAAGAGAGAAATAAGTAAGAAAAAGGAGCCTAGTAGGCTCCTTTTGTATTCCTATAATGTTTTTTCTTGTTCTCTCACGACCAGTAAGTCGACTTTTGCATGGCGGAGGATGTATTCAGATGAAGAGCCAACCAAGAGGCGTTCGAAGGCATTGAGACCTGTTGCACCGACGAGAATCAGGTCAACATTTTCTGCGTCTGGAATGGTGCGGGCAAGGAGGGTCTTCGGATTTCCCATTTCGATGACGATGTGAATATCCGTCACACCCGCATCTTTTGCCCGTTTTTCGTACTCTTTCATCAAACTTTCAGCGTCAACTTGGAGTTCTTCGTAAACTTCAGCATCAAAGGTAGATACGCTTTGAAGAGCGCGTGTGTCAATAACATGGGCAATGGTGAGCTTGGAATCATTGCGTAGAGCGGTGTAAACACCTTTAACAAAAGCCAAGTCTGCCTCTTTAGAACCATCAATTGCAACCATAACATTTTGGTAACGTTGTGCCATAATGAAACCTCCTGAAATTTTCTTACTTTTATTGTAATCCTTTTCACTAAAGAAGTAAAGTAAAAAAGTATTTTAGTCGAAAATGTTATCGCCCTCACTATATCTTTATTTATGTTCTACTGAATCTATGCAAGAGAGCAGAGATGAGGAGGTGTCCTTATGGCTCGTATATTTGGAATAGCGGAAAAATCTTTCTCGAAACGATTTTATAGTTGTTTATTGATGCCTCTGTCTCTTCAAATTCTATCTATCTATCTATCTATTTTATGTCAGAATTACTTGCCTTTATTTTCCGATTTTTATCTACCTAGCTCTAACTCATTTGCTGCTTCAACTGGTTTTGAGTTATGCTATGCTTCGAAATGGAAATGTGGTCTTTCAAAATATCAGTCTCCTTTTTTGATGTTAGATGCTTGCTATTGCCCTCTTGTCGGATTTTTCCTAGCAGCACTATCTATAGGATTGTGAACGATATAGTTGATAAACTCTGCTCTCCTTGCTTTTTAGCAAGGTTTTACTATTTTCTGCACTCCTCTCTTTCAGGAAACTTGTCGCAATCCCTTTCTAGTGGTATAATGTTACTATCCTGATGAATTGAGGAAAAAAGATGAAAGAATTTAACAAGTCTAGTAAGTTAGAGCATGTGGCTTATGATATTCGTGGTCCGGTTTTGGAAGAAGCCATGCGGATGCGCGCAAATGGTGAAAAGATTTTGCGTCTAAATACAGGGAATCCTGCTGAGTTTGGTTTTACAGCACCTGATGAAGTCATTCATGATTTGATTATGAATGCGCGTGATAGTGAAGGGTATTCTGACTCCAAAGGGATCTTCTCGGCCCGCAAGGCCATCATGCAGTATTGCCAACTGAAGAAATTTCCCAATGTGGACATTGATGATATCTACCTTGGAAATGGTGTCAGTGAGCTGATTGTTATGTCCATGCAAGGGCTTTTGGATAATGGCGATGAGGTCTTGGTGCCTATGCCAGACTATCCTCTCTGGACAGCCGCGGTCAGCCTAGCTGGGGGAAATGCCGTTCACTATATCTGTGATGAAGCTGCAGAATGGTACCCTGATATTGACGATATCAAGTCAAAAATTACTTCCAACACTAAGGCAATCGTCCTTATCAATCCAAATAATCCAACTGGAGCCCTTTATCCTAAGGAACTCTTGTTGGAGATTATTGAGATTGCTCGTCAAAACGATTTGATCATCTTTGCGGATGAAATTTATGATCGCATGGTGATGGATGGGCATGTGCATACGCCTGTGGCAAGCTTGGCACCTGATGTTTTCTGTGTCAGCATGAATGGTTTGTCAAAATCTCACCGTATCGCTGGTTTCCGTGTAGGATGGATGGTCTTGTCTGGTCCTAAGCACCATGTCAAGGGCTATATCGAAGGTCTCAATATGCTGTCCAATATGCGTCTTTGCTCTAACGTTTTGGCCCAGCAAGTCGTACAAACTTCACTAGGTGGGCACCAGTCAGTGGATGAATTGCTCCTTCCTGGTGGACGGATTTACGAGCAAAGAAACTTCATTTACAATGCCATCCAAGATATTCCAGGTTTGTCTGCGGTCAAGCCAAAGGCGGGTCTTTATATCTTCCCTAAAATTGACCGCAATATGTACCGCATCGATGATGATGAACAGTTCGTTCTTGATTTCTTGAAGCAGGAAAAGGTTCTCTTGGTTCATGGTCGTGGTTTTAACTGGAAGGAACCAGACCATTTCCGTATCGTTTACCTTCCTCGTGTGGACGAATTAGCGCAAATCCAAGAAAAGATGACACGTTTCTTGAGTCAGTATCGTAGATAAGGCTTTCATAGGGAAAAGCAGGAAACATTTCCTTAGAGCTATTGACAAATAGATAAGAATCAGATAGAATAGTAAAGTATGTTTAGTAACTGATCACTTTATAGCCGGCTAAACGAATACAAAATCTATGAGGAGGTATTCATCGTGAAACGTACTTATCAACCAAGTAAACTTCGTCGTGCGCGCAAACACGGATTCCGTAACCGTATGTCAACTAAAAACGGTCGTCGCGTATTGGCAGCTCGTCGTCGTAAAGGACGCAAAGTTTTGGCTGCTTAATCCAAACGAATTCAACAAAGAAGTCAGTAGGAACTCGAGTCTACTGGCTTTTCTTTTTATCTTAAAGGGTGCATTGTCCTTGAAATCGCTCATTTCAGATGAAATTCATGGAGGGCTCGTTTAAAAGGTCATATACAAAAAACTCAAAACCAGATATAAGTTACTGATTTTGAGTTTTTGTTTATTCTTTTAAGTGATAAGAGTAGCTAGCGATAACGACGTCTTCGTGCCATCTGAGAGCGTATTTTAGTTTGAGGCTCATTTGATTGTGCAGGATATTTTGCCAAGGCTTGTTAGGGATAAACTGTGGGACAAGGACTGTAACGGTGTAGTTTTTTTGCTTAGCTTCTTGGGCGATTCGTTTGACATACTTAACGCTAGGGGTGATGATGTCGCGGTAGCTGGTATTGATATTCTTCAGAGTGATATTTGGGAAGTAATCGGCAAATTCCTGAAGAATTTCTTGGTCTTTTTCTGCCGTTTCTTTAGTAGAAATGTGCATGGCTAACACTTCGTCACCGATACTTTGAGCGTAGTTAATGGCTCCGACACTTACTCGAGTAACATTTCCTACTAGGACAAGGACAAGATTGCCGTCGTAAGTGCGTTTTTCAATTCCTTCGTAGAGTCGCAGTTGTTTTGCCACTTTTTGGTAATGGCTGTGAATGGACAAAAAGAGGAAGGTTAAGACTAGGATAATTGGGAAGAAAGGCCAGATATCACCCAGTCTGAAGAGGAGTAAAATGAGGACAATGGCATAACAAATGATGGCCCCAAGGATATTAGCAAAGGCAGGTTTTAAGAAATTTGCTCCTTTTTCTTTTTTCCAATGACGAATCATCCCAGTCTGAGAAAGGGCAAAAGGAACGAAGACCCCGATAGTATAAAGAGGAATCAAGCGTTCAGTATTCCCGTTAAAAATGAGAAGAAGTATCATAGCCCCAAAGGCCAGAGTTAAGATACCGTTGGAGTAGCCAAGGCGATCCCCCTTTTCCATAAAGAGATGGGGCATGTACTTGTTTTTAGCCATATTGTATGCCAGCATAGGGAAGGCTGAAAAGCCAGTATTTGCAGCTACAGCTAGAATTAAGGCTGTTGAGAACTGGAAGAGATAGTAGCTAGCATGACCAAAGAATGAATCACCAAGAATGCCCTTGGCCATTTGCGAGAGGATGGTTTCTCCATTTTGAGGCGTGATGCCCATCCAGTAGTTTAGGAAGGTGATACCTGCAAAAAGAAATCCTAAAATCAGCGACATGATGGTCAAGGTTTGAGCAGCATTCTTTTCTTTCGGAGTTTTAAAAAATGGTACCGCATTTGAAATAGCCTCAACCCCTGTCAGAGAGGCAGAGCCACTGGTAAAGGCTCTCAATAGGAGAACGATGGAAAGGCTCGGAACAGTTTGTCCAATGGTTGAAGTCGCCTGATAGTTTAGGGAACCTGTAAATAGTTGAAAGAATCCATAAAGCAAGAGAAAGACGGTACTGAAGATAAAGAGGTAGACGGGAATCATCAGAGAGCTGGCAGATTCTTTCAATCCTCTTAAATTCAAGAGCATGAGCAGGCAGACTAGCAAAATAGAGATATGAAGATTGTAGGGATGGAGGGCAGGGATGGCTGCTGTAATAGCATCAGATCCAGACGCAACGGATACGGCTACTGTCAGCATATAGTCAACAAGGAGGCTGCCCCCTGCAATCAAGCCTAGTTCAGGGGAGAGATTTTCCCGAGTGACCATATAAGCTCCTCCACCTTGAGGATAGGCGTGAATAATTTGACGATAGGAAATGGTCAAACTAGCGAGCAGTAAGAGGACAAAAATACCGATAGGGAGGCTCCACCAAATAGCGAGAGGAGAGAGACTGACTAAAACGAGAATGACTTGTTCAGGTCCATAGGCAATAGAAGACAGGGCATCACTGGATAACATTGCAAGTGCCTGCATTTTTCCAAGTAATCCCCCTTCACTATCTGTGAGAGACTTGAGTGGTCGACCGATAAAGGTATATTTTAATTTTCTAAACATTTTCTTTTCCTTTGATGAAAATTTCAATAAGTGTTATTATACTGCTTTGAAAAAATGCAGTCAAGGGAGAATGATCGGTATTAGAATATTTTTACAAGCCGGGGGATGCTATTTTTGGTATAATAGATGGAAGAAAATGAGGTTAGAAGAGATGATTTTTGATACGCATACACATTTAAATGTAGAGGAATTTGCAGGACGTGAGGAGGAAGAACTTGCCTTGGCTGCTGAGATGGGTGTGACTCGGATGAACATTGTTGGTTTTGATACACCGACCATTGAGCGAGCCCTAGAATTGACAGATGAGTATGAGCAACTCTACGCAACTATTGGCTGGCATCCGACGGAAGCAGGGACTTACACAGACGAGGTCGAAGCTTACTTGCTTGAAAAACTAAAACATCCCAAGGTCGTTGCCTTGGGGGAGATTGGTCTGGACTACCATTGGATGACAGCACCTAAGGAAGTGCAGGAGCAGGTTTTTCGTCGTCAGATTCAGTTGTCTAAGGACTTGGATTTGCCTTTTGTGGTCCACACTCGTGATGCGCTAGAAGATACTTATGAGATTATCAGGAGTGAGGGCGTTGGTCCTCGTGGTGGCATCATGCATTCATTTTCAGGTTCTTTGGAGTGGGCGGAGAAGTTTGTCGAACTTGGCATGACCATTTCTTTCTCAGGAGTGGTGACCTTTAAAAAAGCGACGGATATTCAAGAGGTTGCTAGGGAACTTCCTTTGGATAAAATCCTCGTTGAGACAGATGCCCCTTACCTGGCTCCTGTTCCTAAACGTGGCCGTGAAAACAAAACCGCCTACACACGCTATGTGGTAGATTTTATCGCGGATTTGCGTGGGATGACGACAGAAGAATTAGCTGCTGTGACAAGTGCCAATGCAGAGCGTATCTTTGGATTGGACAGCAAGTGATGAAAGAAAAAATTTCCCAAGTCATCGTAGTCGAAGGACGGGATGATACGGCCAATCTCAAACGTTACTTTGACGTAGAGACCTATGAGACACGAGGATCGGCTATCAATGACCAGGATATAGAGCGCATTCGTCGCCTGCATGACTTGCATGGAGTCATTGTCTTTACAGATCCTGACTTTAACGGTGAGCGCATTCGTCGCATGATTATGACAGCCATTCCGACAGTGCAACATGCCTTTCTCAAACGAGACGAAGCAGTGCCCAAGTCTAAGACCAAGGGACGTTCTCTAGGAATCGAACATGCCAGCTACGAGGACCTGAAAACAGCACTGGATCAAGTAACAGAGCAGTTTGAAGTAGAAAGTGACTTTGACATTAGCCGCAGTGACTTGATTCGTCTTGGTTTTCTAGCCGGAGCAGATAGCCGAAAACGCAGAGAATATCTAGGAGATAGCCTTCGTATCGGTTATTCCAATGGCAAACAACTCCTCAAACGTTTGGAATTGTTTGGCATCAGTTTAGCTGCAGTTGAAGAAGCTATGAAATCATATGAGAATTGAGAAACTCCCCCAAAATGTGGAGGGAATGTGATACAATAGAAGTAATCATATACGGTTTAATCAGGCTTGGTAGCAAGCATTAGAAAAGTGCTCCACAGGATTAGCCTTGTGTGGAGTTAATGAGGAAAAGTTATGGGAATCTTTGACTATTTGAAAAAGACGGAAGTGGAAGAAGAGTCTAAAAACAATGCATGTGTGGGAGTTTTGGACTTTCTCCCAATGAAGGAAACGAATCAATTATTGATTGTTGGGAGTCTAGAAGGGACTCTCAAGGTTGGAGATCAGTTGCAGTTTTGCAATCCTGACCAAGGAATGGAAAGTCTTGGTACTGTAGAGGTTAAAAAACTCAGCAGTCAAAACAAAGATGCAGATAGTCTAACGGATCAAGTTCTCGCACATTTAGTGGTTGATAGGAATCCTTCTTTGGATAAATTGAAAAAGGGAAGTGTGCTCTTTAGTTCAGGCATTGATGAAGAGCAAAAATTATCTAGCTATTCAGATGCTCTGTATCGTGCTTTTGTAGCCATCCAAGAGGGTCAGTTAACAAATGAAGACTATTTGGCAGCTAGCCTTGATGACAGCGTAGAGATTTTACGTCTCTTTTTATGGAAATGCCGTCAAAATCAGGAAACTGAAAGTGAAGAAAGCTATCAAGCCAACACTCGCAAATTGGAACGTCTAGCGGAAATCGTCAAGGATAAGGTGTTAGCAGCAGATTCTGTTTATGCAGTTTATTCGGAAAAAACAGGCGAACCTTACCTTTTCTCAACTACTTATGATAGAGGTGAGGAAGGTTATCTGTGTACTGATCCCATGATCATGCTTTTGACATCATCTTGGTATCGCCAATTCAAGGAAACCATTGATAGCCGACCAAACTCAGTCGTCAAACTGATTGAAAATACGGAAGATAAAAAAGGGATTGAGAATTTCCTTGGAACAGCCTTTTACTTAAATGGTGCCTTGGGAGCAATCTTTAATTCCAAGGAAGTCAGCATCAGTGCCTCAGCCTTGGTTCAAAAACCAGATTTTTCTGATTTACCAGAAATACAAGTGCCTGTCATGAATCCTGACCTGGTAAGATGGATGCTCTTGATGGGGCAGATGGATCAACCGACTACAGAAGAGCAAGAACTAGTTTATGGGCTTTACTACAAGTTCTTCTCTATGGCTATGCCTAAAGCAAAATTCTTGCTTCCATTAGATGCAACATCAGGATTCCCAGAGGATAATTCAGAAGGAAATTCCTTTGTTTTGGAAAAAGACGCTAACTTTAATATTCCCGTTAGAGAGGGAAAAGATGGACGAAATTCCGTCCCAGTCTTTACCGATTGGAAACGTCTGAGAATGGTCTTTGATGAAAAGTGGAATGGCATGATTGAAGAAGCTGGAGGCATGATTGAAGGCTTTGACTATGCCATAAACCCAACGGAATACTATGAAGCGGGTGCCTATGTTAGCCTAACAGCTTTTAGAGATATGCAAAAGCTTAGTGAGGAACTAGAAGGCAAAGTTAACGGTTAAACAAAGAATGAAAATACGAGTTGATAGAAATTCTGTCTGTATGGGGGATGATGTCCTGTCTCATGAGACGGAATTTGATGTTCCTGAAGATATGACAGTGAAAGACTTTTTTGATTTTTTAGAAGAGGAACGATATTTGCCGTCCATTCAAGGAAATGATGTAGCATGGGAACTCCGTAATCGAAATGGGGAACAAGGTGTTTATTTCACTAAAACACGAGAAATTATCCATCCAGATGGAGTATTAAAAGAGATGTTGGAAGGAATTACCGAGACACCCTTGTTTGTTTTGCTCTATCATTATAGCCCGGAAGCATACTATATTCGCAAAGAGAATAAATGAGGATTGTAGATTATGGTCTGACCAAGGTCGAACTGGCTATGTATCGCTATCGTCCCTTGGTGCTTTTATGAAACATCTTTTTAAATGAAGTCTAAGTTTTCGATTGAGCATGAAAAATTGGAAACTATATAGTTTTAACTACATCCCACTTGAACCACCACCCTTTTTCAAAGATTTTGAAAGGAAATGGAATGGCGAATAGAAGTTATATTTACTTAAAAAACGGAAATGAAGCTCGTATCTTAACAGAAGGCATCTACACGATACCTTATTTTTGGCAATTGTTTTGGGATGAAGAAGATTTAAGAACTCCTATTGCTCTCTGGAAAACAGCAGAAAAACTCGAAGAAGATGAAGAGCAAGCAGAAAGATTTTACCAAGAGCAGAATGTAGATATCTTGCTTCCTATTGAAAAATTCCGGCAAAACGCCCTCCAAAACCGGTCTTTTTTAGAAGAAAATGTCCCGCAAG
>ERZ773014.949-NODE-949-length-18963-cov-7.108155_pt1 | contig 18963 bp, 18 predicted proteins | sample MGYA00580841_ERZ773014 | MGnify/ENA primary metagenome ERZ773014 (study PRJEB29015, sample SAMEA2737989) | human oral metagenome | biome: human oral; feature: human-associated habitat; material: dental | place: China | collected 2067 ...
AGCCTCCTATCGTCGGCAACCCCGGGCTATCGAAAGTACAACCCCGATGGGGTTGAGCACACCATTGGCATTTGCCACGGAGTGAAATCGCGCAGATGGTATACGGTATTGCCATTTACCAATGAGCGAAATGCGTATATTGCCCACCACATTACCATTCGCTAACAAACAAATTTGCATGAATTGCTCGCAACATTATAATGCACTACCAAACAACATCATATCATCAACAAACAAATTTGCATGAATTGTCCGCAACATCATAATGCACTACCAAACAATATCATATCTATATCGGCCCGACACTCCTATTTTGCACAGCACATAACACGAGGATTGCACACAATATTATTACTCACCAATAAATGAAATGGCGCGCATTGCTACGACATCACCCTCCACAATCAAATGAAATCACATGGATTGCACGCAAAGTATTATTCGCCAGCATCATAACAAGGTCACTATCGTAACGTTTATTAGTCCATCCCCACCGAAAGCGTTATCTCTTTTGGTATATAATATGCACTGAGTTTTAATCTTTTTCTATATCGGCAAACATGATCAAACAGGTTGGAGGAACGGCGATTCCGCGCGGATTGCGGGTGGAGGAATATACCTGTGAGATAGGATTGTGTGGCGGTTGCGACGCATCATGTCTCCCGATGCATACTAAAAGCAACGTAATTAGCAGGGAAAATGATAGAGATTGTTCGCGAAAATGGGCGAGATTGCCTTACAAAAGCATTGCTTTTAGTTTGCGAAAGAAAGGGCATGGTGGCAGGATGGCGGAGAAAAAGTGGGGGAGAGGCGGTGGCATGTAGTGCCTGCTCATGGTGTGTAGGGGCAAGAGGGAGTGGGGGCTTGGCAAAGGGCTGATAGGGTTCTGTCTATGGTTTCATAGATTTATTTTTCCATGAAAAACTTGTTGCGCATGGAAATAAGACCTATCTTTGCAAACATAAACTTAGAAGTACGTAAAGAAAGGAGCGACATTAAACGTAAGACAGCATGAAGAGAATAAACATTTGGGCTTTCACCATCGTCACTTTTGGGCTTATGGCTTGCGCACAAAATAAGTCGCAGCCAGCGAAAGCCGCGCAACAAGAACAGAATATTAAACAAGAAAAGGAGAAGAACATGGGTGTACAGAATTTAACAGCCGCATTATTTAAGCAGCATATTATGGACTATGAGAAGCATCCTAATGATTGGGTGTTTCAAGGAGAGCGTCCTGTAGTGATTGATTTCTTTGCCACTTGGTGTGGACCTTGTAAGGCTACCGCGCCCATTGTGGAGGAGTTGGCTAAGGAATATGCCGGGAAGATTGATTTCTACAAGGTGGATGTTGATCAAGAAGAAGAATTGGCTGCCTTGTTTGGCATACGCAGTATTCCTTCGTTGCTGTTCATTCCGAAAGACGGAAAGCCCCAGATGCAAGTGGGAGCAATGAACAAACAGCAGTTTGAAGAGCAGATAAAGGCGCATTTATTGAAATAAAAGGGTGCGGCGTTGGTGCTGCACGGCAAGCCTTTACATATTATACAAAAACGAAATCGCATCGAGCATTGTGCCCGATGCGATTTTTTGATGAGGGAATTTTAAATTATCCAACCATGGTTTTCAGATCTTCTTCAACCGTGGTGATGCCACCTAAGCCGAAGTTTTCAACCAAAACATTCAATACACCCGGCGAAACAAACGCAGGAAGCGTGGGCCCGATGTGGATGTTTTTGATGCCAAGATAGAGCAAAGCGAGCAACACGATGACGGCTTTCTGCTCATACCATGCAATGTTGAAGGCGATAGGCAGGTCGTTAATGTCGTTGGCTCCGAAGATTTCTTTCAGCTTCAAAGCCACAACTGCCCACGAATAAGAGTCGTTGCACTGCCCTGCGTCGAGCACACGAGGGATGCCATTGATGTCGCCGAGGTTGAGTTTGTTGTATTTAAACTTTGCACATCCGCTCGTAAGGATAACGGTATCCTTCGGAAGTTGTGCGGCAAACTCTTCGTAATAGTTGCGGCTCTTCATGCGACCATCGCAGCCACTCATCACCACAAACTTGCGAATGGCTCCCGATTTCACGGCTTCTACCACCTGATCGGCTAACGCAAACACCTGTGCATGGGCAAAACCACCCACGATTTCGCCTTGCTCGATGGCTGTTGGTGCCTTGCATTGTTTGGCCAAGGCAATGACTTCAGAGAAATCTTTGCGTCCGTTGGCATCGGCCTGAATATGCTTCCAGCCCGGGAAACCCGCCGAGTTGGTGGTAAACACGCGGTCTTTATAAGAGGCTTTCGGTGTGGGAGGCACAATGCAGTTGGTGGTAAACACGATGGGACCGTTGAAGGTTTCGAATTCTTCTTTTTGCTTCCACCATGCGTTGCCATAGTTACCCACGAGGTGTTTGTATTTTTTGAGCTGCGGATAATAGTGTGCGGGCAGCATTTCGCCGTGGGTATAGACATCCACTCCCGTACCTTCTGTTTGCTCAAGCAGTTGCTCAATGTCCTTCAAGTCGTGGCCACTGATTAAGATACCGGGATTTTTGCCCACGCCAATGTTTACCTTTGTGAGCTCGGGATTGCCGTAAGCGCCGGTATTTGCGGCATCAAGCAGTGCCATAGCATCAACACCAAACTTACCTGTTTCCATCACACAAGCCAACAGTTCGTCGGCCGATGCGTCGGGGTTGGTCACAAGATGCGACGCTTTACACATGAAAGCGATAATCTCTATTTGATGTTTGCCCAAGTGAGCTGCATGCTCATAATAGGCAGCCATGCCCTTTAAGCCCAGCACGGTGAGCTCTTTCAACGAACGAATGTCCTCATTCTCGGTGCGCAACACGCCCTCACGCTTCCCTTCTTCGGCATATTCGGCTTTCTCGCCACCCCAAGTTACTTCGTTCCATTGCGGTAACCGGATGTGGAGTTCTTCGGCCTTTTTCAGCAAATCGGCCTTCAACCACAGGCCTGTATCTACACGTTGTAAGATGGCTGCATCGTCAAAGTTGGCGTTGGTGATGGTTGAAAACAAGGCGTCGGGAATGAAATCCTCCACCTTATTATATATGGTGTTATCCACTTTCCCAATTTCATGGGCGATAGTTCCTACGCCACGCACGACGCTGAGCAACAAATCTTGCCACAAATTGGTTTCGGCTTTCTTGCCACAAACACCCTGAACGGTGCATCCTGTACCCTTAGCTGTTTCCTGACATTGGAAACAAAACATTTGATTCTCTGTCATATTATCCTTTAATGTTTTTGTAATATTTGCGTGCAAAGGTAAGGTTTCGACTAAAATTGAAAGGGTAACATTTGTGACATGGAGGGACTTAATGATTGTTAAACCCCAATCGGCCTCATGAGACGGCGCTGTGATAGTGATAAATGTGCCTTGTCGACGGACAAACTGCAAAGTATTCTGCCCTCGATTTTTTTATCTTTTATCGTCACCGCGCCGCGCGGAAACAATATTTTTGCCGTTTTATCGTCGCCGCGCCGCGCGGGAACAATATCTTTGCCATTTTATCGTCACCGCGCCGCGCGGGAACAATATCTTTGCCGTTTTATCGTCGCCGCGCAGCGTTCCTGCAAATGCATCTGCTACGCCTCTGAAAAGAGGGCAGATTATCCGGCCAAGCGACAGACAAACGCGGCGTAGGTGCTGACGATGGATTGGGATTAAAGGTGAAAAACTGATGAAAGGGAGACTGCGACAGGGGATGGCATGGCTGGAATAAAAATAAAAAATCAAGGGGATGGTGTCGTCATTTGCTTGGAAAGCGTTACTTTTGCACAACAATCACGCCCAGAGGATGAGGACAGAGCAGGATAATCGGCAAAAAGTCAGGTGGCGAAGGTGCATGACAGGCGCGGTGAACTGTTGGCGTAACCATCATCAGAACGTGATAATGACAATAAAAACAAGGATTATATAAATTAAAAAGCAAGCTGCAAATGCCGGCGCTGACAGGTAAAAGGCGATGCAGTGTGCAAATATTCGAAAACTTTTAAGAACAATGAAACATTTATTTCTGACAGCAGTGTTGGCTCTTTTGAGCCTTGGTGCTTCGGCACAGAGTAAGACATGGGAAGTGGGTGGCAAGTTGGATTATGCGACAGACGCACCACATTTTGGTATTGGCGCATTCGCACGCTACAACATCGACGGGCACTTCCGCCCCGAAGCTGCCGTGAATTTCTATCCTTCAGACAATCATGTTTCGGGTTGGGACATGAGTCTTAACCTGCATTACATCTTCCACATCACCGATAAGTTTAAGCTTTATCCCCTCGGTGGCCTCTCGGTTGTGGGTTATGCTTTCGATTATGATGGTCCAGACTCTTCATCAAAGACGCGAGCTGGTTTCAATTTGGGTGGCGGTTTGCAATACCATATCACCGATAACATTCACCTGAATGCAGAGTCGTATTATAAATTTACCAGCGATTATGATAGAGCCGTGATTAATGTAGGCATTGCTTACGTCTTTTAATCCGCTTTAGAACATCCTGTTCTATTTATTGTAAATGCAGCATCAATGGCTATTTTGTGGGGCTTTTGATGCTGTTTTTTTATGCATTGCCTTTGGAAACCTTGGCAAAAGAGCCTGCCAATCTGTGTCAACGAACGGATGTTGGCATCATTTTGCGCAGTGCAAAAAAAAATAGTTTGCCGCCATAACAAGCAACGAAATAATTTGCTATCTTTGTGCCATTATCATAAATCCATTAACAATAACCAAAAAAGAAGGACCTATGAAAATTGGAATTCCTAAAGAGTTGAAGAACAACGAGAGTAGAGTGGGCATGACTCCCGCCGGCGTTTATGAGCTTACGGCGCATGGTCATGAAGTGTTTGTGCAGCAATCAGCAGGCGAGAAGAGTGGATTCCCTGATGAAAGCTATCGTAAAGCCGGTGCGAAGGTGTTGCCAACTATCGAAGAGGTGTATGCCATTGCCGACATGATTGTGAAGGTGAAAGAGCCGGTTGCTGCGGAATATCCGCTCATACGGCAGGGGCAAGTGGTCTTCACTTACTTTCATTTTGCCTGCGAACGTGAACTCACCGAAGCCATGTTGCGCAGCGGTTCGGTTTGCATTGCCTATGAGACGGTGCAAAAAGCCGACCATTCCTTGCCACTTTTAATCCCGATGAGTGAGGTTGCGGGGCGTATGGCCGCATTGAATGGGGCTTATTATTTGCAGACAACCAAAGGCGGCAATGGCAAACTCATCAGCGGTGTGCCGGGCGTTTCGCCTGCACGTGTGTTGGTTTTAGGCGCAGGCACCGTGGGAGAGGCTGCCGCTCGCATGGCTTCGGGCATGGGATGCGAAGTGGTTATCACTGATATTAATTTGCAACGGTTGCACGATTTGAGCATCACGTTGCCCAAGAATGTGCATACGCTCTATTCTTCGGCCTACAATATTCAGCATGAGTTGCCCCACACCGATGTTGTCATCGGCTCCGTTTTGGTGCCGGGCGATAAGGCTCCGAAGCTCATCTCGCGTGACATGCTGAAGCTGTTGCAGCCCGGATCGGTGTTGGTTGATGTGGCTATTGATCAAGGAGGCTGCTTTGAAACCTCGCATCCCACAAGCCATTCCGAACCCACGTATATGGTTGACGGCATTCTTCACTATTGTGTAGCCAACATTCCCGGCGCCGTTCCTCACACATCTACCATTGCTTTAACCAACGCTACCTTGCGTTATGTGGTGGCATTGGCCGATAAAGGATGGCGCAAAGCGTGCCAGACGGATGCGGCACTCTATCAAGGTTTGAATATTGTTGAGGGCAAAGTGACGTTTAAAGCGGTGGCCGATGTCTTCAACCTGCCTTATGAAGCCGTTACATTTTGAGGCTGTTGAAGCCCCATGGGTGAGCCTTTGAGGCGACAAAGTAAAGTAATTAGAGGCTATGTGTTGTGCAAACGCATAGCCTTTTCTCATGCTAAATACGGGATTATATCGGGATATTCCCTTTTTTTTCGTAACTTTGTAGCGCAAAGTTCTCACCCATAAATAGGCTTTTTGTTAGGGATTATGCGCAAAAGGGTGGGCTTGTGCATGGGAGTTTGCAACACTATTGCATCGCAAGTATGAACGTAATTGACATCATTCAACAGCATAAAGGTCACAATAACTTTTCCTTTGAGGTGCTTCCGCCCTTGAAAGGCTATGGAACGGCAAACCTTTTTGCCACGATTGACCGCCTAAATATGCTCCATCCGCTTTATGTAAACATCACAACCCATCACAGTGAATATGTTTATCGTGCGTTAGAAAATGGGCAATTTGAGCGCAATCGTGTGCGTCGTCGCCCCGGAACGATAGCCATTGCCGCAGCCATTCAAAATAAATACCAACTGCCTGTTGTTCCACATGTCATTTGTAGTGGGGCAACAGCGGAGCAAATCGAGTATGAATTGCTCGATTTGCAGTTCTTAGGCATTGAAAATCTCTTGCTGCTTCGGGGCGATAAGGCTAAAGATGACCGTGTGTTTACCCCCGTTCCCGGTGGATATCGCCACACCACCGAGCTTATTTCGCAAGTCAATCGCTTCAACAATGGCCAGTTTCTTGACGGCACATCGATGAAGTATCCGGGGCATCCTTTTACTTATGGTGTGGCGGCTTATCCCGAAAAGCATGACGAAGCGCCCAACATAACGCTTGATCTTCAGTATTTGAAGGCCAAGCAAGAGGCCGGCGCTCAATATGCCGTTACGCAGCTTTTTTATGATAACAGCAAGTTCTTTACGTTCGTAGAGCAGGCCCGTGCACAAGGAATTACCCTCCCTATTATTCCTGGTATTAAGCCCTTTGCAAGGCTTTCGCAATTCACTGTTGTGCCGAAAACCTTTCATTGTGACCTGCCTGAGACCTTGGCACATGAGGTGTTGAAATGCAAGACCGATGAAGATGCCAAGCAGTTGGGCATCGCCTGGGGGGTAGAACAATGCAAAGAACTCTATGCAGCAGGTGTTTCCAATATTCATTTCTACACGGTTTCGGCTGTAGAGAGCGTTTACGAAATCGCAAAACAACTTGTGTAATATGCAATTTTCGGCAGTCATCGGACAAGAAGCCATCATCCATCGGCTATGCAACATGGCGCAACAGCAGCGCATTCCCAACACATTGATGCTGTGTGGTCCTGCGGGTTGTGGCAAAATGGCTGTGGCTTTGGCTTTCGCTTCCTATCTGTTGGGCGAGCGAAACGAGGGCAAGTCTCTGCTTACCGATGAGGCTTCCATCCGCAATACCGAAGCCATGTTGCATCAATATAGCCATCCCGACCTACATTTTTCATTTCCAGTCATCAAACCTTCGGGTGCATCTTCCGACCATAAGGCCGTGAGTGATGATTTCATTGGCGAATGGAAAACAATGCTTTCTGCCTCACCTTATTTTACACTTGAGACCTGGTTAACGGCCATGGGAGCCGCTAATCAGCAGGCACTTATTGGCGCGGGCGAGAGCGATGTGTTGGCTAAAAAGCTCCTGTTGAAATCAAGTCAAGGGGGATATAAGGTGAGTATTATTTGGCTTCCCGAACGCATGAATGTGGAATGCGCCAACAAATTGCTGAAATTGTTGGAGGAACCACCCCATCAGACCGTCTTTATTTTGGTGTGCGAAGAGCCCGAATTGTTGCTCGACACCATCAAAAGTCGTGCACAGCGCATTGACATGAAGCGCATTAACGATGCCGATATGGCCGCAGCCTTGGTGGAACGGCGTGCGCTTTTGCCCGAGGATGCGCAACGCATTGCGCGCATAGCCAATGGTAATTGGCTTAAAGCCCTTGAGAGTTTAGATGTCAACAGCGAGAATACGCAGTTCCTTGACATCTTTAAAATGCTCATGCGCTTGGCCTATCAGCGCAATGTGAAAGAGCTAAAGCGTTGGAGCGAGATCGTAGCTACCTATGGACGCGAGAAGCAACGCCGCTTGCTGAGCTATTGTTTGCGCATGGTGCGCGAGAACTTTATGTATAACTTTGGCGAGCCTTCATTGTGTTATATGACGCGTGAGGAGGAAGAATTCTCGCAAAAGTTTGCCCGATTTATCAACGAAGCAAATGTTATTCCCATTAGCGAGCTGCTGCAAACGGCTCGACAAGATATAGGGCAGAATGCCAATGCAAAGATTGTTTTCTTTGAATTGGCCCTCCAAATGATTGTGTTATTGATTAAGAAATAGAAGATAATGGACTTTAAAAATATGAAATTCAAGGTTGCCTCGGGCTGTGATCGTGGTTTATGCCATCGTGGTTGCGGCCGACAAGACCATCAACTCAATAGCTATGACTGGTTGGCTGATGTGCCAGGTAACGATGAAAGCACCGATTTAGTGGAGGTGCAGTTTAAGAATACGCGGAAGGGTTACTACCACAATGTGAGCAAACTTGACCTGAAAAAGGGCGATGTTGTGGCCGTTGAAGCCAGTCCCGGACACGATATTGGCACCGTAACCCTCACGGGGTCGTTGGTGAAATTGCAACTGAAGAAGGCCAATTTAAAATCGTCTGACGAGATTAAGCGCATCTATCGGTTGGCCAAACCCGTGGACATTGAGAAATATAAAGAGGCAAAAGCGCGCGAACATGCCACCATGATTGAAAGCCGGCAGATTGCTAAAAAGTTGGGCTTGCAAATGAAAATCGGCGACGTGGAATACCAAGGTGATGGCAACAAAGCCATCTTTTATTATATTGCTGATGAGCGCGTTGACTTTCGACAGCTCATTAAAGATCTTGCATCGGCATTCCATGTGCGCATTGAAATGAAGCAGATTGGTGCGCGACAAGAGGCCGGACGCATTGGAGGTACGGGTCCTTGTGGTCGTGAACTGTGCTGTGCAACGTGGATGAAGAACTTTGTAAGCGTGAGTACCAATGCGGCTCGCTTTCAAGATATTTCGCTCAATCCACAGAAGTTGGCAGGCATGTGTGCCAAGTTGAAGTGTTGTTTGAACTATGAAGTGGACGACTATGTGGAGGCCAGTAAGCGCATGCCGCCGAAAGATGCTGTGTTGCAAACGGCCGATAACGACTACTATCAGTTTAAAACCGATATTTTAGCGGGCGAGATTACCTATTCAACGGATAAGAAGATGGCGGTCAACTTAGAGACCATTAGTGCCGAACGCGCGTTGGCTATCATCGAATTGAACAAGCAAGGCGAGAAACCTTTATCGCTGATGGGTGATGGATCTGTGGTTGAAACCAAGAAATCAAAGGACTTGTTGGAAGGCGATATTAATCGTTTTGACAAGGCAAAGCGCAAGAAAAATAAACGCAGAGGACAGCGCAATGGTGAGGGACGACCCGGAAAAGGTGCTACGCAAAAGGGAGAAACATCTGCCGTTGTGGCTTCTGTTGATGGCGAATCGCATGCTGAGCGACGCGAAAAAATGGCTGATAATGGTGCCCATGCGGGGCGTAATCGCTCTTTTCAGCGTGGCGAAAATGCAGCAGGCGCAGCCGATAGTCCTCAAAAACCTGCCGAATCGTGATGCAAAGGTGGTGGATAGGTTGGGCACTCTGTGTCGCGATGCTGTGTGTGGCTTGTTCTGAAAGGCGTGTGTATGACCGCTATCAGCACACCGTGTTGAGTGGATGGGAACGCAATGACTCATTGAAATTCAATGACATTCCGCGTTTTCAGCAGGCTGGTTGCTACACCCTTGATTTGGGTTTGCGGGTCACGGCCAACTATCCTTTCACGACGTTGACCCTTGTTGTCGACCGCATGCTCTATCCTTCCATGGCCATTAGCCGCGACACGGTGACGTGTAGTTTGGTTGATCGGCGTGGCAGACGGCAAGGAACGGGTGGCATTAGCTATTTTCAGTATCAGCAACGGCTGCGTGATGTGCAGGTGAAGGCGGGTGATAGTTTGGTGGTTTACGTGCGCCATTACATGAAACGCGAGATGCTTCCCGGCATCAGCGATGTGGGCATTCTGCTTCAACAACAATAACCCGTTTCTGCCCCGAGCGTGCTTTGAGGAAGAAAGTGTGCTATATTACGTTACAATATAGCGCAGATTACACACTAAAGTGCACCATTTTGCTCTGCAATATGGTGCACTTTATTTGTCTTTTATTTACTGGTAGGTATCTTGTTTGTCGTTTTCTTTTGGCATAGCCCGCTACGCCTTTAGGAATGTGGCAGCCAATCTGCCCAACCATCAAACAAAATCCGGACAGGTTCTAATGGCCGATTGGGGGTTAAAAGCATAGCGCTGTGTTGCGATAAGCGGCCAGTTTTTAGCTAAATCATATTAAATATATCGTTTTACGATAAAAATATTATGCGATTTAATATGTTTTCTTTATCTTTGTAGCATCCTATTAATTAACAAATGTGTCGTTTTGAGCAATGAAAATGTGTTGTAATTCAAGAGAGAAGGTAATCAGTATTGTTTGCCGTATGGTACTTATATTTTTGGCAGGATGGTTTTTACTTTTCCTTTTTCAACTCTTACGTTGGACGAATGCCATTCATATCAATGTTGGTTTAGGTACACAAATCCGTCCCATAGCATGGTCGTCTGTTCCTAAGGTGCTTACCATACAATGGGTGGAATTAATATGCTATTCGCTTTCTACGATCATCTTAATATCCCTTTCTTCGAAGTTTATGATTAGCTGCCTTGGCAAATTGGATATAAAAAATATATTCAATCGACAGCATACTAAACTTTTATGGGGCATCACGATTGCTGATTTCTTCTTTGAATTTTTCTCTTTAAATATTGAAATACTTTTTGGTCTGCGGGAGATTCAATTTAGCAGTGGAATGATTATTTCTCCATTATTATTTCTTGTAATGACACTCATGTATGAAGTGGCAGTCAGTGTCACGGAAGAAAATGAACTAACGATATAAGTTGTGTTTGTATGATTATAGTAAATTTAGATGTCATGATGGCTAAACGAAAAATTTCATTAAACGAATTATCTCATATCGTTGGCATTACAACGGCCAACCTCTCTATCTTAAAAACGGGGAAAGCAAAGGCTATTAGGCTGGTTACGCTTGATGCTATTTGCAAAGCTTTGGACTGTACTCCCGGAGATATTTTAGAATATAAAGAAGATAGCTAATGAGAAGAAATGTGTTTTTGCTTGCAATGCTGATAACATTTCTGTATTTTCAGCAGGCATCGGCTCAAAATCCAACAGACTCTATCAGCGTTGACAGTGTTATAAGAAGCCTTCCTGAAGTGATGGTTAAAGGTGAAAGACCGTTGGCTGTTGTTCATGGCAGTGCTATAACTTATGATTTGCCTCGCATTATTGAGAAGAAAGGTGTGGACAACGTATTTGATGCAATCAAAGAATTGCCTGGCGTTACGGAGAAAAATGGCGAGTATCAACTGGCCAATCGAAGTGTAACGATTGCTCTAAATGGGAAAGTGATGTCGTTGACGCCGGAACAGGTGGCGCAACTACTCAAGAGTGTGCCGGCTGATCGACTCGAAAAGGCTGATGTGATGTATGCTGCTCCGGCAAAATCACAAGTCCGTGGGGCACTGATTAATCTTCGATTGAAAGATGGAACACCATCAGAAGTGCCTTTGCAAGGTGAATTGAATGCAGCCTATAATCAGAAACATCATGCCATGTTCGGTGAGCGTGCTGCAGTTCTTTACCATAAAGGAAAACTTACCTTGGATGCCATGTATCTCCATAGTCATGGTAGCGCATTTCAGGTTACAGATGAGAAATCTCGGCATAAGCTCAACGATGGCTCAATATATGAGATAGAAAATCATCAAGAACAGCTTGTCAAACAGTTTGGACACGACTACCGTGTAAGTGCAGAATATGACTTTGCAAAAAATCATCGCTTATCATTGGCCTATCAGGCAAATTACAATCATCGTGACATCTATAGTGACTATGTAGGCAATATCGTTGGCAGAACCTTTTCTACACGTCGTATATGGCTACATAACATCAGGTTAGACTATCAAACACCCTTTGGCTTAAAAGCTGGTTTTGAAACTACCTATTATCATGATCCCGAGCAACAAGATCTGCAAAGTGTTACACCTGCTGGTAATTTTAACTTCTTTGCGGACAACGATCAACGTGTAAATGTATGGCGTTATTACTTATCTGAGGAGCATCAATTAAGGAATAACTGGAATTTGAATTACGGTGTTTGGTACAAACAGTCTCTTAACCACAGTCTACAATCTTATCGTAACCAGGCAGGAGTGGGCTATTTGCGTCAAAGAGAAGATATCATCAATGTTTATATGGGATTAGGAAAAAGCTGGAACAATAAGTTTATCTTGGATGCTTCATTAGCAGCGGAATACTATCATTCACCACAATGGCATCAATGGAACATATATCCCACACTGAACATGACATACGTTCACACCCCAAGCAATATATGGGTTATGGGTTTCTCTACAAATCGAACCTATCCTGAATATTGGGCAATGAATAATTTTACGGTGTATAGTGATGGTGGGTATGATGAGATTACAGGAAACCCCTATCTAAAGCCGGCCAAATCATACCAAACAAATTTAGTATGGATACTGAAAAATAAATATCATTTTGTGGCAGGGTTCAACTATGTTGACGACTATTTTATACAGACCCCTTATCAACGTTCGGACCGTTTGGCTAAAACTTTCAGGTATGTGAACTTTAATTATCAGCAACAAGCTTTCATGCAGGCAGTCATTCCTCATCGATTCGGTTCGTGGTTAGACGCTCGGTTAACATTAACTGGGGTTTGGATGCATGAGAAGTGCAATGACTTTTATGATATACCGTTTGATAGGGCTATCCTGTTTGGGATGGCTCAAATGAGTAATGTGATTACACTTAGTACTAAACCTGATTTGTCACTGACTGTTGATGGGATGCTACGCAGTAGAGCGCATCAAGCCATCTACGATTTACCCGGCTCTGGGAATGTAGATTTTGGGTTTCGTTGGCAATTCTGGAAGAAGCAAGCTGTTTTGCATGTTTTCTGCAATGATTTGTTAGAGACTTCTTCTATCAATCCTCAAATTGATTTCAAAGGGCAATACGTGAATATGCACTTTGGTTGCTATCGTGAGCTTGGTGTTTCATTGACGGTCAAGTTTGGAGGATATAAGGCAAAGAAGAATGACGCTATCAATATGTTACGATTCCGCAAATAGAAATGGTTGCAAAGGCCAAAAGCAACGATGGCGCAAGAAAAAGCCCAATGGCAAGAAGAAACCGCGTGTAAGACCGCTTTGGCAGGACGTGTTTCATGCCGTAACCGGAGCAAAACAAGTCCCATCTTTTGCTCGAAATTAACCGACAAGACGAAAGCTATATCGTCTTTTTTTTGTAACTTTGCCTGCAATAAGAACATATAGCATAACAAAAAACATTATGGCAAAGAAAGTTGATTTCAAGTATGCTCCCATGTTTCAACTGGGTGAAGACCATACTGAATATCGTCTGCTCACGAAAGAGGGCGTATCGACCAGCGAATTTGAGGGAAAAACCATCGTGAAAGTTTCAAAAGAGGCGTTGACGTTGCTCGCACAACAGGCGTTTCACGACGTGGAATTTGCGTTGCGGCGCGCACACAACGAGCAAGTGGCAAGCATTCTACGCGATCCTGAAGCATCAGAGAACGACAAGTATGTGGCATTACAGTTCTTGCGCAATGCCGAGACGGCAGTGAAAGGTGTGCTACCTTTCTGCCAAGATACCGGTACGGCCATCATCCACGGCGAGAAGGGACAGCAGGTGTGGACGGGTTTTGAAGATGAAGAGGCACTCTCGCGAGGCGTTTACAACACGTTTACAGAGGACAATCTGCGCTATTCCCAAAACGCTCCGATCAATATGTATGACGAAGTGAACACGAAATGCAATCTTCCTGCGCAGATTGACATCGAAGCTACCGAGGGAGCCGAATATCGATTTGTGATGGTTGCAAAAGGCGGTGGCTCGGCCAATAAGACCTATTTTTATCCTATGACCAAGGCAACCATACAGAATGAGGGCACGTTGCTGCCCTTCTTGGTGGAGAAAATGAAGAGTCTCGGCACGGCTGCCTGCCCGCCCTATCATATTTGCTTCGTTATTGGTGGTACTTCGGCAGAAAAGAATCTGCTCACCGTCAAGCTGGGTTCAATCAAGTACTACGACGATCTGCCCACGACCGGTGACGAGACGGGACGTGCTTTCCGCGACATTGATTTGGAAAACAAGCTGCTTGACGAGGCTCACAAGATTGGACTTGGTGCGCAATTCGGTGGTAAAGCATTCGCTCACGACGTGCGTGTCATTCGCCTGCCGCGTCACGGTGCAAGCTGTCCCATCGGGATGGGCGTAAGCTGTTCGGCCGATAGAAACATCAAAGCCAAGATCAATGCCGATGGAATATGGATTGAAAAAATGGATATGAACCCCTCTGAACTCATTCCTGAGGAGTACCGGAAGCCGGGCGAGGGTGCTAAAGGAGTAGAGATTGACTTAGACAAGGGCATGGATGCTGTGCGCGCTGAGCTTACAAAGTATCCCGTGAGCACGCGCGTCAGTCTCAAAGGCACCATCATTGTGGCACGCGACATTGCGCACGCAAAACTCAAAGCACGTTTGGATGCCGGCGAGGATTTGCCGCAGTACATCAAGGATTATCCTGTGCTTTACGCCGGTCCTGCCAAAACCCCCGAAGGATATGCGTGTGGTTCGATGGGGCCAACCACTGCCAACCGCATGGATCCGTATGTTGACGAGTTCCAGGAGCATGGCGGTTCGTTGGTGATGATTGCGAAAGGCAATCGAACCCAAGTGGTGACGGATGCTTGTCAGAAACACGGTGGTTTCTATTTGGGCACCATCGGTGGTGTGGCTGCCGTGCTTTCGCAGAGCAGTATCAAGAGCATTGAATGCGTGGAATACCCGGAATTGGGCATGGAAGCCGTGTGGAAAATACGCGTTGAGGACTTCCCCGCGTTTATTTTGGTCGATGATAAAGGTCACGACTTCTTCAAGGAGTTAAAACCTTGGACGGCTTGTGCCTGCACGAAATAAAGCAGACAAGAAGGAGCTGTGGGCACGACTGAACCCACGCTCCTTGCACTTATAACGCAACAACAAACGGCTCGCAGAGCCACGCGCAACACCATGCGCAACATTTCATCTCAATAGGTAGACTTTTTTAAGAAAATTCGGGGTGCAGACAACACCTTTACTATACTCGAAAAGAAATAACTTGTAGAGAACAAACCACTTGAATGCAAAATATAAGTTGTCGCAACCCCATAATTGTAACGCAAAAGAAAAGATTGCATGACAAAGAAAAGAAAAGCGCATACGTCTTACGCCTCGTTCAAGGAGGTGGCTGACATGCTGCTTGAGCTGCAAGAAACAGCTCCTAACGACTATTCAGTAACGCAGAACTACAGTGTTTTTACCCATAGTCCGGCCTTCTTTAAGCATTTTCTCGGCAACCGAATGCCGGTAAGAGCCGATTGTGCACGTGTCGCGGTCGTGCGAGAGGGATGGTTTTCGCCTACCATCAACGGTCACACTTATCACTGCAAAGCCGGCGAATTATTGTTCGTAAACTGGGGGGCCGTGATCGAAGACGACCAGTTTAGCGACGACCTCGCCATGGATGGATATATGCTCACCGAAGAATATGTCAACTTGATGTTCGGCGGTAATTTACCATCTATATTCAAAAGCACCACGCTCTGTTTTAAAGCAACCCTCACAGCGGAAGAGAACAATACGTTTTGCAAGATCTTGCAAACGTTGCTCACTGTGAAATTGCTCGGTCCGCACACCGAATCCACCACGACAAACGCTTTGTTTGTGGCGATTAATCTCTTTACACAAAAACTGTATGAAAGCGACATCCTGTTGCCCAGTGTACAATGGTCGCGCAACAAAAAACTCACCGAAGCCTTCACACAACTCGTGAATGTTCATGCCAAAACGCAACATTCCATCGGTTTCTACGCCAAACAGCTCTGTGTTTCGGCGCACCATCTCAGCATGGTGGTGAGAAAAGAAACAGGCAGCACGGCCAAAGAGTGGATTGATCGTGCCACGGTAACCGCCATTCAAGTGGAATTAAAATACAGCGAGAAAACTTTGGAGCAAATCTCTCATGACTTTTCCTTCCCCTCACTCAGCACTTTCTGCAAATTCTTTAAGCGTAACACGGGGACAACGGCTTTCACTTATCGCGCTGAATGAAACACGCGTTGGAGCAAGTTTTGTTTCGGGCGAGCGATGAGATGAACATTTCCTTTCCAATTATTTGTCAGTTTCAAAACTTTGTTATAACTTTGCCGCCGTGAATAAGTTAGCAACGACATATCAGCAGCATCATAACGTGCAAAGAATTTCGCAATTCTTTGCATCTTTTTGCGTCGATTATTTGGTTAATCCAAATAATTTGCTAACACACACACACACACACACACACACACACACTTAACGCACCTGACGTCTAAACGTCTTCGCGTACGCGCGCGCGAGGAGCGCGTAACCCCTATAAACAAAGGGCTCAAGAGAGTTCCCTTTGTTCGCTTTTTCGTGTCCCTTTATGAGCAAGAAATGAACGAAATAACGCTGCAAAATGTAGGGACGCACGAACCGTGCGTCCCTACATGCAAGTGGCAAAAATCAAGATAACAACAATAAATATGAAGAAAATGGAGCGTAAGAAACGGGCATACACAACGCCCAAGATTAAGGTTTATCCAATGCAGAGCGACAACCTCCTGCAGGCCGTGAGCGGTCAGCATGAGCATATCGGACAAGGTGGCACATTCGGCAATGCAAAACGTTACAGCGGTGAGGAATGGGAAGACGAGGAAGAAGGCCTCACTCCCAACCCCTCTTCGAAAAGAGAGGGGAGTGGTTACCCAAGCTATCATGCGTTGGAGGAGTAAAAGAGTAAGAAACCTAAAAGCCTCCCCCAACCCCTCCAAAGGAGTGGAGTTGCAAGCTTACGGGCTAATTATGATTTATGAATTTAGAACTTAGAAACAAATGAAAATGAAAAGATTGATAAAGGCAAGTATGTTGCTCATGGTGGCAGCACTGTTTGCAGCCTGCGCCAATGAAGACATTACGCAGGACAAAAAGAAAGAGAACGGAACCGAAGCACCGAAAGGCTGTGTCATCTTCGCAGCCAACGGACCGAAGGCTTCAGCGAAGCGACTGTCGATAGACGGTGAGGAAGAGACGGCAAGCGCGAAGACACGCACAAACATCAAGCACACCGTGGGCCAAGGTGCCGATGCCTATTGGACGAGCGACGACTTCATCTGGGTGAAGAAACAAGACGGCACTTGGGCTAAAAGTACAGCTATCACACTGCATGATGGCGGAGCCAGCGCAGAGTTTACCCTGCCCGGTAGCAAGTCGGACTATGCCGACGGTTGCGAAGTACGCTACACAGGAAACTCCTGGACTTCTTATAGTTGGCCTGCAGCATCAAACCGTGTCGGTTTTCCCAAAGAGCAAAGTCGCACGGCACCCAACGACTTCAGTAAAGCTGGCGACTGGGGCGACTGTGGCTCAGGCATAGCACGCAACACAGGTAATCCCGACAAGTTCAACTTCACCCTTGCGCATAAGTCCTCCTATCTTTGCTTCCTGCCTCGTTGCGAAAACGCAGCGCTTGCACCGAATATTCGGCTGAAAGGTATTAAAATTACGACGGACCAGATATTCCTTTCTTATATTCACAATTTTGACGGTGAACACCTTACAGAGATAGGATACCCCCAACTCTTTCCGTCTATCAACGTGACCCTTCCCGACTTCCCCCTCTACACCGACGCGCGTCAAGAGGACAATGCCACCTATCTCGTCGTTCCCCCTGGCACCTACAACTTTTTTCAAATAGAGTATACCATCAAAGACCCGACGACCAACGTGGAGACCGTCGTCACAGATACCAGAACGGGAATCACCCTTGACAAAGGCAATATCTACGATGTGACGGCAAACCTCATTCCAAAAGCCAGCGGTGGACTTAGCCCTAAAAGTTACAGGTATTACATGTGGGATGCTCAACAGCATTATTGGTCTGGATACGAGTCTTATCAGCCTGTTGTAAATAATACACTAGGGCAGAATTACCCACAAAGCAAGGCTACAGCTTCACAACGTTGGTGCAATGACGGCAACAGTGGTGGTACTTATGCTTCTCCAAGACGTTATGATGCACAAACATCACTTTTTAAGACATATCCAAATAGAAATGAGAATATATGGTATGTTATGAAAGGAGACCCACATTGGGGAAACAATGTCGTTGCAGATAACGGACATCTAAGAGCTATTAATGGAATGTGGTTAAGAAAGAAAAGCGCCATTGTACGCTATCTCATAGCTAATGAAGGCTACCCGTCTTCTTTCTCTGAAAACGATTTGAAAGAGGGCTACAAAACTGCTGTTTGGGCTGCTCCCATAGATTATCGGAATATTATGGGTTTGCTGAATAAGAATACCAGTATTAGCCAAGGCAATCCTTCTAATACTACCGACTACTTTTTCCTGCCCGCTGCTGGTTTCTATAATCAAGGTCGGCTATTGTTTTTTAATGAAGTTGGCCGTTACTGGACGTCAAGTGCTTTTCCTGTAGGAGATGATAATGCACTTTCTCTGTATTTCAATCAAAACGAAATTGGTACAGACAATCTCAATCGTCTACTCGGTTTCAGTGCAGGAGTATTCGAATGAGTTCCCCAATTTGGATGGTATAATAGAAAACGAAGTTATCAATGTTCGTCCTTTAAAAATATTTTTTAATCAATATAATTACTAACCCGTCGGAATAAAAACAATGAAAAGTTTTGACAAGAAATGAGAGGATATGGGTACGAGTTCGGGAGAAAACGCGAAGAAGTCCTATACCCGTCGATGACAAGTCCTATACCTGTGGGGCACAAG
>ERZ773014.950-NODE-950-length-18941-cov-24.575982_pt1 | contig 18941 bp, 10 predicted proteins | sample MGYA00580841_ERZ773014 | MGnify/ENA primary metagenome ERZ773014 (study PRJEB29015, sample SAMEA2737989) | human oral metagenome | biome: human oral; feature: human-associated habitat; material: dental | place: China | collected 2067 ...
CGGGCCCCCGTCAATTCCTTTGAGTTTCACCGTTGCCGGCGTACTCCCCAGGTGGGATGCTTAACGCTTTCGCTTGGTCACCGACCACAAAGGCCGACAACGAGCATCCATCGTTTACCGCGTGGACTACCAGGGTATCTAATCCTGTTCGATACCCACGCTTTCGAGCATCAGCGTCAGTTGCGCTACAGTAAGCTGCCTTCGCAATCGGAGTTCTTCGTGATATCTAAGCATTTCACCGCTACACCACGAATTCCGCCTACTTTCGGCGCACTCAAGCCCCCCAGTTCGCGCTGCAAGTCGGATGTTGAGCACCCGCATTTCACAACACGCTTAAGGGGCGGCCTACGCTCCCTTTAAACCCAATAAATCCGGATAACGCCCGGACCTTCCGTATTACCGCGGCTGCTGGCACGGAATTAGCCGGTCCTTATTCATGCGGTACCTGCAAAAGCCCACACGTGGGCCACTTTATCCCCGCATAAAAGCAGTTTACAACCCATAGGGCCGTCATCCTGCACGCTACTTGGCTGGTTCAGGCTTCCGCCCATTGACCAATATTCCTCACTGCTGCCTCCCGTAGGAGTCTGGACCGTGTCTCAGTTCCAGTGTGGGGGACCTTCCTCTCAGAACCCCTACCGATCGTCGCCACGGTGGGCCGTTACCCCGCCGTCAAGCTAATCGGACGCATCCCCATCCCTCACCGCTAAGCCTTTCGTCCAAATCGGATGCCGTCAATGGACAACATACGGTATTAGTCCGACTTTCGCCGGGTTATCCCGTGGTGAAGGGCAGGTTGGATACGCGTTACTCACCCGTGCGCCGGTCGCCATCAGGGGTTGCAAGCAACCCCCATGCTGCCCCGCGACTTGCATGTGTTAAGCCTGTAGCTAGCGTTCATCCTGAGCCAGGATCAAACTCTCCATTGTAAAATGTCTGCGCATCATGGGAATCCCCAAAAGAGAACCCCCAAACGCTAAAAGTCTTATGCCTTGCGGCATTATCCCATCAGGACGAGCACCCAAATCTATCGTAGTTCCACTCACCTGTACCGGTTAACCCACGCCCTCCATAAGAAGACAAAGGAGAACCGACGGTTCTTAATGTTCTACCCAAACGCGCCCATCCCATAAAGAACAAGCACGTCTGCTCTTGTACTACTACTGTCTATGTAAATCTTTCAATGAACTCTTTTTCAATCGCTACCGGAGAACTTCGTTCCCGAAAGCGGATGCAAAGGTATAAAGTTTTTCATTTCCCGCAAAACATTCACAAGAAAAACATTCAATTTAGCTCCATATTTAACGTTTTAAAACACTTTGCGCGCTTAAAAACACCATTACACCTTATAAATATAAATTAAACACTTCGCAAAGAGAACAAAATTAAAGTGCAACCAGAGCAACAAATAAAACATTGAAGACTTAAACCATATCGCATGGTTTAACAAACCAGCCATGCTAATACTAACACCACAAAGACCAGACAGACTAAACTAACTAGACAAACCAGCCTGGCTAGACAGGCAAGGTTAACCTTACACAATGGGGAGAAGTTAACTCAAAGTGCAGAAAATAAAGCTAACCCTACAAAGAAACCCCACAACAAAAGAAAAGAAACGCACCGCAACAACACCACGCTCGTCACGCTTATGTAAAATATTCGGCACAAAATTTAACATTATGGCTGCCATTTTACCAACCAAGTGCCCACCTTGCCGCAAAAATTCGATTCTCGCGAAGGTTCGTTGTGATGCAAAATGAGGCTTGTTGTAAATGCAAGAAGATACATTCGCCTTTGCATAAAAACACAATTACCACCAGTACCTGTGCCATTTGGTGCTAAACGCAGTGCATTTTGCCGCTAAACGCAGTGCATTTTGGTGCTAAACGCAATGCGTTTTGATGCTAAACGCAGTGCATTTTGGTGCTAAACGCAACGCATTTTGGTGCTAAATGCAGTGCAAAATACGGCTAAACGCGAGGGCGATAAGCATAAAAATACACACCAGAGAGACAAACCAAGCCTTTTCGAACCACTAAAAACATGGCCCAAAAGGGCAAAACATTCACCAAAAAGTGAAGTTTTAGGTACTAAAAGTAGGAAAATGGGCTTGAAAAAATACGAGATGACGACCAAACTAGAAAGGCTAAATGGTGCAAAATGCAGGCTATACACCGAAAATTAGACAAAAGAAAAGGCACGGCAGACTGAAAACTGCACCAAATTACCTACTTTATGGCCTATTATCGCGCTAGAACGGAGTTAAATTTAGACCGTTATTGTAAAATAAAGGCAACAATTTAACTTTTCGAGTTGACACGCTTGTGGTTTGATGTAATCGGGAGTTGCTGCATGTTCGAGAGCTAATGCGTACGCTATCTTCTACGCCCAAGAAAGAGGAAATTATAAGCTTGTCACCTTCAAAGTACGAAACCATGTTTGCAGGCTACAAGCACGTCAGTGTGTTTTTTGTGAGTTTATGTTTCAGCACGCTTATGCACACATAAGTCTCTAAGGCCATAATGTTTTACAACAATGGGAGATACGCACACTAAACCCCAATCGGTCGTTAGACGGCTTACCTATAATTACATGTTGTTACCATCGTTTCCTGTTCATCTTTCGTTTGCTTGTCGGCATCTTGCCTGCCTTATTCTTTCGACGTAGCGGGCCACGCCTTCAAGGATAAGACAGGCAACATGCTCAACAACACACAAAATCTGCACAGACTCTAACAACCGATTTGGGCTAAAACAAAAAACAGACGGAGCACATCAGTCAACATTGCCTTACAACCAGACTGCAACATCCCCCGTTTTTCCCGCTTTTCCCGAGCCTACCTAAAACTAGGTATTTTGCATTTTCGGTAACATTTGTTACCTTTCTTGTTGGCTTGCGACTCTAACTTTGCGGCAAAAATTAACAAAAAAAATGGACGCACGCTTGAAGCTTGGCTTAGCATTTTGGTTCGCCATGACGAGTTGGATGGCAGCAAGGCCACCATACCATCTACACGATGCCCTGCCAAGTGCCACAGACAACGACAGCACACAAGCCGATAAGGTACGAAACACACTTCCACGTGTGGTAAACCTCAAAGAAGTAGACGTGCTTGCGCCCCGGCAGCTAACGCAACCCACCATGACGCAAGCCCTAAACGAGCAACGGCTCATTGCCGGAAGCACGTCGCTGGTGCAGATGTCGCCCCTACGGCAACGGCTGTCCACGCTAAAAGATGCGTTGGCTATGCAACCAGGCGTCATCATCCAAGAGTTCTTCGGCCTGAACGACCAACCCCGACTCAACATCCGCGGTTCGGGCATCCAGAGCAACCCACAACGCCGAGGCGTGTACCTGCTGCAAGACGGCATACCCGTGAACTTTGCCGACGGCTCGTACATCATCGGCGTGATGGACCCCATGACGGCCCATTTCGTTGAAGTGTTTAAAGGAGCCAACGCCCTAAACTTCGGTGCAAGCACCCTTGGCGGAGCCATCAACTTCGTTTCGCCCACAGCCAACAAGCAACATGGGGCTAACATGCTCGTAAAGGTAGAAGGCGGAAGCTATGGTTACAGGGCTGTGGCTGCAAGCATGGGCTACCGTTGGCAAAGAAGCGATGCTCACATAAGCACTTCGTACAGCGCGCAAGACGGGCACCGGCTTTACAACCACAACACCCGATGGAGCATTGCGGCCAACTATGGGCTGCAAAATCCCAACGGGCATGTGGAAAATCGCACGTACCTGCACTTCACCTGGCTGAAATTCCAGTTTCCTGGACCGCTCAACATGCAGCAACTGATGGACAACCCCAAGCAGGTTAACGCCGGCGTAGACCTTCCTTTCAGCATGGGGCCGAACGTTCTGCGCGATAAGCCACGCCGTTTTGCGCGCATGCTACGCGTGGCCAACCGCACGGGCATCCGTTTCAACGCCAACAGCGACCTCGTGGCTGCCGTGTATTACCAATATGCCGACGACCAATTTGTGTTTCCCATCACCATTTCCATCCCCCACTCGTACCATCACGACGGCGGACTAACCGTCGGCTACCGCCTCAACACAGGCAAACACAACCTGCGTGCAGGCCTTGTGGCATCGGCCGGACAAATAGACCGCCGCACCTATATCAATAAAGACGGGCTAGAATCGTTTATGTTCGCCCACGACAACCTGCAAGCGCGCAACCTGACTCTCTTCGCCGAAGACCTGATTAGGCTGACGTCGAAACTGAATTTCGTTGTCGACGCCCACCTAGTGTACAACGAGCGCAACAGCAGCGACCGCTTTCCACAACCCGACCTTCGGCCGTGGTACAGCCACATGTCGAAAAAGTACCGCTACTTTCGTTCGCAAAGCACAACGCTCAACCAGCACTTTTCGGCCTTCAACCCGCGCATAGGGCTGATATACAGCCCCTTTAAGGGCGAAGACGTGCAGCTGTTTGGTAACCTAAGCCGAAGTTACGAGCCGCCAACCTTCGACGAACTGGTTGGCACAGAGGTAACAACCAACATCAACACCAGCCCTAAGCGGCTTTACGCCATTGTCTTAGACAAGCAAACGGCCACCACCCTGGAACTGGGAAGCAAGGGACGGACTGCACGCTTTTCGTGGAATGTGGCCGCCTACCGTTCGTGGGTACGCAACGAAATACTAGAAGTTAAAGACTACGTGCGCGGCATTAAGCGCACCGAAAACTATCCCACTACCCTACATCAGGGTGTGGAAGTGGGGCTAAACGCCGTTGTTGCCGACAATCCGTGGGGCACAAACGCGGGTAAGCTGACCCTTGGCGGAGTGTACAATTTCAGCGACTTCCGCTTCAGCGGCGGCAAATACCAGGGCAAACGCCTGGCGGGCATACCCCAACACTATCTGAACCTGTCGGCCGAATACGAGCATTCGTGCGGTCTTAGCATTGCGGCACAAGTGGAATGGAAACCAGGCGAAACCCCCATCGACCACACCAACACCATGTTTCAGCCCGCATACCGCGTGTGGAACGTGCGTGCGGCCTACGCACTGGGCAAAAACATCAGCCTGTACGTGGAGATGAAGAACGTGGCCAACAGCCGTTACGCCTCCAGCTACGTTATCAGCGACGAGATACATAACCCGCCCATCCCCTTCCCCAACTTCTCTGCAAAGCAGATGGCGTTTTTCATTCCCGCCCAGCCGCGCTGCATATTTGGGGGCATAACGTGGCAAATGTAGGCATTGCCTCCTTAAACAACAGAAATGTTTTACACCGTTGAACTTAACATATAACCATCATGACCGAGAAAAAAATGAACATGGAGCAAGGCCATTGGGTGCTTGCCAAACTTGGAAAAAGGGTGCTTAGACCAGGAGGACGCGAACTTACCGCCCAAATGTTAGAGGCAATGAACATCAACGAGACGGACGACGTGGTGGAGTTTGCACCAGGATTGGGACAAACGGCCCGCCTAACCGTAGCCCATAAGCCACACTCGTACACCGCCGTAGAGCTGAACGAAGAGGCCGCCAGCCGTGTTCGGCACAACGTAAACTATGCCAACATGCGCGTAGTGGCGGCCGATGCCGCAAAAACAGGGCTGCCCGATGCCTGCGCAACAAAGGTGTACGGCGAGGCGATGCTCACCATGCAGAGCGCACCGCAGAAAAACGCCATTGTAAGAGAGGCGGCACGACTGCTGAAAGCGGGCGGACTGTACGCCATTCACGAAATTGTAATCTGTCCCGACGACGCGGGCAGCGAGCTACAACGCACCATCGAGAAGGATCTTGCACATAGCATCAAGACCAATGTGCGCCCACTAACGCTCTCGGCATGGCGCGCCGTACTTGAAGAAAACGGCTTCGAGGTGGTATGGACAAAACAAAGCCCCATGCACTTGCTAGAATGGCGCCGCGTGGTGGCCGACGAAGGATGGGGCGGTTTCCTGCGCATCGTTTGGCGCATGCTTCGCAATGCCCCTGCCCGGAAACGCGTTTTGCACATGCGGAGCATATTTAGGAAGCACGACAAGAACATCCAAGCCATCTCGATGGTGGCGCGAAAACGGGCTTAGCGATGGTTGCACACAACATATCCCAACTGCGCGGGGCGGCCATTGGGCTTGCACTTGCCCTCCTTACAACAACGCTTTTGGGGGCATGCACCGACGACATGCGCTCGCCCGACCTGGAACGGGCAGACCAGCTGCTGCCCAACCGCAACGAATATGCCGACTCTAACCTGCACACCCAAGCGCAAGCCAAGCTTATGGCAGGACTGTACAACTCGCGGCTCGACCTTATTTACTACGATGCCGACCGCATAACGCCTCGCCTTTACTTCACAGGTGGGGATGCAATAGTGCCGCTCACAGCGAACAACAACGGGTGGTTGCAACTCCGTGTGGTAGACTTCCACACCCAGTTCATGCCGCTCTACATGTCGATAAACATGAAACTATTGCTCACCGACACGCCTGGCGACACCATCCGCCTAGCAGGCAAAGACGGCTCGGTGCACACAAGCGACCACGGAAAAACCATCGGGCTGCCGCTTCCCGAAAGCGACGATGCCGAGATGGAGGGCTTTTACATCAAATCGAAAGGCGAAATATACGCCATCATCGACCTGATGTTGCCCGTTCCGATGAAAATCAGGTGGCACGGTAAGAAGCAAATACCAACGCCATAACCGCTTATCGGCGCATGGAAAACGGCTGTACCTACGCCGAAAACACGTGGCAAACAATATGTTTGTCCATACGTCAGCCAATATTATTCACCTTGCTCCATCTTATGTTGGGGCAAAAAACCTATAGATAAATGAGAATTACAAGTTTAAAAAATCTTTCTGCGCTGTTCATCATGTTCGCCCTGGCCATGAGTCTTACAACAGCTTGTAGCAAATCAGACGACAATGAAGGTGTAAGCGAAGCAGTTGTCAATAGCATGGCAGGTACATACAAGGCCACCATAGCTCCCACAATGGGTAACAAGAAAATGGCCGAAGGCCCGCACACCATATATATAGAGCGCGTGGCAGGTACGCAACAAGTGCGCATGCACTACGAGAACTTCAACGCGCCTTTCCTTGATGGAAATGGCAAACCTAGCGAAACGGCACGCATGCCTTTCGACATGACCGTCGATTTTACTTTCGTTGCCACCCCAGGAGAGAACGGAGCCGTTGCACTTAAGTCAATAAAGGGGTATTTTAAGGCTGCGCCTCACAACGGGAATTCGGTAGATCCAAAGCAGTTGCCTGGTGGAATAGCCATCCCAAACCCCAATGGGTTTGAAACCGACAAAGCTACTGCAGAAGGAACGTGGAAAGACAACAAGCTTGTTCTGCGCATCTTGCCCAACATCCTGCCAGTGGTGGTGAATGTCGAAGCGGCTAAATGACGGAAGAACCAATCCTATCCCCACAAACTAAATCAAAAAATAGAACAACTATGCCAAACTCAAACAATGCACTCATCCAAGCCCAGCGTTGGTTTGCCATCGCATTTACGGGTCTGTTCGCCTTTTTCCTTGTAGGCTGCACCACATCAGAACTAGACGAGAACGAGCGCGCACTTGTGGCCAAACAGCAACTGGCCGACAAATTCGACCAACTTTTCAACCTTGCCTTCGAGTCGCCAGACAAAGCCGAGGAGCAGTTTAACCAGCTAGTGTTCAGCGATCTCGTTACCGACGACCACAATCTGTTGGCCGACGACGACGTCCGCGCCTTTCAAACACTGGTGCAAATTGCCGTGAGGATTAACAGAGACCTACGCGATGTGCCAACGAAGATGAGCCAAAACACCCTGTTCGACATGTACATTGCGCGCAACCAGTTGCTCATTTCTAGCGGAAGTACGCTCTACGAACTGCCCTACCGCCTTCGTAGCGGCGAAAGATACCAACGGTTGAAAGGACTTGTGGCGCAGATAGACAAAGAAACACAGAAGTATGTAGACCAATTGAGCAGCAAAACACAAGCTCCACCCAAAGACATCACCGGCACACAATGGACCTGGACGTTCGACATAGACAGCATTCGAGAAAACGTTGCCGACCTGAACGAGGGCGTGTACAAGTCGATGAAAGAGTTCGCCTTCGACTTTACGCTTAACGCCGACAATACTGTGAAGGCCCAACGTTTCTTTCTTTTGCCTGCCGTTGAGGAATACAGCAAACGCTTCAACGGCGATGGCGACTGGCTCGAAGCTAACATGAGCGAAACGCCCATGCGCTACGCCACCTACGGCAACAAGATATTCTTCCGCATCCCAATGAAGAATACTTCCAACTTCTCTGATGGGTATGGTGATGTGAAGCGCGAATGGTACTACGAGTTTACCTATCAACGTAATGGCAAGAACCTCGTTTTGAGCCAGCCCCGCATCGGGTTGTTCGTTCAAATCAAGCAATTCCTAACCTCGTATGCCGACAAAACGTTCGACACAAGCTATCCCGAGCCCTTTAAGCAAATAACCCTAACCCCGAAAAAATGAGCCCTATGCCACACTTTAAGTTGCTAGCCGCACTGCTCTCGCTGTTGTTTTCCCTTTCGGGGTGCATCGGTCGGGAGCTAGACGACAACGACACTTTCCAACAGGCGCAACCCTCTGAGATGGATGCCGACAACGCTTTGCTGCTTTCTAAGATGTTCGTGATAGACGAAAGCAACACCTACCTGTGGTTCGACCTGCACAACGAGGTGGCCAATTTCTCACAACCCGAACTGCTCCTGCCCACAGACAACGGTGGAACGGAGGGCACTTTGCGCATTCCCCTGCGCGGTCTGCTTTACGAATACCGCGCCAATGAGCACACGCTAACGTTTAAGCGCGTGCCGCCAAGGTTCCTAAATTGGGGCGAAACAACGGTTTCGTTCGTCTTCAACCTCACGCAAACCGATGGCGGCAGCATCTTGTTACCCGGTGGAAAAACGCAGAAAGGCTCGAAACCCACGTTCGAACTTGCCCTCAAGTCTATCCTCATAGACGGCGCGCAAGCTCCCATAGCGGTGGGAACGCCTTTCAATGCCGACGGGAGAACCATCACGCTGAAGCCCTACACCAAGAAACTAACGCTGATAAACGGATGAAAAGACATTCACATACAACTGCCGATGCCCTTAGTGGGCAAACCATCCGCGCCGCGTTGGCACACCGCAGGCCAGGCGTTTTGCTTGCCTGGGCACTCTTGTTCGTGTGCTTCATACCCGCAACTGTCAGCGCGCAAGCCGTTGTTAACGACACCACACGTGCGCACAACATCAAAGAAGTGGTGGTGAAAGCCAATCGCGGAGCGCGTGCCGTGGGCATGATTAAGCAAACGGCAGAACAGCTTAAGGTGGAAATGCCTGCCGACATGACCGACCTTGTGCGCTACATGCCCTCCGTGGGCGTGTCGATATCGGGGTCGCGCGGCGGCATGCGGGGCTTCGCCATGCGTGGTGTAGAGGCCAACAGGGTGGCAATAAGCGTAGACGGGATATTACAACCCGACATCCAAGACAATGTCGTGTTCAGCTCGTATGGCCTTTCCAATGCCTCGCGGATAGACTTCGACCCCTATCTGGCCTCATCGGTAGAGATACAAAGGGGTGCAAACTCGTTCGTATCTGGCAACGGAGCACTGGGCGGAACGGTGAACTACAACACCAAAAACGCACGCGACCTGATAACGAAAGGCCAATGGGGAGGGTTCGCCCACGCAGGATATAACGGCAAAGACAACCTACGGACGTTCATCGGAGGGGCAGCAGCCCTGTGGAAACAATGGGAAGCGTTGCTCATGGTTACCCGCCGCGACGGCAACGAGTTGCGAAACTTCGCCCACGGAGCGCGAACCCGCAACATCACCTCTACCCAAACAGACCCCACCTCCTTTGCACAACACGCCTGGTTGGCCAAACTTGCCTATGCGCCCAACGAGCACCACCGCCTTGATGCGGCCTTCTACGCGATGAACCGAAAGGCAGATGCCGAGGTTTGGACACTCGAACCCATAGACGCTTTCACGGCAGAAGGCAAGCCTTATTATTATTCGCACGACCAATCGCTCACCCGACAGGCTTCTGCCGGCTACCGCTTCACGTCAGACGAAGCACTGGTTAAGAAGTTCGCTGCCAGGCTACACTATCAGGTTTCGTATCTCGACGCCACTACGTGGACAGATTATTATCGTCCAAACTTCGACAAACACAACGGCAACATGACCCTGTTGCACGAGGGCAAGCGCGACAAATACCGCGCACAAGAGATTGGCGACGCCCTGTTACGCCTCTCGGCCGACACCCGCAAGCTGCCTCTTGGCGCGCTAGGCCAACACAGCCTGAACCTAACTGCCACCACTTCGCTGCGCAATTACAGCTCGCGCAACGTGGATGTGGAAAATCCCGTAGCTGCAAACAGCGTAGACGGCTACACCGTTAGGCACGGAAAGGTGTACCTTTTGGGCGAGAACATGGGCACCACGGCCGAAGCTTACGCCTTTGTAAACCCCATCAAGCGGTTCAACTTGGCCCTGTCGCTGCTAGACGAAGCCACGCTTTCGCCCGTGCTGAACCTTAAACTGGGCGTGCGTTACGACCTCTTCCGCACAACCGACGACGCCGATACGCAGGCGCGCAACACGGGCTACATTGCCTACCTGCTGCAAAACGTGCAGGGAGCGAACATGGATTTCAGTCCGATACGCAACACCCAGGGTGGCCTTTCGGCACTGGCCGTGCTGGCATACACGCCCAAGCCGTGGCTCAATTTGGCCTACAAGTTCTCCACTGGCTATCGTGTACCCAACATCGAAGAGCAATATTTCCAGTTCTACAGCACGTGGCCATCGTTCCTTGTAATGGCAAACCGCGACCTGAAGCCCGAAAAATCCATCAATCACGAGTTGGAAATAACAGGCAAAACCAATGCCCTGGGCTACATGTTCAGTGCCTATTACAACCATTACTCCGACTTTATCGAGCTTCGGCAAGGCCTGCTCACGGTGAGCCAGCCACTTATGCCGCAAGAAAAACGCCTGGCCTACGTAACCAACGTTAACCGCGACCGCGCCCATCTTGTAGGTTTCGATGCCGCACTGCAACTGTATCCAGATGCTTGGTGGCCCGCCTTACGCGGCATTTCGCTGTCGTCGGCGTGGAGTTACGCACAGGGCGAGTCGTCTTCGGGCATGAGCATGCTCAGCGTTCAGCCGCTTGCCGGAAACCTAGGGCTAGCCTACACCAGTGCAAATAAGCGTTGGGAGGTTAACGCCAAGATGAATTTCCACTTCGCCAAGCCCATTTCGCAAACCACATTTTGGGACCGCGACGCCTCCGGGCGCGACATCATTCGCCGTTTTCCTGCCGCATTTTTAGAGAACGCATACACCTTCGACCTCTATGCCTATTATAAAATAGGTGGCCACATCACGCTGAGGGCGGGCGTGTACAACCTCTTCGACACCCAATATCACCGTTGGGACGACCTGCGGCAGCTCACCAACCCCGCCTTGCTGGGCAACATCAACCTCTTCTTTAAAGACGGGCGCAAGTCGCTCGCACGCTTCACACAGCCTCGCCGCTATCTATCGGCGGCCATAGAAATTAACATTTAAAACCCCGCATATAATGAAACACATCGTTTTGGCGGCCTTGTCGCTCGCCACTTTGTTCGCTGCATGCGACCAACGCAACGTTATAGACGTACACCAAGAGGCCGCCGTGCCCGACCTGAACAACCCCGTGGTGCAGAAACTCACCTCCACCACATGGTTTAAAGACGTGAACATAAACATTCCCAACGAGTCGTGGAGCAGCACCAACTTCGGCAGCAAGGCCTCTACCCCATTCGAAGGCATGCTCTACTCTGTGGCATGGCTGGGTATGGAGCTGCAAAGAGACGGCACCTCCACGCTCATCTTCTATCCACCGCTTACGAAACACCAATTCCTTCTTTGCAGGGGCAAGTGGAAAACATCGCCAACCGACCCCAACACCGTTATCATCGACACCAAAACACCCGTGGGATATGCCACCTTACGCGTGAAGGTGATGGACCTGCAAACCAAAGACAACGTGGCCATGATACGCGCATACGTTGACGCAGGCGACCGCGTGATGATGATAGACTTCTTTAACGGAGGCTCGGTGCTCGAAGGCGGCTCGCCAACAGAGTTCCCCGACCTGCGCAACATGGGGCAAGCATGGTTCGACGGCATGCAAGTTAGCCGACAACCCATAGACAAGGCCCTGTTCAACAACACCGCTTGGGAAATGTCGCCCTATTCAAGCGAATCGGAAAGTAAATTCGAAATACCCCAATTGGCCATCCGAACAACTTTCGTTAACGACTTCCTCACCAAGACACCATCTCTTGTTTACGGGGCGAAATTCAACTTCGCACAAGACGGCAACGTGTACATAGACATTCCATCTGTCGTTAAAGAGACGGCGTTTCGCCCCTGGGCATCACAGGTTGAAGACAAGAACATCATGGTAAAAGGCACTTGGCGCACGCAAGGCAACCGCATTATCGTCGAAACAAACGAGCTTCCGTTCATCAGTGTGGGCGAAGCACTCTTCCGTGTGCCAACAGACCAACGCCCGCTCGACGTGCTACTCAGCAACGACAACGGCGATGCCGTAAAGGTTTGGAAAAACTATTACTACATCATCGAGTACATCAAGCCCACAAACACGGGCGCATGGTTCCGCATTTCATCGCCACAAGAAACCTATTATCTCTTCATGCTCAAGCAGCCCATCGCCACTTTAACCGATGTTAAAGGCGTTAGAGAAACCGCAAAAACGTTGAAACAACCCTAACACAAAGCCACAATGAACAAAACATATATCACACTGGCCGCCACAACGGCCCTGGCACTTGCCCTGAACTCGTGCCAAAAGGGCGACTTGCTCAACGTCGTTCAAGACGATGTAGAGCTGAACGAGAACACCGCCCAATATCAGGAATTCATCAAAGAGCGCGTTACCGACTACGCCCGAGCTTACCGCTTTGAGCAGGCACGCGCCAATTTGCCCAAGCTTACCGATGAGGCTAACCGCAAAGAGGGCGAACGCATCATCAACTTCTACCACGCAAAAGCCCTCAAAGACGGCTTCGCATACCTTTTGCCCAACGGCGACTCGCTCTTCTTAAAGATGAAAAACGAAGAGAACCTGCCGCCAGAAAAGATAGAGCATATTCTGCAATTCAACCAGTATGCCGAGTTCAAAGGCCTGGGGCAAGACGTTACGTTGTGGGGAGCAGGCAACTTTCCAAACACGAAAAGCATTTACATAACCGAGGCGCAGATAACAAAAATGCTCGACCTAGACAAGCTTACAAAGCTAGAAGAGGTGCGACTAATCTTTGAAGCCGGCAACTTCGATTACACGCTTTGGTTTCCCAACCGCCCCTTTAAGCCCATAGACGTAAGCGGATACGACTTCTCGAAGAACGACAAGATAACATGGATGGAGTTTAAGAATTGCGATCTCACGGCAATAAAAGCGCCCACAAACGTGTTCCCTATGTTTAAAGCAAGTTATTGCGAATACAACGCAAACACCATCAACACCCCGAGGGCGCGCAAAATGCAGTTCGAGGATTGCAACATCCTAGAACCCGACATAAAAGTTACCAATCCCCACGTGCGCAGTTTAACCATCACTGCCTATCCTGATGCAAACAACAGGGGTATTCGCACGTTCGACATTAGTGCTAGCCGCATTAACTATTTCTCTATTTATCAGCCAGACAGCAAGCAACATGAAGTAGAGGAGGTTAAGCTCAATCAGTATCTAGACACCCTCGAGATACTGTCCTTGGGCAATAGGCAGAAAAAAGCGAAAATAGTGGGCCTAGACAAGATTAACAAGCTGAAACGACTGGTATACAACTTTAACACGTGGCCCATGTTGCCCCAAGACATACCCTGCGCCGTTACGTCTCTGAGCCTGCCTGCCAGCAGCCCGCCAGATATAAAGGTAGGAACGCAGATAGACTATACCAAAGTGCAAGGCCTGCGAGAGCTAGAAGTCCAACAATTCATAACAGACAACACCATTTACCCCGAAAACTTGGACTCGCTTGTTCTCAAACCCCACAGCTATATCGACCCCGTTAAGACATTAGACCTTAGCCACACCAAGCTAAAAAGGTGTGAGTTGTATTTTGGATGGACGACAGGCGTGGAAGAAAGTAGGCCGGACATGCCCCGAATTAAACTTATAAAGATGCCAACCACGATAGAAAAGCTAGATTTAAGCTCGATAAAAACCGATGTTCTAGACCTTACGGGCTTAGACAATCTTAGGTTTCTCAAGATATATGATTATCTTGACAACCCAATTAAGCGGATTATCTTCCCCAAGAACCTTAAACGAAGCAACTTTAAGGGCGAATTCGACTTCTTTCTAAGTGTGGATAAAACCAAAACAGAATTGGTAAACTACCCCAAATGGGTTAAAACAAACGAGAATGGTTATGAAGTTGCGAAGTAAAATCGAACACATTCTAGCAAAATGGTAACAAAACGAACAGGATAAACACTCCCTTCCCCTCTCTCCCACCAAGGGAGGAGGGTGAAGGGGCTTGTGGAACGAGGGGGGCAGTAAGCCAACTGCAAGTTGACATGCCTACGCGCTAGCAAACAAACAAGCAGCCAAACGAACACATATCTGCACAAACCCACATCTTCGTAAACCCGTAAAACCACGTTCGTACAAAGCCACAAACCCATTTCCTCATCAACACATAAACTCATAAACTCACAAACTAAAATCTCATAAACCAACACAACATTATGCAGAAAAAAGCTATTCGCTCCCTACTATGGATGCAGGCGCTGCTTTGCGCCATGTTCTTATTCGCGTGTTCTAACGACGACGACAACAGCAACGCGCCCCTACCGAAGCCCGCCCCCAAGGAGTTGAAGGTGCAAGTGGCCGCAGACACCAAGACCAACACCGCCACCGTAAACGTGGCCAACGCCCCAGCCGAGGCCTCGCTAAGCTTGGTTTTAGACGTTGAAAGGGGTAAAGCACTAGACCAAGCCACAGCAGACAAGAACGGAACACATACCTTTAAGCTGCCCCTGCTGGCCGGTTATGAACAAAAAATGAAACTGGTAGTGAAAAGCGGAACCACCAGTGCCGAGGTGAACAACCTTACTTTGCCCGCTGCCGAAGAGCAATACTCCGACGAACAAATAGCACAGGGCTTGCAAAAACACAAGTGGCTGTCCGACCAAGAGCGGTCGCGCATCATCGTAGACCACACTAGCACAAACCCCTACCACATGTTTGTCAACAAGGCCGTAAAGCATTTCGAGTTCCTGCCCAACTCCAAGTTCACCTTTACCGTGAGCTCTCCCTTGTCGGTGACCTTCCCCGGCGGCAAGTGGAGCGTTAAGAACAAGCGCGTAGACATAGACACCCGAATACCCCGAGGCCCGATGCTCCTGCGCAACTCGCGCATACAAACCCTCACTGAGAAAGAAATGGCGATGCTAACCGAGGTAGACGGCGGGTTGTTCCTCCTTTGGTTCACGGCCGAATAAACGCCGCTACCTGGCCGCAAGCCAGACTAACGGCCATCATCCAAGCTCCACTTACCCCCGTTTTGCCGAAATTCGGCGTTTGTAGGGGTTAACTCAAGCATCTTTCCCAGTTGCATGGTTCGCCATGCCGCTGGGAGATTTCTTTTTGTAAACCTGGGTTCGACATAAAACGCAACGCACCTCCGCGAGGGAGTTCAGCGCATCGGCAGTGCCCATTTCGTACAAAGGCTTGCACACACAGGGGGTCTTTACCTCGGTGCTTAAACACAACATCAACCTTTTCTCCACCAGTACCCGTTTCTTCCCCAATCGGTTTGCACCCCAAAACCCCACCAACAAAAAGCTGTGCGCACTTCTGTTTTGTACAATTTTCAGCCTATTTTTTAACATTGTGAGTGCCTTTTTTGCCCACCAATCGCCCACACGCCGCAAAAAATCGATTCTCGCGAGGGTTTGTTTCGATGCAAAAAGGGGCTAACCTGCGAACACTACAAAATGTATTTTTATTTAAAGAGGCCATCATTTGCACCTGTTTATGGGTCGTTTGCTGCTAAATGCAGTGCATTTTGATGCTAAATGCAGTGTGTTTTGGTGCTAAACGCAGTGCGTTTTGGTGCTAAATGCAAGGTAAAATGGTGCTAAATGCAAGGTAAAATGGTGCAAAATGCAGCGCAATGTGCCGCTAAATGCAAGACGAAAAGCATAAATATACGCCGCAATTGTATAAACAAAACCTTTATGATCCATGAAAAACATGACCGAAAAAGGCAAAATTGTGGTTAAAAAGTGGGATTTTGGGGGCAAAAATCGGATAATTGGGCTTTAAAAAAGACGAGCCGGCAACCAAACTAGAAAGGCAAAATGGTGCAAAATGCAGGTTCTACACACAAAAACAGACAAAACGGAAGACGAAAAAATCTAGAAATAGTGGCTTTTTGCCCACTTTTTAACCCATATTCTCGCTAGAACGGCGTGAAAATCGAAGCGATATTGTAAAATAAAAATAATATTTTTAAGGTTTTGAGTTGACCAGTTGACCAGTTGACCAGTTGAGGAGAATGTAAGTGCTCGTGGTGATGAGGTTTTGAGTTGGTGGGTTGGTGTGTTGATAAGTTGAGGCGTTTGCAAGTTCTCGAGGTGATGAGGTGACAGGTTCTGGACTGATGAGGCGGCAAGTGGATGAGGTACTGAGTTAATAAGGTGTTGAATTAATGAGGCGCTGAGTTGATAAGTTGATGATTTTGTAAGTCTTAGGTGTGTATCGATAGGGTTGAAAACGAACCGCAAACCAATCTACCGCACAGCCCCCGCTTGCGGTCGTACGTGGTTTGGCTGCCCGTTGTAAAAACCGCATGCCCACTTAACCGTGGCTAATTTATGTTTATAATGCTTAAACAACACGCATATTTTAACCAGTTCTTCCAAACAATTCATAATTTTATAAACCCAAATTAGCAATCACATCTCTAATTACAAAAAACAAAATCAACATGGAAGTACGCTATGAAGTAAAGCACGGCCTGTTTGCACTGCTCTTAGCAAGCTGCACGGGGCTGTGTTTGCCCCTTCGAGCAAGTGCCGAGAGCCACGCCGCGCCCTCGTTAAGGACACTTGCACCGGTGCAAACCATCGACGTTACGGGTTACGTTCACGATGCCAACGGCGAGCCCGTAATAGGCGCCGGCGTGCAGGTGGTAGGCTCGAAACTGGCCACCGTAACCGACATCGACGGCCGTTTCTCGCTCACAGTGCCCGCAGGCAGCAGCCTGACCATAACCTACATCGGCTTTACGCCGCAAGAAGTGAAGGCCAAGCCCTCGCTCGACATCACCCTTAGCGAAGACAGCCACTCGCTAGACGAGGTGGTTGTTGTGGGCTACGGAAAGATGAAGAAACGCGACCTTACGGGCGCCATCTCCTCGGTAAAAGGTTCTGATGTGGCCTTGGCTGGCGTTGCGTCGGCCGCACACGCCCTAGCGGGTAAGGCGGCCGGACTATATGTGCGACAAAACTCGGCACAGCCAGGCGGCGGACTCGACATCTTGGTGCGCGGGGCAGGCTCGGTTAACGCCAACAACGACCCGCTGTACATCGTAGACGGGTTCCCCATTGCCAAGATAGACCAGCCCAAAGGCGTTAACGACCGCATGGACCCTGGCACACAAGGCGTGCTCAACTTTCTCAACCCCAACGACATCGAGCGGGTGGAAGTGCTCAAAGATGCCTCGGCAACAGCCATTTACGGGGCACGCGCGGCCAACGGCGTGGTTATCGTAACCACCAAACGCGGTGCCGAGGGTAAGCCGCAGGTTGACTATTCGTACAACTACTCGTTCCAGAAGTATTCTGACAATTACGACATGCTTTCGCTAAAAGAGTGGATGGTGGAGAAAAACAGGTCGACGTGGGAATACTGGGTGTGGGAAAACGGCGTTGGCCCGTGGGGCGGAAAGCGGCTCGAAGATGCACTGAAATCGCCCAAAAACGGAGTGGCCTACACGCAACCTTACACCGAAGCCCAAATTGCGGCAGCGGGCGAAGGCACAGATTGGCTGGGGCTCATCACGCGTAACGGCCAGGTGCAAGAGCATAACCTAAGCGTGCGCGGCGGCTCGAAAGGCACGCAATACATGCTGTCGCTCAACTATTACGACAACAAGGGCATCATCCGCAATTCTGCCATGACGCGCTATACCCTAAAAACCAACATCGACCAAAAGTTTCTCGACATCTTTAAGCTAGGCCTGAACCTCACGCTGACACGCATCGACAACGCCAACGCCCAGCTTGGAGGCCGCCAATGGGAAAAGTCGGGCATGATAAGGGCAGCCGTGCAGATGGGTCCGCACATCAAAGCCTTCGACCCCGCCACGGGCACATACCCCATTAACCCACTGCTGGGAACGCAGCCCAACCCCTACTCGCTGCTGAACAACACCGACGAGAGTCGCACCGACCGCCTGTTGGGCAACATCTTCCTTGAAGCCAACCCCTTGCAAGGCCTCACCCTGAAACTAAACGCAGGCTTAGACCGCGCCAACATCTTCCGCGGAACCTACGAACCCAAAACTACATTGGCTGGTAGGGACGCCAACGGCAATGCCGACGTTTACAACAACGACAACAACCAATACCTTTTGGAGGGTACGGCCAATTACATCCGCACGTTTAACGATGTGCACAAGCTGTCGTTGCTGGCAGGAACTTCCTACGAAGAGTTTGAGTTGAAAACTTCGCGGGCAGGCAACAACGACTTCCTTACCGACGCCTTCGGCTACCACAACCTAGATGCAGGCACAGGACAAAAGCGCGTTGGCTCGGGTTACAGCAAAAACAAGATGGAAAGCTACTTCTTCCGCGCCAACTACATCCTCAAAGAGCGCTACAACCTAACGGCCACC
>ERZ773014.951-NODE-951-length-18937-cov-11.041309_pt1 | contig 18937 bp, 20 predicted proteins | sample MGYA00580841_ERZ773014 | MGnify/ENA primary metagenome ERZ773014 (study PRJEB29015, sample SAMEA2737989) | human oral metagenome | biome: human oral; feature: human-associated habitat; material: dental | place: China | collected 2067 ...
GCCTCTTCTGCTGCCGCCTTCTCTGCCGCCGGATCCGTCTCTGTGCCCGGCGTCTGTGCGGGCGGCGTGAACGGTGCGGGCGGCGCCTCGCGCGACGCCACGATGACGGCGACATCCTCCAAACGCTGGAAGTCGACGGCAGGCTCTAAGACGGCGTACTTCAACAGGCCGCCCTCGTCGTTCTTCAACGCTTTGACCGTGCCGACGAGAAGCCCCTTCGGATAGACGCCGCCGTAGCCCGACGTCACGACGACGTCGTCCTCGACGACATCGGCGGACTTCGGAATGTTTTTCATGCGCGGCATCAGGGGATTGGCCGGATCGCCCTCGACGATGCCCGCGACGCGCGACTCCTGCCGCTGCACGATCGTGCCGACGGCGGCGCGCGGGTCGAGGATCAGCCGCACCTTCGAGGAGTACGGCGCGGCCTCAACGACGACGCCGACGAGTCCCTTCTCCGTCACGACGGGCATGTTCTCATGCACGCCGCTCGATGTGCCGCGGTCGATGACGATGACGCCCGACCACGTCGCATAGTCGCGCCCGATGACGCGGGCTGCCACGAGGTCGAACTGCGTCTTCGTCTGCTTGTAGCCGAGAAGCGCCTTGAGGCGTGCATTTTCAGCAAGCGCTTCGTTCGCTTCGAGATTCTGCACGCGCAGCCCCTCCACCTCGTTCTTCAGCATACGATTCTGGTCGTAGACGTAATAGACTTCCCAAAACTCCGTACCGAGGCTGTGGATCTTGTCTCCCACCCAGGCCGTCGCGGACTGGAGGGGACGCAGCACCGTCTCGGCGGCGCGGCTCAGGAAGGGGGACTGAAACCTGCCCTTTCCCGCAAAGAACACGAGGCAGAGGACGCAGACGAGCGAAACGAGGAGCAGCCAGACCTTGCGGTTCGAGTCCTGGTCGTCTCTGCGTATGCGGCTCATTGTCTCAACTTCTTAGAGATCATCACGACGCGCTTTAGAAGCTCGATGTTTTCAAGCGACTTGCCCGTGCCTTCGCCGACACAGGACAAGGGGTCTTCCGCGATGAGGACGGGCATGCCCGTCTCGTGGCTCAGCAGTTTATCTAGGTTCGTCAGGAGCGCGCCGCCGCCCGTCATCATGATGCCGTGATCCATGACATCGGCCGCCAGCTCCGGCGGCGTCTTTTCAAGCGTGCCTTTGACGGCGTCGACGATCTTGTAGATCGGCTCATTCAGAGCATCCCTGACCTCGCTCGCGCGGATCGAGAGCGTCTTCGGCAGACCGCTGACGAGGTCGCGTCCGCGGATGTCCATTTCACGGTCAACGTCGGGCGTCACGATGGCGGAGCCGATCGTGATCTTGATTTCCTCCGCCGTGCGCTCGCCGATCATGAGGTTGTACTGGCGCTTGATGTACTGCACGATGGACGAATCCATCTCGTCGCCGCCGATGCGGATCGAGCGGCTCGTGACGATGCCGCCGAGCGAGATGACGGCAATCTCCGTCGTACCGCCGCCGATGTCGACGACCATGCTTCCCGTCGCCTCTTCGACGGGAAGTCCCGCGCCGATCGCCGCCGCCATCGGCTCTTCGATGAGGTAGGCTTCACGCGCTCCCGCCTGCTGCGCCGCATCGATGACGGCACGTTTTTCGACCTCGGTCACGCCCGAAGGCACGCCGACGACGACGCGCGGGCGCACGAAGGACTTCGTATTCATCGATTTTCGGATGAAGTACTTGAGCATCGCCTGCGTCACGTCGAAGTCGGCGATGACGCCGTCCTTCATCGGACGGATGGCGATGATGTTGCCCGGCGTCCTGCCAATCATGCGCTTCGCGTCCTCACCGACAGCGAGCACCTCGCCGTTCTCACTCTTTATCGCTACGACAGACGGCTCGCGCAGAACGATGCCCCTGCCTTTCACATGCACCAATGTATTCGCGGTTCCAAGGTCGATGCCCATATCGCGGGACAAGCCACCAAAAAGACTCCACATGTTGAAATAAAACTCCCTTCTCTTCACACGCATCCCATAAAACACGTCTGCAAAAATCTGTCAAAAAGCCTTGTCAATCATAGATATAAGGGCTGATGAAGATACGAGTTCTATTGTATCATACCTTCTTCTTTTAGGGAAATAAATTTATCATAACCTACGATGACGTGATCGAGCACGGGGATGTCCATGATCTCCCCAGCCTCCACCATGCGGCGCGTCACGGCGAGATCCTCGCCGCTCGGCGCAGGGTCGCCCGACGGATGATTGTGGACGAGGATGACGGCCGCCGCCGACTGCTCGATCGCCGCCTGGAACACCTCGCGCGGATGAACGACGGAAGATGTGAGCGTTCCCACGGAAATCGTCTTCAGCGCAAGGATATGATTCTTCGCGTTCAAAAGCAGCACGGCGAAGTGCTCCCTGCGCTCGAAGCGAAAGCGCGGCATGACGTAGGAAGCGGCGTCCGCTGGGCCGTGCACAACCGTCCGCTCCTCCGCCGCCTTAAGCGCGAGACGCCGTCCGAGTTCGACGGCGGCGAGGATCGTCGCCGCCTTCGCCATGCCCACGCCCTTGATGGACGAAAGCTCTTTCGCACTCATCTGCGTGATGGCGGCGAGTCCGCGCTCCTTATAGAGCGCGAGCACCTTCTCGGCGACGCGAAGCACCGAATCGTCCTTGACGCCCGTGCGCAGGAGGACGGCGAGAAGTTCCGTGTTGGAAAGGCTCGCCGCGCCCTCGGCCAGAAGCCTTTCGCGCGGCCGCTCGTCGGCGGGCAGATCACGCACGAGAAGCGTCATAGAGATCGACCCCCGCTCTTTCTGCAAGATGCGCTGCCGCATGAAGCGGCAGTCCGACGACATTCGAGAACGAGCCTTCGATGCGTTCGACAAAGACGGCGGCACGCCCCTGCACGGCATAGGCGCCCGCCTTGCCCAAAGGCTCGCCCGTAGCGACGTAACGCGCGATCATCTCTTTTGAAAGCGCGGCAAAGAATACGCGCGTCTTCTCGACCGTCGAGAACTCTTGGCCGCCCCTGCACCAGGCGACGCCCGTCAGAACGTCGTGCGCACGTCCCGAGAGCGCGGTGAGCATCTCGTGCGCCTCCCTCTCGTCTGCGGGCTTGCCGAAGATGCGTCCGGCGAGCGCGACGACGGTATCGGCGCCGAGCACGGGAAGCGCCGCATGCGCCGCCACGGCGCGTGCCTTGGCAAGTGCATTGATGCGGACAAGCTCCTCCGCCGACTTCGCCTCGCGCACCTCTTCAGCCTCGCTCACTTCCACGCGGAACGAGGCGCCGATCTGCGCGAGAAGATCGCGGCGGCGCGGCGAAGCCGATGCCAGGATGAACATGGATATTCCTCCTCAATAACGTCGGAAAAGAACGAGTGCGACGATGACGCCGACGAGGCTCATGATATTCGGCGTGAAAGAAAGGCCGAAACTGACGCTGACGACGAAGAGATCGATCGCCACGGGCGCCAAGACGAACGCCGGATGCGTCTCGGAAAGAAGCGGCGCAATCGAAGAAAGCGCCTCCACGCCGCGCAGAGCTTCGCCCAAGAGTCCGCCGAGCACCGCGCCGGTAAAAACAAATACGGCGCACATGCCGAAGCCGCGCCCCGAAGAAAATTTCACAGAAAATCCCTCCAAAGGAAACACCGCTTGCCTCGACGATTCAGAAAATCGCTGATCCCCTCAACCGCCCATCTCTGCACATCCAGGCGACTTCATTTATCAGCGATCCCTCAGCGAATGCATCGACAGTCAAACGGCGCTGCACAATGATTTTGATTGCTCCTGCCTCTTTTCTAGCCGCGCGGCATAAATCCTGCTCGACTAAGGTCATTTCTTTCGCGTGCCGCGCAGAACGAAAAAAGGGGCGCTCTTGCATAAGTCGAATTTGACTCATGCAACAGCCCCCTCTTTGGGTGTATGTGCAAGCATCTTTTTCAAAACAGCGGACGTTTGTGCGCGTATTTACAGCAGATGATGCGCCTTTGCCAACTGCTCGATCTTCTTGATTGACCATTGAGATATATCGGCGATGCTCGTGAGATCGTATCCTTTCTTCAGCATGGAAAGGATCATGCCAGATTCTCCCTGCTCAATGCCCTGCTCAATCCCCTGCACAATGCCACGCTCGAAGATGCCTTCGCTCAAATTGCACATGGTGTTCATCTCCTTTTCCATATCGCCCGAAATGTCGAGATCGAATTCGGATTCGAGAATCTTCTTCTTTTCTGCCGCAGATTTTGCTGTATCGCGAAATAAGAGCTTCAGAAAGCGGACGAGATCATTGCCCGAGTCATCCGCACCGAGGTAAATCATGATGATGTTCAGCAGATCATAATCGCTTTTTTCTGCTTTCGTGCGATGCAGAAAGTGACGCTCCTGCATATCGTAGAAGTTGATGGCGCTCTTGTCATCAGGCGCATCCATACAGATCCAGACGGAATAAACCTTCTTGATGTCATTATAGTTTGATTTTGCAAACTCCGTTTCCTTCTGGGAGGAAATCAAGCGGCAGGCATAGTATATGGCTCGCCGCAGCAGCGCGTAACCGAGACGGCTGTGCGACTGCGTCTTCTGAGCCTCGATGTTGACGATCAAGGTGATACGCGCGCCTGTCTGAGGCACTTTTGCTCGGAACAGGATGTCGAAACGAATCCATCCTTCCGTGGGGCTGGCACTCTCCGTATTGTCTCCACGAATCTCCTTCGGAATCCGCCTTGCAGCGTTCGTCTTGTCCATATCGACGGGGATAGCGCCGATTTCCGGCTCGCCCTCGATGCATCGACCAATGATGGTCGCGAGATCGATTTGACGAAATTCGGGAACGACGCCCTTGAGGATTCGCGCCACGACGTCCTTTTGCGCGAGCAGACGCTTGGCATGCTGATCGTAGGCAGGGTTCGCATAGCCGAGCAGCAGATCCTCAGTCGTAATGTTCGATGACGTCATGGCAGGCGGCCTCCTTTTTCCTTTCTTTATATATCATACCATGATTCCGGAAGCTTCGCCAGAAATTCTTCCCATGTGCATCAGTGACAGATAGGGTTGATGAAGAATGCTCTTTTGCACACGAAAAAGGGGGCCGTTGCACATGATTTGTGCGACAGCCCCAAAAAGCCAGATTACATGAAATAGCGCAGGTAGACGTAGACCGTCGATGTGAGGATCGTCAAGATCATCAGCGGGAAGCCGACCATCATGAAGCGGACGAACGTCATGGGGACGCCCCTCTCCGCCGCCATGCCCGCGACGATGACGTTCGCGGACGCACCGATGATCGTGCCGTTGCCGCCGAGGCAGGCGCCGAGCGCGAGGCTCCACCAGACCGGCTCAAGATTCGAGACGCCCATCGACCCCATGTGCTGAATCAGCGGAATCATCGTCGCAACGAACGGAATGTTGTCGAGGAACGCCGAAACGATCGCACTCATCCACAGGACGAGCATCGACGTCTTCGTCACGTCACCGCCCGTGAGATTGACGCCCTGCACCGCAAGATCGCGGATGACGCCCGTCTCCACGAGGCCGCCGACGGCGATGAAGAGACCGATGAAGAAGAAGATCGTCGGCCACTCGACGCCGTGCATCGCGTGCTCGACGAACTCTTCCTTGCCGACCAAGAGGAGCAGGAGGAACGCGCCCGCAATCGCGATGAGCGAAGACTCAAGACCCGTGAGCGAATGGAGGAAGAACATCAAGATGACCAGTCCGAGAACGAACAGACACTTCCTGAGAAGAGGGATGTCTTTGAGCTCGTCCCATTCATTCTCCTGCATCACGAGAGCCTTGAGCTCCGGCTTCGTCGTCAAATGCTTGCGGTAGAGCAGGACGAAGATCGCCGTGATGATGATGAGGTTGATGATCGAGATGATCGCGAGGTTCTCAATGAACGCCGCGAACGTCAGCTCCTTGACGGCGCTGCCGATCATGATGTTCGGCGGATCGCCGATGAGCGTCGCCGTGCCGCCGATGTTCGACGCGATGACCTGCGCCAAAAGATACGGCATGACATCGACATGGAGCTTCGTCGTGATGCTGAACGTGACCGGCACCATCAAGAGAACCGTCGTCACGTTGTCAAGGAACGCCGAGCAAACGGCCGTGATCAGCGACAGGTAGACCAAGAGATTCACGGGATCGGCCTTCGCCTTCTTCGCCGCCCAGACGGCAATAAAATTGAAGAGTCCCGTCTTGCTCGTGATGGCGACGATGATCATCATGCCGATCAGAAGCCCGAGCGTGTTGAAGTCGATGTGGTGGACGGCGGTCTCCTGCGTCATGATACCCATGACGATCATGAGGATTGCGCCGATCATCGCAATGATCGTGCGATGGATCTTCTCAGAGACGATCACCGCATACATCGCGACGAAGATGATACCAGCTATTGTTTCCTGTTCCATAAAAACCTCCTTGAATTTGACTGCCCACGGGCAGTCTCCTGCACTTTCTATCCGCCTTCCCCCGTCAAGCTGGAGAGGCAGGGAAACGACGGACAGCCGACCGAAAAATAGACGGAGCCCTTGGTTGAACAGACTCCGCCTAAATTTCACTTATTGAATTGTCCTGCGCCTATTATAGCAGATTATCGTGAGTTTGGAAAGAGTCCTTGTATATTTATATTATTTTTTCTTATTCATTCTCGGAGCAGATGTTTTCTCTGCCGTTTCCATCAGGATTCTGGCAGATAGCGCAAGAAAAAAATCCGCAGAGCATAAGCTTTGCGGATTTTTGTTTCAGCTTCTCTCACACGCTTCCATCACGAATCATCATGCGCGGAACTTGCGCTTGCGAGCCGCCTCGGACTTCTTCTTGCGCTTGACGCTCGGTTTCTCGTAATGTTCACGTTTCCTAACTTCTGCCAAAGTACCAGCCTTCTGGCAGGTACGCTTGAATCTGCGGAGAGCACTGTCGATCGTTTCGTTCTTTCCTACTTTGACCTCATTTGCCATTGTTCTTCCCCCCCTCCACTAGATTTGGGGCGCACGGGAAGGCGGGCGCATAAAATAATTGCCAACACTGCATCGTGCACCCTATCATTATACATGATTTCCTTTTCGGGGTCAACCATCAACCGGGCGGCCATTGCATGGATCGTCCGCCCAAGAGATGAAAATGCAGATGCCCGACGGTCTGTCCACCCTCCTCGCCCGTATTGACGACGACACGGAAGCCCTTTTCCGCAAGGCCCAGCTCCTTTGCGAGCTGCGGCACGACATCGACATGGATGTGCGCGACGAGCGCCCTGTCTTCCTGCGTCAGGCCGAGCAGACTCTTGATATGCTTCTTCGGAATGATGAGTACATGCACGGGCGCCTGCGGCTCAAGATCCTTGAAGGCGATGACGGAATCATCTTCATAAACCGCTGTCGCGGGAATCTCCTTCGCCGCAATACGGCAAAAAATGCAGTCTGCCATCTTTTCCACCTCCCTTCGGAAAATCATTGTAATCTTCGCCCTTATCACCATCATTCGACTTTCATGGCAAAAAACCTGCCGCTAGGGAAAAGATTGGGAAGAAAAGCTCCGTCTTTCCCCTAAATTTTGATACAATCTAACGATGACCCCTCCTCTTGGCAAAGCCGGCGTCCGTCACAGCTCAGATCACCAAGGCAATCGCAAGATTCGTTGGCAGACAGATGCACCGGACGATTGCCAAACAGAGCCCTACCGTACACCGTTATCGGAAAAAATGGCGGCTAGCTCGGGATTCTCCTTTAGATATTGCTCCGAGATGCGATCCCAATCGTAGGCTGTAACGCTCGGAATCAGTCGTTTTTTCTCTTCCGCTTGCTCCCGTTCTGAGAGTTTGCCGTCTTCTCCCTCGCCCTTGTCGTCTGCGATACGATGAAGGGTGCGTAAGCTCTTCTTATATGCTTTCATGCCGTCATCAAGGTCAGTCTTCTTATCAGCAATGAGCTGTGAAAGGTCTGTAGGATTCTCCGCTTTCTTATCCTTTTTGCCTCCCGTGTGATCTTCTCCAAGCATGGCAGAGAGAAGCTCTTCCATATTTTTCGCCTTGCGGCTCATCTCTTGGAAGAATCCGTATGCCGCTGTCTTTTCATTGAAATATCTGCCCGCCTTTTTTGGCATGTTACTCAGCGTGTCTGGTTTCATGCCGAGATAGTCACGGTATTCTTTTATAAGCCCAACGCTTTCTTCGTGTGTAAGAAAATCATTATCCTTGCCAATCATTGTATTTCCTACAAGGGATCGAAGCTTGTTCACCAGTGGATTTTCACATTTGGGATCAAGCGCTCCCAAGCGATCAAGAATACTGTTCAAATATGGATCGCCCAGCAAGGTATGCCCCAAAGCCTTCTGATGATGCCCATAGGCATTGAGCTGTCGGATCACCTCCACACGAATGCTGCCGACTGCCAAACCAGGATTTTTACTGCCAAGCTGCAAAATACCTCGGATGCCATTTTCTAAATCGCGCATCGTTCTAGATAAAGAAGCGCGCTCATAATCCGAATAAAAATCATGATACATACTATCTTCAAGCGGCTCAACCGAAACCATCTCCCACGTTTCCACCCGTTGAGCAGACGCTTGATTTGCCGCTGCAAGCTTTCTCCCCTCGTCGCTGATGGAAACCTCATGCGCGAGCGACTGGAAGAACGTCGATTCTCTTTTTATCGAATCTTCCCCCTGTAAGGATGCCGCCACGGATTTCCTGTCCCCTGTCCGACTCATAGCCTGCGTATTTTGTGCCGCTATATTCTTCCCCACGATCGCACGATTATCGTTCACATGAATTTTCATCTTCATTCGCCTCCCTGCACGTTGATCTTCTTCGTTATATTTATCGTTTCCTCGCAGAAAACCTTAAGCAAGCAGCCCCCGTCTCCTTCACCTTGGCATAATGCTCGTACCACACATTGCCAGAGCGCTCATGACGCACCCAATGTCTCTTCGTTGAAAACGCTTATCTCCCAGATTTTTGACTTGCAGCATATTGACTGCCTCAACCAAAGCACTTAACTCGTATTTCCTGCACAAAAAAGAGTCCGATATGCAAAACGCATATCGGACTCTCCCCTGCGACATAAGTCGCACAATCGAGCAATCTTACTTTTCCTGCCCCGTGCTGCAGCTGCCGCCGCAGCCACCGCAGCCGCCGCTGCAGCTGCCGCTGCAGCAGTCTTCCTTGCCAGCCTTCACATTATGATAGACGTGGCGCAGCGCGAAGAAGAGCAGGACGGCGACGATTGCGCCGAGAATGATGCTTGCCATGGCAAAGATCTCCTTTCAGGAGTAGCGAAGCACGGACGGCTTCCCTAGCCGTTCATGCCGAAGGCGCAGGCTCCCCAGTAGACAAGAAGTGAGACGACCCAGGCGACGCCGAAGGTGTAGAGGGCGGCGAAGAGCATCCAGCTCCACTTGCCCGTTTCCTTCTTGATCGTGCCGAGCGAAGTCATGCACGGCGTGTAGAGCTGCGAGAATACCATGAAGGCGAGCGCCGAGGCTGCCGTGAATGCCGTACCCATCGAGCCGGCGAACTGTGTCGCCGTCTCTGCGGCGTCCTCCGCCTCGGTCGAGACATCGCCGACGCCATAGAGGATACCGAGCGTCGAGACGACGGACTCCTTCGCCATGATGCCCGTGACGACGGCCGCGCCCGACTCCCACGTCTCGAAACCGTGCAGCGCGAAGAGATGGCTCATACCGCCGCCAATCGAGGCGAGGAAGGATTCGCTCATCTCATCCGTAGCGCCGTCCGCATTGTAGTTCGACAAGAACCAGATGGCTACGCTCATTGCGAAGATGATCGTACCAGCTTTGATCAGGTATCCCTTGCCCTTGTCCCAAGTTTCCAAGAGCACCGTCTTCATGTCCGGCATGCGGTACGGCGGCAGTTCGAGGAGGAACGTCGATCCCTGGCTCCTGAACGCCGTGATGCCCAGAACCTTCGCCATGATGATGGCGACGACGATGCCGATGATGTACATCGAGAATACGAGATTCGCGGCATGTTCAGGGAAGAACATCGCAGCGAAGAGCGCCATGATCGGCAGCTTCGCCGAGCATGTCAAAAAAGGCGTGATGAGAATCGACGTGAGCCTGTCCTTTTCCGAGTCGAGCGCACGCGCACCCATGATGGCCGGCACGCCGCAGCCGAAGCCGACAATCAGCGGCATGATGCCCTTGCCCGTGAGGCCGACGCGGCGCATGATCGGATCCATGATGAAGGCGACGCGCGCCATATATCCCGTACCGTCGAGGAAGGACAGCATGAAGAACAGTGTGAAAATGAGCGGCACGAAGTTGATGACGTTGCCGACACCCGCGACGATACCGTCTGCAATCAAGGATTTCAGCCACTCGGCGACGCCCGCAGATTCCATCGCGTCCTTGATCCAGTCGGTGAACGGTCCGCCGATCCAGTCGCCGACGGCATCTGCGAGCGGCTGACCAATCCACGTGAAGGCGATACAGAACACCAAGTAGAGAATGCCGAGGAGAATCGGCAGCGCCAAGACGCCGTTCGCGAGCACGCGGTCGATCTTCTCCGAAGTTGACAAGCCGACATTTCCGACGACGACCGCCTTCTTCATGATCTTGTCGATGAGATCATAGCGCAGCTCGATGAGCTTTTCGTCCAGCTCTTCGGCAGAAAGACCGCTCTTCTTGAGTTCCGTCGCCTTCGCCTTGTGCTCTTCGACCATCGCACTCGGACGGTAGTTCGACATGACGGTCGTCGTGAAGATTTCGATGAGCTTCTGGATGCTCTTCTTGCTACGGCCAACTGTCTGCACGACGGGCATGCCCAGAGCTTCTTCGAGCTTCTGGATGTTGATGCGAATGCCCTTTCTTTCCGCCTCGTCCTGCATGTTGAGGTCGATGAGCAGAGGAATTCCCTCTTCGAGGAGCTGCACTGTGAGGAAGAGATTGCGCTCGATATTCGAGGAGTCAATGACATCAACCGCGAGGTCGGGCATCGTCGTCTTGAAGTAGTCGATGACGACCTGCTCTTCCGCCGAGCGCGCATTGATGCTGTAGGTGCCAGGCAGATCGACGACTGTGATCACGCGATCCTTGTAGTTGACGACGCCCATCTTCTTGTCAACAGTGACGCCCGGCCAGTTACCGATCTTCTGGCGCATGCCCGTCAATTCGTTGAATATAGTCGATTTTCCCGTGTTCGGGTTGCCCGTCAGGGCGACGCTCATGGTGCTCATCAGGCTCCCGCTCCTTCCTTGATTTCCGTCACTTCGATCTTCTCCGCATCAGCGCGGCGAAGCGCGAGATTGTACGAGCGAAGTCCGATCGCCATCGGATCGCCCATCGGCGCCGACGGCAGCACCTTGATGCGCGTGCCCGGGATCAGCCCCATCGTCATCAGGCGCTGCTTGAGCTCCGAATCGCCCACCTTGTCGACACGAAGAGACATTCCTGTCTTTCCGTCTTTCAACGTCATCTTTCTTACCTCCATTAAATAAGACAACAAACTGCACGCACAAACGTCCATATTGCGGACATTGCACGCCTCCTTTAGCGAAACCCAGCCAATCGGCCTACGCCTGCAGCCCAGCCTCTCGGGGTTTCATAAAATGAGAACGACAATGAAACTGAATCCAGTTCATCAGCAGAGATAATAATACTCTATCCATCTCGCTCTGTCAAGGACATAAGGCGCGATTTGAACTTTTTCTATCAATTCATAAATATTTTCATTTAATCAAACAGAGAGCAGCTGTCCTGCCGAAGAAAATGCACCCTTCCCACAAAAATACTGCAGAGACACAGCTGCACAGCCTTCCCAAAAGCTCTGCCTTGAGACGACGGCGCTCCTGCACACAAAAAGCGCGGGAGCGTCCCCAGCACCCCTGCGCTTTTGCGAATTTGTCAAAATATCATGGAAGACATCGCGCCATCCCGCCGTGCCCCGCCCTCATGCCGAATGCTCGGCGAGGACGTTCTGCAGCGCCGCCATGCTTGCCGAGTGGCAGAAAGCAATCTTCGCGTTGCACTTCTTCGCCTCTTCCTGCGCGTGCATGGCAAGCTGGTGCGATGCCGTGCTCGTGAAAAGAATGATGAGATCAGGCGAGCCGATCTTCCTCCTGAGGTCTCGACACATCTTCGGAAAAACCTTCGCCTTGAACCCGCAGCTCTTGCATGCCTCACGATAACGGCACTCCATACACTCGTTCCCCCCAAGAATCACCACACTGCTCATAACCACTCTCCCTTTCTTTTATCCTTGAATATGAATATCACTCATCTTTATGACATAATTATAAATGGGATGAGAATGATTGTCAAGTCCATAATAAAGGGGGATTCGTATAACTTTTGTCTTGGTCTTGTGTAGAAGCCATATATTTTATATAATTAGAAAAGAAGTCAACAAACATTTTGAAAGGGGTATTTCAAATGGCGCATAAAGGAACCATGACGCTTCGTATGGAACCAGAACTCAAAGCGCAGGCAGCTGAGCTTTTCAAGGCTCTCGGCATGGATTTGAGCACTGCAACAGGAATTTTTTATCGTCAAGCCTTGCGCTGCCACGGACTGCCTTTCGAAGTGAACACGGACGAAGAGTGCGAGCCGAATGAAATCACCTACGCCGCGATGGAAGCGGCGGAAAAGGGCGACGACCTGCAAGGTCCTTTTGAAAGCGTAGACGAGCTTATGGCGGCGCTAAATGCGTAAGCTCAATTTCGGAAGTCAATTCAAGAGAGACTACAAGTTGGCGCTGAAGCGCGGCTGCAATCCCAAAGAATTGGAAACGGTCATTGCACTTTTGAGCAACGAGCGGACCTTGCCCGAATCTTACCGCGATCATCGACTGACAAATTCAAGGAACTATAAGAACATGCGAGAATGCCACATACAGCCTGACTGGCTTTTGATTTATCAAGTACAGAAGGACACATTGATACTGCTTCGGACTGGCACGCATAGTGATTTGTTTTAACAAGAAAAAGGATGCCGCACACCTTCGTACGGCATCCTTTTTCATTCATTTCTTTCAGCCGACGCGCCTTACAGGCTTTTTTCCTGTCGAGAGGATGCGCGCACTGTTTAAGACGACGGCGAGCGTCGCCGTGTTGTGGATGACAGCCGCCCACAGCGGGCTGATCATGCCCAAGGCGCCCATGAGCATGGCGCCCGAGTTGACGAGGATCGTCGCGCGGAAATTCTGATGGATCAATCCCATCGTGCGCTTGCCGAGACGCAGAGCGTCGACGAGGCCTTCGGGATCTTCCGAGCGGATCGTCACCGCCGAAGACTCGGCGGCGATGTCCGTCTGGCGGCCGCCGAGCGTCACGCCGACGTCGGCAAAGGCAAGCGCCGGCGCGTCGTTGATGCCGTCGCCGACCATCATGACCCTGCCGCCGCGCTCCTTGAGCTTCATGACGTAGTTCGCCTTGTCTTCGGGCAAGACCTCGGCATGGTAGGAGTCGATGTCCATCTGACGCGCCACATGATCGGCGACCTTCTCCGAGTCGCCCGTGAGCATCACGATCTCGTCGACGCCGTAACGGCGCATCTGGTTCAGCGTCTTCTTCATCTTCGGGCGCACGGGATCGGTGATGCCGATGATGCCCATGAGCGAGCCGTTCCGCGCGATGTAGAGGAAGTTTTCCGTCGTGTCCTCGACGACGAGCTCGCCCGCGCCCTGCACGCCGCGCTCCTTCATGAACTTGTAGCTGCCGACGATCACGTCGCCGCCCTTGAAGCCGTCGAAATCAGGCACGACCGCCTGCATGCCGCGTGCGACGATCGTCTTCGACGAGCGGTGCTGCGGCACTTCCCAGTTGTTGTCCTTAACGTACTTCTGAATGGCGACGGCCAGAGGATGCACGGAGTGCATCTCCGCCGACGCTGCCAGAAGGATCATCTCCTTCTCCGTCACGCCCTCCGCCGTCTTGATGGAGGAGATCTGCGGGATGCCGACCGTGATCGTGCCCGTCTTATCGAGGACGACAGTATCGGTATTAGCGAGCGCTTCCATATAGTTGCCGCCCTTGACGAGAATGCCCTTCTTCGCCGCCGCCGCAATCGAAGCGGAAATCGCCGTCGCTGTCGAGAGCTTCAAGCCGCACGAGAAGTCGATGAACAGGAGGTTCAGCACCCTCTGCCAATCGCGCGTCGCGCCGTAGACGATCGCCGCGCCGAGGAACGAGATCGGCACGAGCATGTTCGCCATGTTGTCGGCGAAGTTCTGCACGGGCGCACGTCTCGACTGCGCCTCTTCGACGAGGTGGACGATGTGCGCGAGCGACGTGTCCTTGCCCGTCTTCTCGACCTCGATGACGATCTCGCCGACCTCGATGACAGAGCCTGCGTAGACAGGCGACTTCTCGCGCTTCATCGCGGGATTCGACTCGCCCGTGATCGACGCCTGGTTCACGGACGCCTTGCCGCTGACGACGCGGCCGTCGACGCAGATCATCTCGCCCGAATGTGCCGCGATGCGGTCGCCGACCTGCACGGACTCGACCGCGACCTTGCGCTCGACGCCGCCGTCAACGAGCCAGACGAAGCGCTGGTTCATGTTCAGAAGGCCGGAAATCTGCTTCTTCGCGCGCTCCGCTGCGTAGGCGGTCAGCATCTCAGCGCCGTTCGACAGCGTCAGCAGCGTGAGGCTCGATTCGGGCTTGCCTGCGAGCACGGAGGCGATAACCGCCGTACTCGTCAGCGTGTCGGCGTTCGGGCGGCGCTCTTTCACCATGCCCACGACGCCGTTCTTGAGGAAGTTGCGCGCGATGGCCAAGACGAGGAGACTGCGAAACACCTTCATTCCCGCAAAAGCTTCAGGCGCGAGCTTTTCAAGCGCCTTCATGCCCGCGAAGCTCGCGAGCGAGAAGATTGCTTCGCGCCGATAGCCCGCCATGTCAAGCTCGGGATCGCTCGGTGCGCACTCTTCTTCCATGCGCTTGACGAGCCGACGCACGAGTGCGAGGGGCAATTCTTCCTTGTACCAGACCGTCAGCGCCTTGTCGCCGACCGAAGCGGCGACGACGCCCTTTATGCTTCGAAGCTGTGCACCCAAGAGGGCGCGCTTATCCTGAGCAAGATCCGCCGATAGGCGGAGCGAGCATGTCCCATACGTCATATCATCTTCCATCCTTTCAAGATCGAGAATGCCCACCAAAGCATCTGAGGACCCGACGGCCGCTGTTCATAGAGCAGGATCTTGCGCAAGCCGCGCACGATGAAGCCGAGAGCGAATACCGACGGGAAATCGAGCCAGCCATGCGTCTTCTTGTGCAGCCATACGTTCGCCGCGCCTGCTGTGCGGCGGATGCTTGCACCGAGTTCAGCGAGCGGCTGAGTGACGCCTGCCGCAGGGAGCAAATCGGAAAGCCCCTGCGGCAGATTAAAACCCGCATGCTCCGTAGCACCAAAGACGCGCTTGCCAAGATCCGCCATCAGGCGATCGACAGCTCCCTCATCGCCCGTATAGCAGACGAGCAGACTGCCCGTAACACTCGACGCCTTGACGGAATCGATGAAGGCGATGCGGCCAAGGTTCTTCTCCAGAAGCTTTGCCAGCTCCTCGTTCCCCTGCAGGGCCGCCGCATAGTAGCGCCTGCGCCCGGGCACGGCACTCTTCAGCGCGAAAGCTGGCATTGCCGGTGCAGACACGGCTGCAGAGCCGGACGCGTCCTGCGCCATGCCCTTGCCGCGTCCCCTGCCTTGACCGAACATGCTGCTCATGCCGCTGCCCATGCCCGTCGGCATCATGTTAAAGAGTCCGCTCATGCCGGAACTTCTGCCCATGCCGCCCCGCCCCATGCCGGACGCCATGCCGAAAAGACCGCTCATGCCCGCGCTCCTGCCCATGCCCATGCCGCCGCCCATGCCTGCAGAAGCGCCGCCCGAAAGCATGCTGCCGAGGCCTTGGACAAGGGCCGTGCCGATCATCAAACCAGACATATAAGACATAAAGATTTAACTCCTCCCCTGTGCCATCTGCACATGATGCTTCACATACGTTTCAATCTGTGAAAGCTCTTCGTTCTCAGCAAAAAATTCCGGCTCATAGGTGATGAGCACGGAGCCGGTGAGCGTACTGCACTCGACCTTGTCCACCTCGGGACAGTCGGCGAAGTACGCAAGAATCTGCTCTCTAAGCTTCTCGTTTCCCACGAGTGAACGGCTGTAGAGGCGCATCCTGCCCGGCGCATAGGCGGCGGGACGCATCGAGCCGATCAGTGCGCCGAGCTTCGTCGGCGGCAGCGGCAGCTTCTGAAGCCCCTCGTCAATCTTCTTCATCACATTTTGCTTGAGACTTGCGCCGAACGGCATCGCAAGATCTTTCGCGAGCTTTTTGCGATACTGCCAAGCGTGAACGAGCGAGAGTGCCGCCCATGCCGTGCCGCAGACGATATGCAGACGCTTCGCCGGAACAAAGAGCGTCACGACCGTGCCTGCGGCAGCCGCTGCCAGCGGTAAGCCTAAAGAAATCTTTGCCATAGCGTCCTCCTTCATGCAATTCGTTATCAACAGCAAAACAGGAAAGGGGCTGCGCACGCAATATGCCATGACGATACGAGCATTTGCCTGTCGCAGCCCCTCTTATGTTTCCCTTACTGGTTCGCGCCGGCTTCCTGCGCAGCGATGAGATCCTCAAGCTCTTCCTTCTGGCGCTGAAGCTCAGCAAGCGGCACCTGCGCCGCAGGAGCGCCCTGCTGAATCGCCATCATCTGCTGCTCGCGCTCCTGCATGAAGCGATAGCCAAAAACGCCTGCGACAGCACCGACAGCAAGACCAATCCAGAAATCGCTCTTAGAGAAAATCGTACCCATGATATTCATCCTCCTAAAATTCAAAAGTGTCGACTCGAAAGACCGCTTCTTCGGCACTCTCCTCGCGTCAACGTCTTTTTCTATCATACCGATTATCCTACCATTTGTCAAGGGTATACCGGACAGTATCTGTTATCAATTAAAGGCTGAGAAAGCGCATCATTGCTAGCTTGTTGGCCTTTGGAGGGATCGTCGGCCGGCCGAGGTCGGCACGCGAGCCGACGGCGCAGCGCACCTCCAAAAAGCACGGTCCTGCCTGCCCTTTCATCTCCTCCAAGGCGGCGGCAAGTTCCTCGCCATCTTTTGCACGCCGCGCGGCGGCGTAGCCAAGCGCACGCGCGAGCGCCGGAAAGTCGATGGAGGAAGCCGCCGTCGGCATGCCGCCGACGCTCTCGTGCGCCTCGTTGTTCAAGACGACGTGGCAAAAGTTCGATGGCTTTGCGGCAGCGATGACAGCGGCCGCGCCCATGTGCATGAGGAAGGCGCCGTCGCCGTCGAGGCACCACGTGCGCCGCCCCTTCTTTTCGAGCGCAATGCCGAGCGCGATGGACGAGCTGTGCCCCATCGAGCCGATCGTCAAAAAATCGCGCTCGTGCCCCTCGCCGCGCTCCTCGCGAAGCTCGAAAAGCTCGCGGCTCGCCTTGCCCGTCGTCGAGACGAAGACATCGCTCTCATCTGCGGCATCGAGGATCGTGCGAATCGCCTCCTCACGGCGCAGCGCATAGCCGTTTTTGTAGGAAACCTTCGTGTCGTGCACGAGAGCGCCTTTTCGGACGACGAAGGCCACCGAGCGCCCTGCCTCCAAAGACGAGCGGAAGCGTTCCATAGCGGCGCGCACGTCTTCTCCTCGCGTCTCCTTCGCGAGCACGAAATGCTCGACCTGCAGAAGTTCGAGCAGCGGAAGCGTCACCTCGCCCTGATAGGCGTGCTGCGGCTCGTCCTTCACGCCCGGCTCGCCGCGCCAGCCGATGACGAAGATCAGCGGGATCGCGTACGCCTTCTCGTGCAGCAGCGACGCGAGCGCATTGACGATGTTGCCCTCACCGCTGTTCTGCAAATAGACGAGCGGCGAGCGCCCCGTCGCGAGATAATGCCCCGCCGCGATTCCCGCCGCCGTCCCCTCGTTCGCCGCGATGACGTGCGGCGCATGATTGCCGTATCGCTCCATCAAGGCGTCGCAAAGAGCGCGCAGCTGCGAGTCGGGCACGCCGACGAAAAAATCTGCGCCCAAGATGTCCAAAAACTCCGTCGCCTGCATGACGTCCTCCTTCTGCCTGCTCAGTCTTTCCTCTCTGCCTCGCGCGAAAAAAAGACAGAATAGACGAACGGCGCATTCCAATAGCCATCCAACGCCAAAGGATGGAAGGATACGGTCAGGCCGTGCTTTTTCGCGAATTTTTCGAAGAAGGATCTGTCGTAAAAGAGCTTGTTCAACCCTCGATAATGCTCATCATAGTCAGGATCGAGCTGTCTGCGAAAAGCGAAGAATTCCTCCTCCTTCGTCGCATCATGCACATCGAGAATGGCGATGTTGCCGCGCGTCTTTTCCAACATGCCTTCCATGACCTCTTGTGCATACGCCTCATCCGGAAAGTAATGAAAGACGCCATCGGACAAAGCTCCATCATACTTTTCTTCCTGAGGCAAGTTGCATGCCTCATCGCGAACAATCTCGCACAGCGAGTCTCCATCGAGGACATCGTTCGCCACGGCAAGAAGACTTGCCGAAAAGTCGATGCCGCCGACACGAAAGCCGTCTTGCTGAAAGAGCCAGAGGTTTGCTCCCGCACCGCAGCCCACCTCGAACACGCTGCCGCCCTCAGGCAGTGCAAGAGCCTCTTTCGTCGCATCATACTTTTCAAGAAAAGATTCGTAGGGCACGCCTTCATTCACGATGTCAAAACCGTTGATGCGTTTGAGCTCCAAGAGCATCGCCCGCTTGTCCGTGCGGTCGATGTCCGCCAGATGCGAATTTCTCTTATTCCAGATTTCCTGCCAATGATTCATTCTTTTCCACACTCTCAATCGCTGCCTGTCGGCAAAACCATACCCAATTCCGCAAGAGCTTCTCTCAGCACGCGGAAAAACTTCTCAATATCCGCCTCGTCGATCGCGCCGAGCGCGCACAGGCGAAACGTCCCCTTCTCCTGCATCTTGCCCGGATAGATCGTGAAGCCATGCGCATAGC
>ERZ773014.952-NODE-952-length-18932-cov-4.369762_pt1 | contig 18932 bp, 13 predicted proteins | sample MGYA00580841_ERZ773014 | MGnify/ENA primary metagenome ERZ773014 (study PRJEB29015, sample SAMEA2737989) | human oral metagenome | biome: human oral; feature: human-associated habitat; material: dental | place: China | collected 2067 ...
ATTCTATATTGCAGGCAAATGCGGTAAAAGAAATTTATGAAATAAGTCCTGAAGATGATAAAAGGATAAGAGAGCTTGCAGCTGAAAAGTTCAACAACTGGGACAGCATTTACGGCAGAAATCCAAAGTTCAATATAGAAAAGACCGGAAGATTTGAAGGCGGCAAGATAAGTTTTAAACTGGATGTGGTACATGGGAAGATAGAGTCCGCCTTTGTATCCGGGGATTTTTTCAGTACACTGGATGCCAAAGATATAGAGTCTGCCTTGATAGGCTGTGCTTTTGATAAAGAGTCGGTATATAATGCACTTAAGGAAAAAAATATAGACAGGGCTATATATAAGATCTCGGCTATGGAGATAGCAAAAATGATAGTGGAGTAAAAAAACGGGGCATATGAAAGTATACTTCGTTTTTTTATGTGAAAACTTAAAAAATATCATATTTATATAAATATATCCTTAACTTGCTGCAAAGTTGAGTAAGGATATATTTATCGGAGTTTATATAAAAGTTATAAAAATTAATAAAATAAAATGTTATAAGTTCGCATTTATTAAATAAAAAGATATAAAAATGTAAAAAACAGTACTTTTGGCTACTGTTAAAAATTACAAAAATATTATAAAATCTATAAGGTAACATTTAAAATGACCGCTTAGGGGGGAAGCATGGCAAGTATTATGATTTTAGAAACTTCCGCTTTTTCAATGAAATTACTTGAGTATGAATTTTACAAAGTTAGAAAAAAGCATAAGATTTTATATAAATTAAGATCTCTAAAAAATATTGAAGAAAAGCCTGAACTGAGTAAGGTGGATATAATATTAATAGATGCTTGTCTGGAAGATAATAACTGTGGCATAGATATAGCTATACGGATAAAGAAACGTTTTCCGGGTATCAAAATAGTAATTATGAGTTCAGTGCCTGAGTGTAGTTTTTTAAAAAAGGCAAAAAGCTGTGGTTGCGACGGTTTCTGGTATAAGGAAGATGAGGAAACTGATATAGTGTCGATAGTAGATAGGGTAATGCTTGGAGAAAAAGTATTTATAGGCTATAAAAAACCTATAAATATAGGTGAGGCAAGTCTTAATGAGCTTACCGAAGCGGAACTTGTTATACTCAGAAGCTTTGCAAGAGGTTATACTTATGCGGAGGTGGCTAAGGATTGCCATGTATCCGAGAATACTGTAAGATACCATGTTAAAAACCTGACAAGCAAAACCGGTTTACACAATATGGCAAGCATAGCTTTGGAAGCGGTAGGAAAAAGAGTTATACTCCCATGGATATAAACTACACGAAAGTGTGAGGACAGGGAGTTAAAAATTTAGTAAACTGGTGTTACAAAAAAGTTATAGTTTTTTATTTTTAATAACATATATTTAAAGGAGTAGAATATGGCAGAGATTAAGGTAACAACACAAAAGCTTCGAGACACTTCAAATGATTTACAGGCAAAAAAAGACGATATAGCAAGAAGACTTGATGAGCTTAACGAGCTTGAACAAAGACTTGGTGCTATGTGGGAAGGTCCGGCAAAGGAAAGTTTCCATGGAGCATTTTCTCAAACTTATAACAATTGCAAGGGCTTTTTAGAGTCGGTAAAAGCTTTTATAGTTAAATTAGATGAAACCGCTGCAAAGTATGAGAGCAATGAAGCAAGAGCGGCAGAAGCGGCAAGTAAAAGGGTTTAATAAAGATAGTGATGAAACAGCTGCAAAGTATGAGAGCAATGAAGCAAGAGTTGTAGAAGCGGCAGGTAAAATGATTTAATAAATATAATACAGTAAGTGTAACAAGAATTTAATTGTTGATTATAAGGAGAAGAATATGGAAGGTAATATCTTAGTAACACCTGAAGAATTGGAAAAAACCTCAGAGGAATTCAGAACAGCAGCAAGCAGCATACAGACTATTACGGATGATATGATAAATACAGTGGTAAACATAAGTTCAACCTGGGGCGGTGAGGCTTCTACCGCTTATATTTCAAGTTTTAAGCAATTTCAGGATAACTTTACAAGACTTAAAACCATGATAGATACACATGCAAATTCACTTACCGAGCTTGCCGGTCTTTACAAGAGCACAGAGCAGGAAAATGTGCAGACAGCAAGTCAAGTACAGGGTAATGTATTGGAATAAAATGTTTGACTTAATTAAATACAAGCTTAATGCAGGTCTGATAAGTGATATCGGCAGGAAAAGACTTGAAAATCAGGACAACTTCAGTTTTGGTGATTTTATAAATGCAGATAGAAAAGAGCATGTGGAGCAGGAACTTAAAGGACAAAAGCTTCCGCAAGCATATGGAATTATGGACGGCATGGGAGGAGAGAAGCTGGGAGCACAGGCATCGCTTGAGGCTGCCGGCTTTTTTTCCTCTGTATATAAAGAGATACTTTCAGACCTTAATACAGCGGATAACAAAAAGAAGGAACGAATATTTGAAGATTTGGTATACACACTTAATGAGCGTATACGTAAAATGGCAAGAGAGCAAGGTGTAAGGCGATCAGGAACAACCTTGGCAGCAATTTTTTTTATGGAAAAAAAAGCCTATGTACTGAGTGTAGGAGACAGTGAAGTATTTTTAATCAGAGAAGGACAGATATACCGACTTAATAAGCTTGATTCCATGACTATTACGGTTGATGACGAGAATGGCGGTCAAAGAAAGATAAAAGGCGGGTTGAGTCAATTTTTAGGAATGGATACTGAGGAATACGGCTTTCACCTTAATATAAAAGAACTTGAATTGGAGAATAAAGACAGTTTTCTTATATGTAGTGACGGACTGACAGATTATGTAGGCAATGCTGAGATAGCTGAGATCGTTTGTGAATATGAGCTTATGGACTCTATAAAGACTTTGCTGGGTTTGGCTATGGAACGTGGTGGGAAAGACAATACTACTATACTTAGGGTAGATGTAAGTTAAAACTTAGTTAGCATATTTTAAGTAAAATAATTGATATTATGCCGGTATTTATAAGATGTTTAAATATTGTATAGCACAGATACTGCTCAATAAAAGTTTGACTTGCGAAGACTATAAGTCAAGAAGTCTGCTTACTGTAGACAAAGGGTGGTTCAATAATTGATAAAATAAAGGAGTTATATGACACATTTGGAAATAATAGGCAGGGTATGGTCTGATTGGAGTATTACAGAAAAACTTGGGGAAGGTTCATTCGGACAGGTCTTTAAGGCAGAAAAGAAAGATTCGGAGTTACACAGGAAGCTGCCATCAAGGTAGTGCGCATACCCGGTGATGATGCAGAACTTAACAGAGTACAGTCCGGTTACGGATTAAATGAGCAGGAACTTAAGGAGTATTTTTACCCTGAGGTTGAAAAACTCAAAAAAGAGATAGTGCTTATGCAGGAACTGGGAGAAGACAGTCATATAGTCAGAATTTTGGATTTCGAGATAATAGATGCACCGGATGCAATTGTGGGTTGGTACATACTTATCAGAATGGAGCTTTTAGAGTGTCTGGAAAATTATATAAAAGGAGCCGATATAACTGTAGCCGATGTGGTTGCCATGGGAGAGGATGTACTTACAAGCCTTGAAGTATGTGAGGAAAGAAATATCATTCACAGGGATATAAAGCCGGCTAATCTTTTCAGAAGCGATAAGGGAGTTTATAAACTCGGAGACTTCGGTATTGCAAGAGATATGAGGGCAGGTATGGGAAGCCTTTCTCATAAGGGAACGGAAAACTATATGGCACCGGAGGTTTACCTTGGCAAAAAGTACACAAGCAATATAGACATCTATGCACTCGGTATAGTGCTTTATAAGTTGCTTAATAAAAACCGCTTGCCCTTTATGAATGAAGAAAAGCTTACTGCCGGAAGTGTGGAAAGAGCCTTTCAAAAAAGAAATACCGGCGAGGAATTGCCAAAACCCATGGAGTCTCCCGATACTCTTTATGAGATAATTAAGAAAATGTGTGCCTATAATCCTAATGAGAGGTTTCAGACTGCATTTGAGGTAAAAAAGGCTTTAAGTGAATATAGGCAAAATCATAAAGAAGAACTTAAAAGACTACTTAATGTTGCAAGAAAGATAGAAAGTACACAAAGGCAGGTTAAAGAACAGCCGGTAAATGAAGTTGTATTTGAGCAGGTTAAGAATGACAGTAAAATAAACGATAATAAATCGAATATAAGTTCCACACAGTCTGATAAAAAATATTCAGGTACAAAAGATATAGAACCTGAACTTAGTAACAGTAAGCAGGCAAGTAATAATAATGAAAATAAAACCGAATACTATAAAGACGGCGGTACAAAAAGTATATATGAGGCAAGCAGGCAAAGCCAAGCAAAGGTAGCTGCACAGCCGGTTAAAGAACAGGTAAGTAAAGAAAAGACGGTAATTGAAAGAGTAGAACAGGCACCGAAGAAAAAGAGTAAAGTCGGTCTGATACTTGGAATAGGAGCCGGAGTTTTGGTACTGCTTGTAGGAACTTTTATATTTATAGGTTCAAATGTTAAAGAAGAGGAATATACGGTTAGCGAAACAAGTAAGAGGTCTAAGAAGAAAAATAAAGAAACCGATATTATAAAAGAAGGTGGAGATGCTATAGCACGAGAAATAGCCGATGATGACAGTATATTTGAGATAGATACGGATAAGTATGCCGAGTATAGCATGGAGTATACGACAACTCTTGTAGTATCTATTGGACCTCAAAAAGTAACAGGTACATATATAGGAGGAATAGAGAAGGGAAAACCTAGTGGATATGGGGTACTTTATTATAAAAATGAGTACAATGGAAATACAAATCATATTAGTTATTTTGGAGAGTGGGAAGATGGAAAACTAAAAGCAGGAGAAAATGTAAAAAAAAGAGTTTTAAAGTATTTAGAATCTTCTGAAAGATATTATTATATTATGAGTGGAAAATGGAATAACATAGATTTAGATTTTGAAGGCGATTTAGAGGGGAAATATGTGCGTGAAGATTTTAACAGTTTAACAGAAAAATGGGAATATAGTAGCTGGGAAGAAGGAATATTTAGAAAATCATCTAGTATAGGATATGATATTGTAAAAGGAACAAAATATTTAAAATTTTCTACATTGGTATTGAAATATGAAGGAGAATTTTATGATATGGGTTTATTATACAACGGTACAGTTTATGACGAAGATGGTAATGTTAAATCGACTGTAGTAAACGGAGAATATCAACAAAAAAACTAAATATATTACATTTATATGCAATGTACTGGTTTAATGATATTTAAACTAACTGCTGTTTTATATATATTATAAAATACAAACAATACCTATAAGTATCAGTTCAAATATCAAAAGGGAAATACACTAAAATAAAACTATCAAACAATAACAGAAAACAGATTTACTTTATTTAAAAATATATTATAAATTTCAAATAAAAGACGGAGAAGGCACATGACACATTTAGAAGTAATACAAAGGGTTTGGTCTGAGTGGACGGTTACCGAAAAAATCGGTGAGGGTTCATTCGGACAGGTTTTTAAGGCGGAAAAAGAAAGTTTCGGTATAAGGCAGGAATCTGCTATAAAGGTAATACGCATACCGAGTGATGAGACGGAGCTTGAAAAGGTAAAATCCTCTTTCGGGCTTGATGATGAAGAGTTAAGAGATTATTTTTATCCGCAACTTGATAAATTAAAAAAAGAAATCGAACTTATGATGAAGCTTGATGATATTAATATTGTCAAAATTCATGATTTTGAGATAAAAGAATCCCTGGACTCTAAAATCGGATGGTATATACTTATCAGAATGGAACTTTTGGAATGTCTTGAAAAGTATGTAAAAAATAATGATATGACTGTAGCTGACGTGGTCTCAATAGGAGAGGACATACTCTCATGCCTTGAAACCTGCGAGGAAAATAATATTATTCACAGGGATATAAAGCCTGCCAATCTTTTCAGAAATGAAAAGGGAGTATATAAGCTTGGAGACTTCGGTATTGCTAAAGATGTGAGTGCAAGTGTCGGAAGTCTTTCTTATAAGGGTACTGAAAACTATATGGCACCGGAAGTATATATGGGAAAGCGTTATAACAGTACTATAGATATCTATGCTCTTGGAATTGTGTTATATAAATTGCTTAATAGGAACCGACTTCCGTTTATGAGTCAGGAAAAACTCACCAGTGCAAGCATAGAAAAAGCCTTTCAAAAAAGAAATACAGGTGAGCCGCTGCCTAAACCCATGCAAGCTTCAGAGGCGATATATAAAGTTATAAAAAAAATGTGTGCCTATAGACCGGAAGACAGATTTCAAACTGCTGCCGAAGCAAAAAAGGCTCTGACAGAGTATAAAAGAACGGACGGCGAAGAACTTGAGGCTGTACTTGATATAAGTAATAAGACAAGAAAACTTGTAGATACGGAAAGTTCTGACAAAGAAGCGGAAAAAAGCATAGCCGAATTAGAATACATAAATCCGGCTAAACCTGAAATTAAGCCGGATGAACAAGAACAGGCTATGCAAGCAGAGTCTGCCATACCTGTAGTTAAGGAAGAAAGTACTACGAAAGATGCTGTAGATACAAAAGAAACAATACAAAGTCAATTGTTTAACGAACCTAATAACATAGAGCAAGCGGATGAAGATTTGGGAAACAAAACAAGAAGTCTGTTTCAGGAAAAAGAAAAGCCTATAGTACAGGAAAGCCAAAGCCCTGAGAATAGGCAGATTATACAAGAGGAAGATAAAGGAGTAAGAAAGAAAAAATCAAAACTCCCTATTATAGCCGGTATAGGAGCAGTATGCATTGTAATACTGGCAGCGGTATTATTCCTTGTGATAGGCAATGCTAATGCTTCCAAGGTTGCTATAGCAAAGGAAATATATGCTGATGACAAGATGTTTGTAATAGATAAAGATGAATATAAAGGTAAATATATAGAATATACAACAAGCTTGTGGGTTGGCGGTGAATTTGTAGAAAGAAGCGGTATATATATAGGTGAGACAAAGGGTGGAAAACCTGAAGGTTACGGTGCTTTCTATTATAGAAGAGAGGATAGAGATGATGATGGAAAATATACAAATGACATTATTTATATCGGGACATGGAAAGCAGGACTCCTAACAGCAAAAGAAGGAGCGGATAAGGTAAAACAAAGAAAATCCGGTAATAAAAAGTATAATACAGGTGATAAACTTAGTTCTCAGAGAATTATGGAAGGCAAGTGGGGTGTAGTAGATTTTATAGGTAACCCAAAGGGAACATATAGTGAAGAATATACAACTAAGGAAACAGGAGAAGTAACAAAGAAAAGATTTGAAGGAACATTTGAGGGCTACGATCGTTTAAATGGTGAATGGTATCTTAACGATAATCTTTTATATAGGGGAGAATATAAGAATGATGAAGCCTATAACGGTACCTACTATGATGAAGACGGCAATAAGACCGCTAAGGTTGTTGACGGAGTTAAACAATCTTATTAATCTATAAAACTTATCTTTAACTATTAATAAAAACACAGGAACGGGGAAAAACTATGAGCGATATATTTATGAATTTCGGCTCTGTAAGCCGTCTTTCGGGCGTAGCCGGAGAGATAAAAAGCAGCGTAGCTAATTGCAGTCAAGAACTCAGGTCTATAGGTTCAAATCTTAACCTCGGAAGGGCAGGAGAACAATTAAGGGCAAGTATTAACCAAATGTCCAACCAGTGCAATGCACATGCACAAAGAGTACAAAGAATGGGTACTACCATGCAATATGCTTCAGAGATAATGCAGCGTGCAGAAAACAGGGTTGTAGAAAATAATATTCTGTCTATAATTCCCAAGGAACTTAGAGGACCTTATATGCCTAATGCTTTAGAAAACAGTGCATTACCGGGGCTGGGTATGCTTCCCGGCAGGGCTTACGGAGGCGACCCTATAAGCATGTATTCAGGTAATTTGCTGTGGCAATTTACTCCGATATCCACCTATTCAGGCAATATGCTTGATTTTACCATCTACTATGACAGCTTAAACAGCAAGGACATGGGACTTGGTAAGAGCTGGAGACATAATTTCATGACCGAGGTGCTACATGTAAACTTAAAAGTATGGGCGGTTACCGAGGGAAACGGAGTATCAAGCTTCTTTGCCGAAGGTGATGACGGAGTATTCTATCCTCAATATCCTACCGTAAAAAGACTTGTCAGGGTAGAAGACGGATATATGTATTATTTACCGGAAGAACAACTTACATATAAGTTTAATAAAAGCGGAAAGCTTATTGCTATATATGATAAGGGAATAGAAATTCAAAGCATTGAATACGAAAAAGATTTGCCTATAAAAGTACTCGGACAGCATGGATATTTCTTTAATCTAAGTTATGATACTGACGGGCATCTTATATACTTGGAAGATAATATAGGTAGAAGCCTTAAGTTTGAATATAGTGAAGATAAGCTTGCTACTTTAATCATCGGTACGGAGCCGGATTCAAAAAGTGCCAAGGCTTATGATAACAGAAAGTATAGTTTTACATATGATGAGCAGGCGTATTTGACAAAGGTTACAGACCCTGAAAATAAGCCTTTCTTTACTAATGTATATGATAAGTACGGCAGGGTATTAAGACAGGAACTTTCCAAAGAAAGATATTTTGAATTTGTCTATGAGGAAGGAAAGACTATAAATACCGATCAGGACGACTTTAGAGTAGAATATATACATGACCAAAGAGGAAACCTTATACATTTGCAAAGTCCTTTTATCAAATATGCTGCGGAATATGATGATAATAATAGAATTACTAAAAGTATTCTTAATGACTCTGAAATTACAAAATATAATTATAACGGATTCGGTCAGCTTGTAACAATAAGCAATTCAACCTTTGTGCATAATTTCATATACGATGAAGCACATAGGTTTAAGGAATATATATTTAACGGCAGAATCTATCTGAGCCTTGACTATGACGATGCCGGCAACAATATTGCGATGCACTATTTAGGAGATATCACTCATCTTTTTTACTATGATGAGAAAAATCGCCTTGTGGGCTATGAGGCTGACGGAGAAAGTTGCAGAATAGGCTACAATGAGCAGGACTTCATCTCAAGCATAGACTCACCGGAGGATTTCAGTGAGTATTATACCTATGATGGCATAGGAAGAATTACCAATGTAAAACTTACAAGCGGCAGGGATGTAAATTATGCCTATGCCTTTAACGATCTTTTTGCCTATGTAAATGATGAATTCGGCAATGATATAAGTCTTGAGTACAGTGCCATTGGAGCTTTGAAAGTTTATACCGAAGGGGAAAGAAAAGCCGAGTACAGCTATGATGACATGGGAAATATTGTAAAGGCGGTACTTCCGGGTGATGAAAAGCACTATCTTGAGTATGATAAAGAGGGTAATCTTTTAACACACTACAGAGAAGACTTTTTACTTGAAAAAAATGAATATGATGAGGGCAGTCGCATAATAGCTGTAGAAGACGGATTCGGATACAAAGAAGAGTATGAATGGAACTTGTGGCAGCAGGTAAGTGCCATAAGAAATAATGACGGACTTGATCTTAGACTGGAATATGATGAAAATCATTTCCTGTCCAAGGTAAGTATGAAGGATTTTAAGTTTGAATACGGATACGATGCGGACGGAAGACTTTCAAGTATTACCGATGAAGACGGAAGATATGCTATTTATGAATATGATGAGGCGGACAGGCTGGTGCAAATCAATACCTTCCTTGCACAGATGGAAGTAAGTTATGACTCTTATTCCAATATAAACCTTATTACCATGGCAGATTTCGGATACATACTTCAATACGGCTATGACGAGTATAACAGGTTCAAAAGCGGAAAACTGCTTGGAGAGCCGGCTTATGAGGTGAGTTACGGAACCGGAAGGATAGACAAACTGGAGTTCGCAGGAGAAGAAGTGGGCTTTAAGTATGACAGTGCCGGACGGGTAATAGGACTTACCAATTACCTCGGTAAAAAAGTTACACAAAGGTTTGACAGGTATGATAACCTCATATCAATGGGTATGGATGAGCTTGATGATGCTGTAGAGTACGGTTACGACCTTGCAGGAAGACTGAGTTTTATAAGAGACGAGGAACAAAGGGCGATAGTATTTACTTATGATAAGCTTGATAATAATTCGGGCATCTATCATTTGACAAAAAGAGCCTATGAAAAAGAAGAACTTAATAATGCAAGCAGGGAGTGGCTTGAGAGTGAAAGCGAGGCTTATTATAAGATTGATATAGACTATGAAAACAGGCTTATGTATGTAACCGACTCTCTTGGTGAAACTCAGATAAAAGAATTGACCTCAAGAGAGTATATTAAAAAAATCACTTATGAAAACGGTGATACCAAGGAGTTAAGTTATGATGAGCTTAATAGAATTACTAAAATAAGTGAAAGCGGAACATATAAAGATGAGTCCGAATTTATCTATGAGAGAGACAATATTATAGAGGCTAACAATTCAAAAAGTAAACTTAAGTTCGAGTATGATCTTGCCGGTCGTGTAGTCGGGGTGAATTATGAGGACGGAAGCGTAGCCGCTTATGAGTGGAACCAGGCGAATCTTTGTAAGGCAATGATTTATCCTGACGGAAGCAAGGTGGAGTATGCTTATGACAGTTACGGAAATCTTATAAAGACTACTTTACCGGATGAAGAAGTTAGTTATAAGTATGATGAAAAGCACAGACTTATAAGTAAGCAATCAGGAAAGTTTAAGCACAGCTACAGATATCATGCTAACGGCAGAGTAAAGAATATGCTTGTGCAGGACGAACAGGGACTGTTTTTTGAGATTGACTATATATATGATGATTACTATGGGCTGATGATAGGTCAAAGTATTAAGGAAAGAGGAAAGGAAGAACTTAGCTATAACTATGAGTATGATAAAAAAGCCTTCCTTACCAAGGTACTTAAAAATAATAAGCCTTATGCCGAGTATGAGTACGATGCAAGAGGCAATAGAACAAAGGCTATAGAAGAAGGCGTAGTTACACAGTATTACTATAATAAGGAAAACCAACTGCTTAGAAAACTTTGTGAAAATAAAGAATATGATTATGAGTATGATGCAAGGGGAGATTTGATTAAAGAATATATCAATCAAAGTTGCATAGCTGAGTATACTTATAATTCAATAGGTCAGGTGCTTTTTGCAAAGAATGAAAAAGGTACTGTAATCTATAGTTATGATGCACTCGGTAATAAGGCGGCGGCGGAGTTTAAGTATGCTGACGGAAGAAGGGTAAAAGAGACTTATTATATTAACTATCTGGTATCCAACGCTCAATCACTTTGTAAGAAGGCAGAAGAAAACGGTAGGGAAAAAACTTATAACCAATATTTTGACGGCAGTCCTTTGGCAGAAGAAGTAGGCGGAAAGCTTATATGGGATATATTTGATGAGGTGGGCAGTCTTGTAATGAGGCTTAACAGCAGTGAAGTATACCAAAGAATTGACTACAGTCCTTTTGGAAGTATCATAAGGACAGGAGAGAGTTTTGGAAGTTTTAATACCGGTTACGGCTTTGCGGCTATGCAGTGCGATGAATTCATAGGAAGACATACCACCGGAACCAGAGTATACAATCCTGAAAATGCAAGATTCCAAAGCAGGGATATAGTAATAGGTTATCCTTATAACCCACGAAGCTTTAACCGATATATCTATGCACAAAATGATCCTAAGAATAAAAAAGACCCGGACGGTTTCTTTCCCTTTGTGGCTTGCCTGATAAGCGGAGCCGTTAAGGCGGGAGCACATTTGGTTAAAGAAGCTGTGGTTGCCGGAGCTACAATAGTAACAAAAGCGGCAGCCAATGCGGCACAGGGTAAGGGCTTTAATTTATGGGAGCAGGCAAAGTCCTATGCCAAAAATTACAGGTGGGATAAGTTGGCGGTGGATACGGTAACTAATTTTGCAACCGGCTGTCTTGACCCGCTGACCGGAGGTCTGGCAAGTGTTGCCAAGAAAGTTATAAAATACGGCTCAAAACTTGTAAAGAATGCAATGGATTGTGCACATGATAAAAAGCCCTTCTTTTCATTGGATAATGCCCTTAAATTCGGAAAGGACACGCTGGGTGATGTTATTGAAGATATCGGCATAGGTAAAAAGCTATCTGATGTTGCATTTAATAAGATTGGTAATAAGATATTTAATATCGGCGGTTTTGGAAGCAAGTTCAGCAAGTGGGTAAAAGACCCTATAGGAAAGTATTTTTCTAAAACTATGAATCCGAAAGAGCTTAGAAAATATATGGGAAAGATACAAGGATATATTAATGCTGACGGTATTGTGGGTAAGCTGGCTAAGAATGCCGGTTGGGTTGCTTGCACAGTAGCCGGAAGCCTTTCCAACAATATTACGGGAGGATTAAGCTTTAGCGGCAGCGGTTCTTGGTAATTTCCAAATCAATCGGCATACTGTATACAGTATGCCGAGATAAGCTGCTAAATAATACAAGAAAAAATATATTATAGTCAAACCCTTAGAAAAGACAAAGAAAAGACTATAACCAATAGCTATAAAGACCTTGGAGAGGGTCTTGAAAAACTACTACTATATAATACGAGGACTTTAGATGATACGCACTTTAACATTTTTTTTGCGTTCGGGTTTTAAAGAAATAAGCCTGCCCAGTATAAATAATGATGACTATCTGCTTAAAGTGGAAAGTAAGATGTATCCTGAGATTAACGGACTGTCCTTAGGATTTGAAGTTATCAATGATGCCTGGTATATACTGGATGCGGGAAAGTACCCATATTCAATTAATAAAAAGCCGGCAACAAGACAGGCACTGAAGGCGGCTGATATAATACATATTAAAAAAAGTGAGAAAGACTATATAGTCGTTATGTTTCAGGAGTCTGCGGAAGCTTTCAGGGATCTTACCAAGGTTTTTATAGGCGACAGAAAGATGATAAGCATAGGACGTGATCCTATATGCAATATAGTACTTGATGACAATCAAAGCTGGGTATCACAGCACCACAGTTTGTTACATTTCAAAGATAATGCCTGGTACATCAAAGACTCCAGTACCAACGGAACCTTTGTAAACGGTCATAAGATAAGCAAAGAAGAGCCTTTACAAAGCGGAGATATTATAAGCATTGTCGGAATACGTATAATGTTTTTGGGTAAGTTTATTGCCTTGGATACAAGGAGCGGTAATTATACGGTAAAGCTTAATGAACTGAAAAAACTCAGTGGAAGCAATTTTCAAGGTGAACTTAAAAACATACTGAAAAAAAATACCGCTCTTTTCCATCGCGCACCAAGAACGGTATTTCCCATAAAGAAAAAGGTCTTTGATATTGACAATCCGCCTGAAAAAGAGGCGGAGAGCACGGCTTCTTTGCTGTTTATACTGGGACCTTCCATGACTATGATAGTGCCGATGATGGCAGGAAGTGCCATGTCAAGCATAGCAAACAACAGTGCCATGGCTTATGTGGGAGTGGTTACAGCTCTGCTTTCAGCTTCATTTGCCGTACTTTGGGGTACATTAAATTATAAAAGGGCTAATAAACTAAGAGAAGAAAAAGAAAGAAAAAGAATCAAAGCTTATAGCGAATATCTTGATGAAAAAGGTACGGAAATAGAAGAAGACTATAATCAAAGAAGAGCTTCACTGGGAAGAATGTATATGGAAGTCAGTGCCTATCTTGGGGATGTTGATGAGGGTCAGCTGTGGACAAGAAATCAAAATCATAAGGATTTTATGTACTATAGATTAGGTATAGGCAATATTCCTTCATTGGCGGAAATTAATGTAAGAAGGCAGGGATTTCGTGTAGAAAAAGACCCATGGCAGGGTAAGGGCGAAGAAATCAAGAAGACATTTAAGGAGTTAAAAGAAGTTCCGGTAGGCATAGATTTAATGAATCAAAGTATTATAGGTGTGGTAAGCGGTGGAAACCGTGAGGGAGCAGTTGATATACTCAGGCTTTTAGCAGTGCAGATTGCATACAATAATTGCTATACTGATGTGAAACTTGCAGCCATATATGATGAGAAAAAGGAACTTGAAGCAAACTCACTTGAGCCTCTGAAGTGGTTTCCGCACTGTTGGTCAACAGACAAAAAGACCAGATATATTGCAGGGAGCAAGGATGAGGCAAGAGAGGTATTCTTTGACCTTGGTCAGTGCCTGAGGGATAGGTTCAATTCTGAAAAAGACAATCTCAGCTACAGTACCCATTATGTACTTATGCTTACGGATAAGGAGTATCTTGAAGGAGAACTTATTAAAAGCTTTGTAGACAGCAAGAAGAATGTAGGTTTGCATACTATAATAATAGCGGACTCCGTTACGGACCTTCCTAATGAGGTTGATTTTGTTATACAAAATGAAGGCTATTTCAAAGGCTTTTATTCATTACTGGCAGATTATGAAGACAGAGTAGCAATTAAATTTGATTATATAAGTGATAAAAACCTTGATGCGGCTGCAAGAAAGCTTGCAACTTATAAGGTTAAGGAAAATACTCAGTTTGCAGGACTTCCGGCAGGTATTGACTTTATTAAGATGTACGGAGTCAATTCACTTAGCGAGATAGGAGTTTACAGTCGCTGGATTAAAAATCGCTCTTATGAGTCTATGCGTTCACTGGTAGGAGTTAAGGACGGAGGAAAGCCTTGTTTTCTTGATATACATGAAAAATATCACGGTCCTCACGGGCTTATAGCAGGTACTACAGGTTCGGGAAAGAGTGAAACCTTGCAAACCTACCTGCTCTCACTGGCAATTAATTTCAGCCCCGATGATGTGGCTTATTTTATCATTGATTACAAGGGCGGAGGTATGGCTAATCTTTTTGACGGACTTCCTCATATGGTAGGAGCCATCTCAAACCTCTCGGGAAATCAAATTCAAAGAGCTTTGGCATCAATTAAGAGTGAGAACAGAAGAAGACAAAGAATGCTTAACGAAGCGGGAGTTAATAATATCAATAACTATACCAGACTTTATAAGGACGGAAGCATCACAGAGCCGATGCCGCATTTACTTATTATAGTAGATGAGTTTGCCGAGCTTAAGAGGGAAGAGCCGGAATTCATGAAGCAGCTTATAAGTGTTGCACAGGTAGGTCGTTCTCTTGGAGTACACTTGATTTTGTCAACTCAAAAACCGGCAGGAACTGTAGATGATAATATATGGAGTAACTCTAAGTTCAGACTCTGTCTTAGAGTACAGGATGTACAAGACTCCAAAGACATGCTTAAAAAGCCGGATGCCGCCTATCTTACCAATCCAGGAAGGTGTTATATGCAGGTAGGACAGGACGAAGTGTATGAACTATTCCAGTCAGGATATAGCGGTGCCGTATATCAGGAACAGGATCAGTCTCAAAATCAGAAAATTGCAAATATGCTCGATCTTAACGGTAAAGTTTCGCTGGTGGGCAATGCCAATCAAAGAAAGCTTGCCAAGGAGAAGAAGGAAGCCTGGATTTTGAAAATAATCGAACTTATGATTGAGTATATTAATAATAATGCGAACTACAGTTCCAAGACTGAGGCTGAAATTATTGAAAAACTGGAAAGCATACTTAAAAAGAACTCTATTAACATAGAAAAGAATGAAAGAAATGAAAGAAAGTTATATGATTTGTTCGGATTTGTAGCGGAAAATGATAACTTGAATAAAGAGGGTATTCTAAAAGTTTATATTTCAAGACTTGAGTCAAGTGGAGAAGATTTACCTACCGAACTTCAAAAAACACAGCTTGATGCGGTTATAGAATATCTTGCCATGATTTTTGAAGAAAATAATTATAAGCCGGTTAAACCTCTGTGGCTTGAGCCTCTTGCAGAAAGAATTGAGTGGAGAAAACTCAAGGTTACAGGTTCTGAAAAGTCTCTTAATGAAGGCGGATTATCAACAGTAGCCATAGGAGTGGTAGACCATCCGCATAACCAGGAACAGTTTGTACTTGAGTACAACCTGGAGTCAATGGGCAATACCTTGATAATAGGACTTCCGGGAAGCGGTAAAAGTACCTTCCTGCAAACCCTCTTATATGCCTTAATGACTGCCAATACTCCTGATAAGCTCTGGGTATACGGAATAGACTACAGCAGTCGTATAACAGGTTGTTTTGAAAGTTTTCCGAACTGCGGCGGTATAGTGTTTGAGAATGAAGATGAGAAACTTGAAAGACTTATACATTTAATCAAGCGTATCTTGGATGAAAGAAAGGCACTTATAAAAGGTCAAAGTTTTGCAGACTATAACAGAAGAGCTGCAAGTAAACTTCCGGTCATAGTTTTATATATTGACCAGTACAGCAGTTTCAGAAATCAGGTCAGGGATGAGATAGAAGACTTTTTGATAAAACTCAGCGGTGAGGGTGTAGCCTACGGTATTTATTTGATATTTACGGCAGCTTCCTTATCGGCAGGTGATATTTCTTCAAAACTTTCTAAAAACTTTATGCAGGTTTACCCGCTTGAGATGAAAGATAAGTTTGACTATGCAGAGGCTATTTCTCTTATGAGAATTGAAACTTTGCCGGAACAGGGAGTAAAGGGAAGAGGACTTGTAAGAGTTGACGACTTTGCACTTGAGTGCCAGATAGCTGTTGTCGATGAGAAACTTTCCGACTATGACAGGTCTGAGAATATGCTTAATTTAGGAAAAGAGCTTACACGACGCTTTGAAGGAATAAAGGTTATGCCTATTCCTACCATTCCGCAAAATGCAAGTTATGAAGACTTTTGTGAAAATATTCAGGTAAAAGAAGCTCTTGCAGACAACAGATTACTTCCGTTTGCCTACAACATGAAGAATGCACTTCCTCACTCCATAGCCTTGGACAGAAGCTTAGGTTACCTTATCTCAGGTAAACACGGTGCAGGAAAGACCAATGCATTAAAGATAATATATAGAATGGCGGCAGATAAGGGCGGTAAGGTTTATTATATAGACATGACCGGCAATGTACTGCATTTGCCTGAATATGAGAATGCAAAAGTGGTAAGGGATTATGAAGAACTTAATAAAATGTGTGAAGAAATAATCCCGCCGTTAAAAAGCAGAAATCAAAGAAAGAAAAAAATGGAAGAAGATGACTATGCTCCGGAAGAAATATTCCTTGAATTTTCACAGGAACAGCCTATATTTATATTAATTGATGAACTTCCTACCTTTTTGGATAAGTTACAAAAAGCTGCCGATAAGTATGCGATAGTTAAAAATATACTTGAAAACTTTGCGGAAAAAGGAAGATTGCATAAACTATACTTTATAATGACCCTTGATAACGCTCAGGCTGCACAGGTGGGAGGATATACCTTCTTCCAGCTTCTGAAAAATCAGATAGAAGGAATACAACTGGGAGGAAATTGTATAGGTCAGACGATTTTGAGTTTTGACAAGCTTAATTATAAAAAGCAAAATCAAAGCTTAAAACCGGGTTATGCCTTTGTAAGCAGTACGGATGAAGATGCAGCCGAGGAAGTCTATGTACCTGTGTTAAAGTCAAAGAAAAGTAAGGAAAAGGAGCTTAGGTCATGATAATTGTAGATATAAATGTAGTTATTTTTGATAAGTTTTACGACTTTGAGCTTAATGAGGATGCTAAGGTAAGAGAGGTTATTGAAGAAATTGTACATATGATTGAACAAAAAGAAAAAACCGGTTTTACAGGAAGCATATCCGATTTGATACTATTTGACAGAAAAAATAAAAAAGTGCTGAACCTGGATTACAGTTTGGCACAGCAAGGCATAGTTTCGGGAGGAAGTCTTAGCCTGATATAAAGATCAAAAAGGAGCAAGCTATGGGAACACATGTAAAAATCAACATATATCAATTACAAAAAGATCTTAACAGATTGGATGAGTCCATTAAAAAAATGCAATCTACCTTTAACGAAATGGAAAGTTCCATAAACAGTCTTAAAAGCAAGTGGACAGGAGAGGCGGCAGATGAGTTTGCAAAATATTTTGAGGAAGAAAAGACGATGTATAAGTCTATGACGGATGAACTTGAGGATCTTAAAGAAAGACTTATGAGATCTCAAAACGACTACTCAAATGCAAAAAATGAACTTAGTGAATTGATTAATTCATTTAATGTATAAAGGAGGTTTTTATGCCTGAAATAAAAGTCAGTACGGAGAGTTTGAGGCAGGAAGCGGAGAACGTGATCTCTAATATCAACAAAATGAAGAATGTACTGAAAGAGCAAAAAGGAATCATACAGTCAATGTCAGCTTACTGGGAGGGAGATGGTTATACTACAGCTACCGAAAGTTATATGAAGCTTTCCGATAAATCTTTGTCGGTACTTAAAGAACTTGAAAATATACCTGCCAAGATGTTTGATATAGCACAAATTTATGAGCTTACTGAAGAAATGTTAAATGAAGATTTATCATCAGATATTCCGGATTATCTATTGGAATAATTCACTACTTACGAGAAAGGAGGGCATATTATGGCATATGATGAGTTTGCTTACAGGACACATCGTATTGAAGTTAAATATTGGGAAGCACTTGATAAGGCAAAAAGACTTGAGAACTTAGCCAATGAATTATCAAGACAGGCTGTAATGAAGTCTAGAGATCTTCTTAATGAAACTACAAGAGAGTGGAAGGGAGATGAGGCAACCGCTTTTATCAGAAAGTCGGATATAATAGTTACGGATCTTGATAAGATGGTAAGAAATATAAGAAATACTGCAAGCAGTATAAGAAGAATCGCCGCACAAACCATGAGGGCTGAGAAAGAGGCGGTGATGATTGCGAAAAGAAGGGCAGATGCTGCTAAATAATGGTTTGTGGGGGAGTTGGCATCATAAACAATTATAATAGTTTGTAGGTATAGTTATTAGTTTATAAAAAACTCCGTATAATTCAATCATACTCGCAACCC
>ERZ773014.960-NODE-960-length-18858-cov-5.231133_pt1 | contig 18858 bp, 27 predicted proteins | sample MGYA00580841_ERZ773014 | MGnify/ENA primary metagenome ERZ773014 (study PRJEB29015, sample SAMEA2737989) | human oral metagenome | biome: human oral; feature: human-associated habitat; material: dental | place: China | collected 2067 ...
AAGCCCACGCTGGATATTCGTAAGCCCCACTTTACATTCTCCTTTCCATTTGCCTCACAACATACGGATCAAGCGCCTCTCCCACGGGCAGCGGCGTTATGACAATCTCAACCCGTGGCCGCAGCTTGTCTATCCCCGCAATCTCTGTCCCGTCCCATCTCGCGATGATTCGGTCATCGGATAACAGCCACTCTTTGACCGTCACCATTCGCCCGGCAATTCGCTTTCTCTCATCGCTGAGAATATCCGCCGTCGCTTGCATTAGACCCACCAGATCAGGCCAATGCGCCCGATCTCTAAGCCAATACCGGCAGCACATCTGCACCGGCAGCGTGTAGTGCGGCAAGCGCCCCATCGCCATCAGCGTTTCCCGGCAGTGTCGCTCGTAAGCGCGATATGCCGCGCTTGGCAATAAACACGCGTGGCTTCGCACCACGACCGCGCTGTTCTTCTTCGTTGCTGGCTGTCCGGGGATAACGACGCTAAATGGCTTCATCCGGCCACCCCTCTCATGCGCCGATCCTCGCCGCCCAAGAATATCCGCGTACACATTCCGTAAATCCGGCTCATAATCCGCTGCCCCTGCATGTCGTCTATGACGTGGCCGTCCCGGTCTACCGTCGCCATCCGCTCGATAATCTCATCCGGGGAAAAGTTACTCGTGACCACCGTTGCCAGCCGTTCATTCAGCCGATAATTGACAATCGTGAAGAGCTGCTCTCCGACCCACTCTGTCATGCGTTCAGCGCCAAGGTCATCTAAAACCAAGAAGGATGCCTCCTTGACCGATTGCAGTACTTCTTCCGTATCGCCGCGGTGAAACGACGCCCGAATGTCGCCCAAGAGGTCAGGCACAGACGAGAACAGCACCGGCTTTCCCTGCCTCAGCCGCTCGTTAGCAATAATAGCCGCCAATTTCGTTTTTCCCGTCCCCCGTGGGCCGTAGAGAAAGAGACCTTTCCCGCTTTCATCGCCGATAATCCACTGTGCCGCTTTAACCGCCGCTGTATTCTCCGGCGTCAGGCAGTAATCCTGAAAGGTGTCCTGCGCGTAAGCCATCGGCACCCTGGCCGATTGGACAAGCCGGTTGATCCGCGCCTGTTCCCGGCGTTGTCGCTCCCATCGGCATATTTCCACGGCTTCCGTTACCCGATCCCCCGCAATCGTCAGGACAGGGATCACCCCTTTGAGGCTCCCCTCCTGCCAGCACTTCCCCCGGCAGTTCCGGCACTTCTCCTGCGCCTCCTCCACCCGGAGAATGGATTCCTGATACTGCTCCAGCGCTTCCGGGCTGAGATTGTACTTCCCACGGATAGACTTGACGCCTGTCGGCTTCTCTGAAATCGGCATATCGATCCGCGTCTTGAGACGTTCGACGATTGATTCCAGTGTTTCCACGTTGTTTCACCTCCTGCTTTAAGGCATAGAAACCCTTCCACCCGTTCATGACTGTCTGATTGACAATGGCGATCTTTTCCGCGTCGCTTCGCCCCAATTTGTCAAGCTGAGAAAGAGCCAAGGTGAAGGCCCGCTCTGTGAGCGGAGACTTCCCCTGCTTTCTCATCTCGATAAACCCCTTGAGAGCGTCAATGAGTTCGGGGTTTTGGGTATAGCCATCCAGCGAAAAAGACCCGGCTTTTTCTTTTCTCTTTTCTTTTTCTGTTTTAGTTTCTTGTTTATGTTTAGTTATGGCTGTACAATTTACTGTCCGTTTTACTGGCTGTTTTACTGTCGTATATCCTGTATCTTTTACTGTATCTGGTACAGTATATATTTTTTCTCCTGCGTTTTTGCCTGTATTTAATACAGTGTTTCCGCGCTCTTCGTACAGGATCGGGATGTGATATTTTGTCGGCTGTCCCTTCCTCCCGGAGACAAATTCGATAAACCCATATTGCTTCAAAATATTTCGATACCGTATCAACGTTTTCTCGTTGGATATGCCAGCTTCAAACATCAGTCTTTGATTGGTCACCATGAATGTTTCGGCCCATTGAACCCTATTATTTATTCCTACCAATTTGTAGTAAATAACCTGAGAAAATGAAGGCAACCCGATTGCACGGTTTGAATCATCAAAAGCGTTGAGCTGGGCAATATAGTTCATAACTTCGCCGCCTTTCCTACCCCTTTTGATTTACCGTGCCGCCGCTTGCGGGAACGAAACCACTTCTGCCTCCTCGTTAGCACCAAACAAGTCCATCTGCGCCCGCTGCCCCTCAATGTACCTACGCGCCTCCTGTTCTAAATTCCACAAATCCTCCGCCGTGGCTGACGTAAAGAACACGCCTGCCTCGTCATTACTCGTCCAGCAGCGGCGAAACGGCGTATTAATGGCAACGTCTACCCCCGCGTCCGGCATGTGCAGGGTGGATGTAATAACCGCCCCCATAGTTCCAGCCGCGTCGTACTTAAACGACACAGACAGCGGAGTAATGCGTTTCTCAAAGTTGCCACTGGGAAGCTCAAGGAGTTCGCACACTGCGGGAATAAGCGCCTCGAGCGCCTCGTAAAATTCAGGTGCCGCCTGTTCGTTCGATAAAAGTTTCACCACATCAAATTGCCCGTTTCGCTGGAGTAGATACTCAACAAAAATCTTTTCCTCAGATTTTCGATATTGCACTTTGTTCACTGTAACAGTGTTTTCGATTTTCCCATTCATGATTTATCCTCCTTTGCTTAAAACGGGATATCCCGGTCGCTGACCGGATTCCCAAACTGCCCTGTTGCCCCCATCGGGCTTGCCTGCCCTACGTCCTCTTGTCGCTTGCTCTCGCAAAACTCAAGATTACTCACGATAACTTCCGTGACGTAGCGCTTCGAGCCATCCTGCGCGTCGTAGCTGCGGGATTGAAGCCGGCCCTCCACCAGGATTTTTGATCCCTTGTGGAGATAGTTAGCGGCAATATCCGCGATCTTCTCCCACGCGATCAGCGCCAGAAAGTCCGCGTCCTGCTGCCCGTCAGCGCCCTTTCGCCGGTCGACCGCCAGTGTCATCCGCGCCACGGTTTTCCCGCCCTGCGTCGTCCGCACGTCCGGGTCACGCGCCAAGCGGCCCATGAGGATTACTTTGTTCATGCGTCTCACCTGCCCTCTGCATAAAATAATTTTTGACGAACCCAATACCCTAAGTCTTGTCTTAATACGCCATCCGGGTCATCTAACCATTGGATATAAAATCCAATATGAGCTGCGTTTTGATGATTGTTATACTCGCCAAACATAATCCTGCCGGTATGTCCCCCGCAGTGGACAATATCCCACAAATATATTGAATCACCATTGTCACTAATTATTTTTTTAGGTGTTTTAATGATCCAGTTTCTTTTCCCCGTTTCCATGTTATACTGCCTCCTTTATTCTCTGGATTACCCAATCGGCGCACGGCTGCGCCATCCCGTTTCCCAGAGCTTTATACCGTACCGTATCGCTTCCGCCCTCGGTGTACCCGTCCGGCAAGCCTTGCAGGCGCTCACACTCCGTAGGCGTCAGACGGCGGACAGTGCCGCAGACATGGACAGCTTGCTGATCGTGACGGCAAGTAAGCGCGCCGGTCTTTTTGTGCAAGCCAATTTGATTCACTTGACCGTCGCCGATACAGTGTACAACCGGCACTTGATTTCCACCCGTACCCATCCGGGCGTTGAGCGTCGGCATTACGCCGCCAAGTACGGGACGCATAACTTCATCCGCGTGCGTCATGTCGTAGACGCCCAGTCGCGTGTTCGTGCGAAGCGTCGGCGTTGTTTCGTTCAGCACTGGCGCGTTGTCTGCAATGCTGGCTTTTGTATCGAAGCCATAAGCCCCGCCTGCCGCTTTAGTGCCGCTGTCAATTCCGCCGGCAGCTCCTTTCCCCGTTCTTTTGCCCGCCGTAGTATCCCCAGAATAGCCTTCCGGCTCAAATAGTACTTCTGCGGCACATCGCTTTCCGACTGTAAAATCTGCGACAAGGAAGATTCGACGGCGACGTTGGGGGACGCCCCAATATTGAGCGTCAAGGACGCGCCACGCGGCCTCACAGACACGGCTTCCCACCATTCCGGCATCCGCCCATCGTCCAGATTGAGGCATTGGAATTTCGGCCTCTGCGATTTCTTCAAGCACGGCTCGAAAATCCATCCCTCGATTGGATGAAAAGGCTCCGGGGACGTTCTCCCAGACGAAGAAACGGGGGTAACGTCCATGGGTGGCGCGTCGCATGTCTCGAACAAGCTCAACTGCGACGCGAAATAATCCGCTTCTTTCACCGTCTAACCCCTTTCTCGTCCCGGCGATCGACAGGTCTTGACAGGGGCTCCCTGCGCAGACAATATCCACCGGCAACACCTCTGCCCCATTGAGCTTCGTTATATCGCCAAGCTGTTTTACTTCTGGGAAATGCCGCTTCGTGACCTCACACGGGAACGGCTCGATCTCCGACGCCCAGACCGGCGTAACGCCAGCATGACGCGCCGCCAAGAGCCATCCGCCTAACCAATGCCATCAAACAAACTGCCCAAAGTTAATGTTGTTGGCATTAGCCTCATCTCCCTTCCTGCCACGTCGGCATCATGCTCCCATCAACGTATGAATATATTGGCAAGTTCTTATTCCTTGCCACTGACATCTCCATCATGCATCCCCGGCTCTCGTGATAATCGTCGGCGAAGACAACCTCGTCACAACGATTAAGCAGCTCAAGGCAATACGCCATAATTTGCGCGTACGACATTCCTTTCAGCGCCGCAAAGTTCGCAATCGGATTGACAAACAGCCTGCTTTGGAATTTCGCTTGTAATTCGACCTGTATCCGTGCCGCGTCCTCGCGGTTTCGTTCCTCGTTCCCGGTGTACGGATGTGAGATATAACACATTCGCATAGCTTTGCCTCCTTTCATGCAATATAGACTTCTGCGCCCGTTTCTCTCTGCACCAGCCGCCTAAATTCACCAGCGTCGCTGTTACCGTCGGATAGATGCAGAAGGTAAATTTGCCGCACCTGCCGCATATCATTCGATTGGAGAAGCTCCAAAAGCGTCTCTATGCTCATGTGCGTTTGAATGACACGCTCTGCTAAATAAAGCGGAATTCGCTCGTGTTTTGCATTGTCGATGATGATTTCCTGTGCGTAGTTCGCCTCGATCATAATGTGCGTAAGCCCCGTAAAGGTGTAGCGGACATAGGCGCTGTCGGTGATATAGACGAGTTTTTCGCCCGTCACCGCTGATGTAACCTGATAGCCATAGCACTCAACATCATGCTCTACCAAAAACGGCAGTACTTGAAATGTCCCGATAGCCACTTCTTTCAAGGCCTTCATGCCATGCACGCCAGCATAAATCTCGGCAACGTCAGATGTGCTATAAACGGGAATACCCCGCTGCAGGAGCTTCGGTATCGCCTTGGCATGGTCACCATGGCGGTGGGTAACGAGACAGCCCTTTATGCTGCTCGTCTGAAACCCGCAGCCCTTCTGTATCTCTTTGAACGGAATCCCCGCGTCAAGAAGCAGCGTAGTCTTTCCATCGCTAATGATGTAAGCGTTCCCTCTGCTCCCGGACGCGAGTATCTTGATGTCCATGATCAGAAAGCCATGCCAGCATAGAGATCGTCATTGCTTGAAGGCGGCTCAGGTGTGATCGGCGGCGCTACATTCTTTGCCTGTTGCGGGACGGCTACCTTCTGCTGTTCCCGTGTAGCAACGCCAGGCATCGTGACGGGCGGCAGTGGCGGTACCTTCCCTTCCGTTTTCGGCGGAAGCTGCGCCGCCTGTTCTACTGGCACCGTATTCGCTGTTACGTTGATGATCGTCTGCATATCCTCTTGTGCTTCGGCAAGACGAGCCTCTCGGTCTTTCATGTACTGATAGTTTTCGTCTACTTTACGCGGGTCAAGCAATATGTGCTTAGGGCTGTAAACCTCGCGAATAATAGTCTTGCGGCACATTTCGTCAAACCAGCCCTCTTTATCAACCTCAACCTTATTGCCGTTATTCCATTCACTAGCCTTTCCACCCCAGAAGTTTGCACTGGCGTATTTGGGCTTGCGCTTTTCGATATCCTTCATGCTCATAATAACGAGCTCATTCTTCTTGGGATCGTCGTACTCAATGTAGCCAAATCCGCCGACAATACTGCCCCGATCAAAGGGATTCACAATCTCAAAGTCATAGGATTCCACATCGTTGCCGCGCCCCTTCTTGTGTGGAGTGAAGCTATCGGTCGAGTAAACCAGCTCAATGGTCACATTCTTCGGTGGGCAAAGGGCGAACTTCTCCGCAATGTACTTGATTCCGTTGTATCCAAGCATGAGATTGATGTCGTACCGTTCCGCCTTTTTGTTGAGGTACGGAATCGGCGTGATGAAGTTCGCTTGCATCGTGTCAAGCCCGAGACGCGCATAATGTACGACGTCAAGCGCGAGGTCTGCCATGTTGACATTCGCCCAAGTGATGGGGAGAGTGTTGTCATACTTGTGGTCGCGGTTAGCCTCGTTCTTGCGCAGCCGTTCAGCTTCTGCAGTCTTCAAGGCGCGGTCAACACCGATAAAATAACCTTGGATAAGCTGCCGCTGGTACTCGGTGATCTGGAATTCCCCGACGCTGCCGGAGAACTCGTGAATGACCTTATGCATGAAACGCTCACTCATGTTCGCCTGCGGCGCTTCTGCGGGTGCTGTGGTGGTCTTGGCGATTGCTTGATTCTGTGTCATGATCTTATCCTCCTTAGTCTTTTACCTTAATTCTCAGTGATTCGGTGTCCGGCGCGGATACAATCAGTCGGATGAGCTGCTCGGAAACGGGCAGCGGAGCCGTGACGCTCTCTCCTTGATCCATGATGATCGGGAGATTCGTCTTGTAGTGCCGATTCAGTGTGTCGATGATGTCCAGTTTTGCATTGATCTGCGCCGCATAGTTTACGCTGCGGTATTCGACCCATGCGCCGTCTTTGTTCTCCACCGTCGGCTCGCAAATCTCTTTGAGACCGCCGTTGATCTGATCGCGGAAGAGAACGAAGCGTACGAAGCGGAAATTCCCGTTTACGCTATCGGTGATCATGGCCGCCTTGGTGCGGGTAAACTCTTCGCAGAGATGGATCCCGCGCTCAATCTTTTCCAGCGACGCCGAAGTATCCCGTAGCTCTTGCTCAAGCTCGGCAACGCGCTTCTTACTGTCCTTTGCCGCTCTCACTTGTGCGATGCGCAGCGTAACGCTTTGGATTTCCCCTTTGAGCGATTGCAGCTTCTCATCGTGCAGCTTCGCCGTTTCATCCGGCGCTCCGACACCAGCCTGCAGTTTCGCCTGAAGGTCGTTGATGCGATTGGTAATCTCCCAATATGCATCCGTCGTTTCAAAGGCCGGCGCTTCGGTAAGGCTTTCGCGTAAATTCTCAATCCGCTGCTGGCACTCTTTGAGCTTTTCTTCCATTGCCGGAATTTTCGCCTTTGCTTCATCGATACGGGCTTCTTCCGCCGCGATTTTGTCACTGCTGCACGCTTGGCCGCGCTTGTTGATCAGGTCTTTCTTCTTGCTCTTCTCTTCGTTAAACGCTGCCCGAAGCTCTTCTATTCGGTCCGCAGGAAGCGGCTGCCCGCAGCTTGGGCAAGTCTCCTGACCGTGATCCCACTGCTTAGCTTGCACATCGGCATATTCTTTCATCAGCCGCTCGCGCTCCGCCTTCATTTGTGCGCAATCAGTCTCGCTTGATTTCTGCTGCCGTTTAAGCGCATCAAGGTCATCTGCCAGTGTGCGCCGTTCCGTATTCAGCTCGTCGATAGCAGCGTTAATTTTGCTGTTCGCGTCGCCGCTCTTTTTGATGTATTCCGCTCGCTTCGTTGCAAGGTCTACTTCAAGACCAGAAATCGCAGCCCGCAGGGCTTCTTTTTGCCCGTCTGCCGTATTGAGACTGGCTCGTTCCTCTTCTATCTTGGTGCGTTCTTCATCCAGCGCTTGGAGATTGTTAATCAGCGCCGCTTCATCTGCCATATCCTCGGGGATGAGCTTCTGCGCCTCATCAATCCGCGTCGGCAGAAGTTCCAGCTTTTTATTCAAGCTGCTTCGCTGATCAGCGGCAATCTTGCGCCACTGCTCAATGGAGTACGTTTTATTCGCACTCCCGGGCATGACGAGATACGATGCCAAGTCTTTCAAATCCGGCTTCTTCGCAAAAACATCTTCGTCGGTAAATTCCCCGGCCAGTTCAAAAAGGATTTTTCGCTTATCCTCGGTCTTCATCGTGTCCGCGAAGTAACCCAGCACCAGCAGCATTTTCAACTTCTCAATGTCTACCCCGCAGGCTCGTTCCACTGCCGCCATGTATTCTTTCTTTTTGACGCCCACGCCATCTATGTAGTAGTCCGTTACGTTGCCGGTAAATTCGGCTTCTGCCGCGCCGCGCTTACGCGTCCATTTTTCGTAAAAATCCTTGGCCAGCAGTAATTCTTGGCCATCGTCAAGCGCCAAGGTGATCGCGCCGCTATGTTTAACGCCGTGCGCTCCAATCGTTTTCGGGTCAAAGTCCGCTTCCTCGGTCGCCGGCCGGTCAAGTAAGAGCCAGCAGATAGCGTTAGCTACCGTGGTCTTTCCCGTGCCATTCGCGCCGAAGATGTCCGTATCTTTGCCATCAAAGTTGATTTCCATGGCTTTGATTCCGCGGAAATTGCTCATCTTGAGGTTTAATATCTTCACGATTGCGTATCCTCCTTTGTTTGTGTTATACTCATAGTAGATTTATTTACCTTGCGCTCACGTCGGTTGCCGCCGCCGTGGGCTTTTTCTTTTTGCTTCGATTCCCTCATCTTTGTCCGGCACTCCGTACACGTCGAAAATCCTTCGTCTGCCGGACGCTTCCAGCATTTACTGCATAAGCCGGACGCGATTGCCGCCATTTTCCTCGTCCGTTGATAATCCCGTTGATAATTCGACGACAGCTCCGCTCTCGCGTCGTACTTGCAATCGGGGAGCGGGCAGGAGAGACAAGCGTCAATGCTGTTCGGATTGCACGTCCACGTCGGTGTCACCATTTCCACCACGACAACATCATCAGCCCGCAGGCGATAGCCAAGACTAACGCCCAGCCTTCTTCCGTTAAGTACGGCAATCTCATTTTTTCACCCCCTCGGCGAATTCAAACCACCTCAAGTCTGGATCCGCTTCCCAAGGTTCCGGGTCCGACGAATCCGTCGTACCTTCCGTACGGGACAATACTGCCACGCCTTTCTCCGTCTTATAGACGACTTCGGCGCTCTCTTCAAAGAGGTTGCGCCCGCAGTTGTGGGAATCACGATTTTCCCACTTGTCACCAACCTTGGCATTGCGTAAGTCGGTGACGCTTACTTCTACATCCGGCTCGCTCCCGTTGTAACTGCTTGCCTGTAAAACAAAGGCGGGTTTTTCCAAAATAGTCTCTGTTTGCATTTTGTTTCTCCTTTCTCTCAAATCCATCCGCAGGCACGGGCTCTCTCTGTGTTGTCTTCCTCTACAACACTCCCATCGGTATTTCGCATAGCACGAAATACCTCTTTTCTCATATGTACAGTGAGCACAGCCACATTGTTTACTCCTTTTGCCCGTATAGCGTCACGCGCAAATTGAACCGCCTCATCCACCGTGTTACGCTCTGCAACTTCTGTAATTGCAGCAACGAAATCCCCTAAATATCCATCTATGAGAAAACGGTTTATTCTCGTACGGTCTTTCTCATAGATATGTCCGGCGGCGTCACTGCTGATATAATAAACTGGTATCAGTTTGCCGCCTAAACTCCTGCTTATAGTCACGTTTATCTCGTGGCCATTTACCGCTGTCACAGTGTCACGGGCAAATTGGCTCGCCTCATCCAGGGCGGCGATTTTGTTCACTTTTTGTACTCTCGCAAGAAATTTCGCTTTCATTATCTTTTCCCTCGAAAACTTTTTTTGCCCTATCGCAAAGTCTCTTCATGCAGCCTCGGCAGATGTTAAACGTGAGTGCTTCATAGGCGAATGATGGGCCTAACGCTAAGACGCATCCATTCTTAAATGGTCTCCCACAAGAGAAACAAAACACGCCATCTTTTGCATTTAATGCCTTAATTTTCATCTCTCATCAACTCCTCAGCCTCTTCCACCGTCGGACAATTTGCCAACTCTGCCGGCTCCATTGCTGCTCGCGCGTCTGCATCGCAGAAAATCTCAATGCGCTGTTCCTTATCTGTCATTTAATTCACCCCCTCTCCTACAGTCCCCTTATCCGCCAGCACTCAAGCCACATCCAGAAGCCAAATGCCCAGCCTGTGGCGGCGGCTAACCCGCACGCCCAGTAAAACACCTTGTTCATCCTGCACCTCCCCTCCTCACGCCCGCCCCCTCGGCGGGCTTTTCTTGTACTGCTCTTCCGCAAGCATTCCGGCGGCGATAACCTTCGCCAGCTGCGTGAGCGCCTTTTCCATCGGCAGTGCGTTTTCAGCAACCTCAATTCTGACGGTTTCACGGATATGCTTCTTTCGCATCGTCGGCCCTCCTCTCACGCCCGCCCCCTCGGCGGGCTTTTCCTTTTCCATGGATTCGCCCTTCTCTCACACAACCTTGAACGTCACCTCATGCCCGGGGTTCTCCCGCACCAGTAACTTCTTTACCTCGTCCACACTTTTACGGTTGTCCAGTGCCGCCTTCACGACATCGCAGAGCTTCTTTCCGTCCAGATACGCCCAGACCGTTTTCGCTTTCCGTTTCATAGTGGAGTGCCTCCTTTAATGGATGTGCTTGTCTCAAATCGTGACATTTTGGGCGAAAAAAATTTCTTCTACACTCTTATGATAAAACTGTGCCAAACGTACCTTGACTTCATCCCTGGGGACTCGTCTACCAGCTTCATACATCCCCAAAGCCGACAAGCTGATCTTACACTCCCGCGCAACTTTTTCTCTTGACTGCCCCGCACGGAGTTCCTTCAATCTTTTTGCAATCGTCAGTCCATCCAACATATTTTCCACCTCCATTCTTTTAGACACATTTCGTGACTAAAATCATAATACCATCTTCTCGAAAACCTGTCAACACATTTTGTGTCATTTTTTGTTGAATAAAATCACGTTCTGTGATAATATAAAAGAGAGGTGAGTTCTATGGCATTTAGCGATAGGTTAAAAGAATTACGGAGACGTCATAATATGACACAAGATGATCTCGCAAAAGCTACTAAAATTTCCAGAAGTGCTTTAGGAATGTATGAAGCGGGGCACCGTGAACCGAATTTTGAAACTTTAGAAATATTAGCTGACTATTTCAATGTCGATATGAATACATTACTTAACAAAACGACACCACCAAATACTGCTGATCTGCGCATCTCGAAAGACGAGCGTGATCTCAATAAATTTCTTGAACGCGCAGAGGTCATGTTTGATGGCGACACATATAAACTCACTGCAGATGACCGCGAAAAGATACGTGCAGCACTGAAACTGGCATTCTATGACGCAAAGAAACGGAATCGTCGAAAGAAGGACTAATGCCATGCTTAACATAAAAATCAGGGTTCGGAACCTGATAACAAAGTACGGAACCGCTAATCCTCGCTTATTAGCTGCTGACCTCGGTATCAGTATTATTGAAACCGATCTGCCAAAGCATATCCGGGGCTTTTTCGTCAGGGTACTTCGCCGAAGCTGTATTATCCTAAATCAGGCTTTGCCTGAGACAGGGAAAAGGATTGTTCTCTGCCACGAAATTGGACACAGCCGGCTCCATGCAGGCTATGGATGGCGTATCCAGCCGGACTGTACTTTTTTTGTCTCGTGCCGTTGTGAGCATGAGGCAAATACATTCGCAATCTATCTACTATCGCACTCATCAGATATAGATGCTGATGTTACGGCTCAACTACTCGATGGACGACAACCAAATCCACGGGAAGTACATGCTATTTTAGGGAGATTGATTGACTGAACAGTGAGTGATAAATAAGAAAAGCCGCACGGAGAATTTTATATGTTTGAATTTATAAAAAAGCTACTATGGTCTAAAAAAAGTCTATTCCAAGAGTTTTTCCCAGATAAGAAGGACTATGACCAAAGAGTTCAAGAGATTATTGCTGATCTGTCTCCAGAAGAAAAAATTTTTGCCAAAAAATTATCTTCTGAGATATACACTTATGACGAGACATCTTCAGTAGAGGAATTTAGCACACATATCATAAACAAATACCGATATCCCCATATTATACAAAGCAAACTCACTAAGACATTGTATGAATTTATGGGGTTACTCATCGCTCCACAAATAAAATGTTCCACATCTTCAGCCCAAAAGAAACCACAAACCCCAATTATAAAAGAGTTAGTTTCTACATTTGAGGAGCAGCGGAAATCAAATGCGCATTTGTTATTTCCTGATATGCACTTAGCATACGCGAATAAAGAATTACACGAGTTGCAAACATCTCCGGATGTTGCAGCTATTTGTCTCCGTTTATCAAGTGCGCATAAGAAAATCGACATTTGTGACTTATATGCTCATGCTGATTTTTGGGGACTGGGTGCAGGAATATACCCTAAGAATAAATTCCCGAGATTCCCCCTGCATAAAGGCTGCATGTGTATGTTAGAAGCAGTATTTTATTGGGAAGTCTCTCAAAGGCATCCAAAATTCAATAGCTCTGGGGCAGATCACTACTTACTATCTTTATCATTATCTGACAGGAAATCAATTTTAGGTGACTACGGATTAGAGAAATGGAAGAATGACAAAAACTGGCTCGATTGTATTGAGCAACAATTTCATGATGATGATGGCATCCCGGAAACTATTGCACCCATACTTTCTGAGATAGAAAACCTTTCTCTGCCTGCACGTTACCATTTTTTAGATATCATGATTTACACAACCTATGCCAATCCTTATCATCGCATTTGGGAGATGACCCATTACAGCACGCGAAAAAATGGTATAGATATTACACGAACATCTGAGGAGATATTAAAAAGCGGTCTTGTAGAAATCATTCACGATCCTAAAATTATTTTGAATAGCTACACAAAAAGCGAACTAATGAAAATGCACGCTCGGCACCCCAAAAAACTAAAAGTCTCTTGGAAAAAGGAAACGATGATCTCTTTCATATTGGAAAACTTCACACAGGACGTAAATAACCTTGTTGCCCAAAGTAAATTTATTAAGTTGACGCCGCGAGTTGAAAAGGTTCGTGATCCACTTATTGCTTATTGTAAAGAAAGATTAGATCTTGGAACTCTTAATTATTTATAATACCAACCAAATAAAGTCGCCCAAAACATCGGCGTGCTGGAGAAGGTTGTGGGGATGAAATACAGAAAACCTCCATATGATACAGGGATGATATAGTGCGACGCTATAAATAAGAAGAAGAGTCAAAACTCTGCCCAATAGCGTAAAAAATCAACAAAAAAGCGAAAAAAGCACAGAAAGAGTAAAAAAAGCGGGCTTTTTGCAAAAAATACGCTACATTTCGTATTTTGAAAGAGTAATGTTTTTTGCTACAATGAGTACAGAGCGATTTGGGAATCGGTTTTACCGTACCCCCAAACCAACGATGACCTCTGTGCTATACCCATAGCATAGGGGTCATTCGTTTTATAGGGAGTGAATGTATGAAACCATACAAGACCATAGATGAGCAGATCGCCATATTAAGGGCACGGAATGTCCAGATTCCCCGCAAGTCCTTTGCACGTCGCGTACTGACTTACGAGAATTATTATTACGTTATCAACGGTTATAAAGCTCCATTTATAGCCTCCACACAACCAGATGACACATATAAACCCGGTACAACATTTAATGAAATATTTGCTCTGTATTCATTTGATCGACGTCTTCGCGAAATTCTATTCCCAGAGCTTTTGCGTATAGAACACTCTGTAAAATCTATAATCATCGATGTGTTTTCAAAATATCACGGTCACGATCACACATCCTATTTACGCCCCGACTCTTTTAACACAACCACTTTTGATAATTTCAAACGTGCCAATGCTTTGATTTTTGACCTATTAAAATTGATTGATAAGCAACGCACACGGCACGGCGCTTTGACTCACTATATGACGAAGTATCAATTTGTTCCAATTTGGGTCCTCTCGAAAGTAATGACCTTTGGAAAAATCAACTCCTTTTACGGCTGTATGTTGCTCAAAGACAAAACCGAAGTTGCTGCTGCGTTCCAGCTACAACCAGGCCAGTTCAAATCGTTAGTTGATTTTATAACCATATTCCGCAACAAATGCGCACATGGGGAGCGTATTTATTGTCACCTAAAGGATCAAAAGAAACCGTCTCCTATCCCAGTGTTGCCGCTACATACAAAACTGAGCATCCACAACAACAAGAAAGGTTATAAACACGGAACACAAGATATCCTCGCTCTCTTAATCGCCATGAAATACTTCCTGCAGCCTGGGCGATATTCGAGGCTTATAGGCCGCGTTGATTACGCCTTGAACACAAAACTTTCAAGAAGGCTCCGAACAATTCCCTGCTCCGATATACAAGAGGTTATGGGGCTTCTTGATAGTTACGATTGGGCGAGGATACTACCCGCCACTAAATAAAAAACCGCCCACCGTGCGCCAACACGATGAGCGGCCGTACATATCCCCGTAGAGATATATGCACTCTCAAATGGAAGCATATCACACCTTCGGGAATTATTTCACAACAAATCTTCCGAAGGTGTTTTACTATTGTAAAGCTACACCGGCAAAGTAAGGGCAGATAAAAAAGCCGCCCATGAATGGCGGCGAGTGCGAAAGAAGGAAACAACATGCCATCAACTTGCAAAAAATGTGGTAGAACGTTCTACCCTGAATGCGACGAATCTCATTGTTACCATTGCGGTACTCCACTTTCCGAAGCGTTAGGATGGGGTGCGAAAGAAAAAACAAGCATGATATGGACGATAATTCCGTCCCTTGTATTTGTAGCGGCGATTGCCTACGCCATCAAAGTATTTTTGTAAAGGAGGCTTGTCTATGATTGCTGCGTTATATGCGCGGTATTCGTCCGACAACCAGCGCGAAGAGTCCATCATTGCCCAGCTCCGTGCCTGTCGGGAGTACTGCAAAAGAAAAGGGTATACCATTATCCGCGATTACGCTGATGAAGCCTATACCGGGACGAACGACAACCGCCCGCAATTCCAGCAGATGCTGACAGACGCCGAGGCCGGAATGTTTGAAGTGGTGGTCGCCCATAAGATCGACCGTATCGGTCGGAATGCGTACGATTTTTATAAGAACAGCCATCGCCTGCAGGCCGCAGGCGTGCAGATGGAATTCGCCGCCCAAGAGATTTCCGACACCCCCGAAGGCGGCATGATGAAGGCCGTCATGGTCGGCATGTCGGAGTGGTATTCCGCGAACCTTTCCCGCGAGGTCAAGAAAGGCAAGCGGGAAAACCTGCTGGCTGGAAAAGCTGCGGGCGGCGTCCCGCTCTATGGGTATGACGTCGGCCCCGATAAGAAGTATGTGATCAACGAAACCGAGGCCATAGCCGTCCGAATGATGTTCGAGATGTACGATGCTGGGCGCTCCTATCAGGATATTTTGAAATGGCTGAATGGCCACGGATACAAAACAAAGCGTGGGAAACCCTTCGGCAAGAATTCCTTGTATGACTTGTTTCACAATCGCCGATACATCGGCTGGAGTGTCGGAGGTAAGCACCGACGGACGGGTAAGCCGAGAAACAGCCATGCACCGGATGACGACGGCGTGACCATCGTCAAGGGCGTCTGCCCGGTGATCATCAACGAGGAATTATTTGAAAGGGTGCAGAGTCGAATGGAAAAGAATAAGCATACGGCGGGCGGTCGCCAAAAAGCAAAGGTTCCCTATCTGCTGTCTGGCTATGTTGTGTGCGATATTTGCGGCGGTGCTATGGCCGGAGGAGCTACCACCAACACGAAGGGCGTCCGTACTCGGTATTATCGGTGTGAGACTCACATGCGGCAGGGGCAGCTTGTATGCGCGAATCGCGCCATCAATGCCGACGATCTGGAGCAGACCGTCTTGGATCATCTCCGCGGCGTTCTCTATGACGAGGGAGTGCTGGAGACACTCGTGGGGAAAGTACAAGTCGAATATGCGAAACTACAGGAAAATGAAGCCGCCTCCGCCAAAATGATGACGGAGGCACGGGACAAAGCACGGAAGGCTCTCGATAATTTTTATGATCGGATTCGGGGTGGCGTCCAATTCGACGAAATCGACGAAGCGGAATTTCAGCGCACGAAGGACGCATTTCGGAAGGCCGAGTATAGTCTAAAACAGATTGAAACGAAAGGCCACCTGCCGAAAATCCCGCCCGCGAAAATTCGGGAATACATCCAAACGACCTTCGGCGAGCTGACGCAGGACATCCAAAATGACAAGGAGGGCACGGAAAAATTCCGTGCCCTCCTTGAAAACCTTATAGACTCTGTGCGAGTCGGTCCTTCAACCGTAACAATCAAGTTGAAGGTGCGATGCAGTTGGTGCGCCTGGCGCTGTCCCGCCCTGAAAACATTATACATCGACTTCACCTTTCCCCGAGCTATCGCGTGACAGCGATCCCGCCTAACACCACAGCGACCACTTCCCAGAAATTGCGCTGGCGCTCAATGCGTCGGCGCGTTTTTTCTAATTTCTGCACAGATTCCACGGCAGACTGCAATTCTTCGTTCGCTGTCTTGAGCGATTCTTTCGCCCGCGCCGATTCTTCCTTGAGCGTTTCTAACTGCCCACTCAATCGCCGAAGCTGATCCTTCGCTTCTTTCAACTGCTCTCGCAGCGTCATCAGCTCGCTTTGCGCTATCGTCAAGTCCTCGTTCGATTCGTTCAATGTCTCCAAGAGCGCGGCGTTGTTCATCGACAGCGCGGTCAAGTTTTCTTCCAGTGTCATCAGCTGCGCCTCCGTTATCGTGTAGGTTTCCGCACACGACCCACAGGATGGCCGCCCCCAGCATAACACCAAGAGCGCCAGCAATAATATACTTCTTCCCGTTTTCATACATTCTGCCCCCTCCTTCATCATTCCGGCAAAGCCCGTTCCGCATCGGCCCGCCATTTATTTTGCCAGTAAATCGCTTTCCCTCGCAGGACGTCACCGCCCCGGCTCCCGTCTGTCGCGTATGGATTATATATCGGGCTCTCCGGTGTCCCTAAATATTCCAAGTCCCACTTGTCGCAGCCGTTTTTGGGGCCGTAGGCGTCGTCATATCCATACCCCGCCGTGTCCCCATCCTCGATGTCCGCCGCCTCTCCGTGCGTCAGCACACACGTTTTTTCGACGGGCAGCCCTAACTCCGCGCACAAAACCGCAACCGTTTGCGCTATTGCGTCGATCTGTGCCAACGTCGGCGGCGCGCTTCCTAAATTCTCCGTCGTCGCGTCGTAGCAGCCGCAAATTGCCACACCGACCCCGCCGGTATTGCGCCGCCAAGTATGCGCCAACACCTCCGCCAAGTCCTCGGTGCTTGCGTGCAGGCCGCCGTCTTCATCGATGTTTATCTGATAATCATCAAAGAAATGCCAATATCCACCCGCCGTCCAGTGCAGATAGATCTTCGGCGTATCATGACCAGCCAATTCCGCCGCGTCCCAAAGCGCTCGGCGCGATAACAGCGCCAGCCGATGGAGCTCGTGCAATGTAATTTCTCTCATTCTTTCCGCTCCTCTCTGGCCCCCGGTCGTTCCCCCAGCGGACTGTTAAATTTACTGTCAATATATTGCCGCCCCAGATTCACCCCCGCCATCGTCAAAAGCGAACCGATCGCCGCCACGCACGCCCCCAGCCCCTGCCAAATCGACCCAAGATCAAACTTTAGGCCGAAAAGTCCGTTCGCGTAATAGCCGACGCCCCAGCTTATCAGGACAAACAGGACAAAGCAGCAGATCAATATCCCGATGAGCGTGATCAGCTCGCTCAAGTGTTTCTTCGACCACATCGCCAAGCCGAGGACAGCGCTCTTGATCTTCCCCTTAATGCTGGCCATAATGATTCCCCACCATTTCCCGGTAAATCTCCGTCACTGTCCCGTTTCCGCCAAGTGCATGGTAGGCCTGATACGTCTGCAATAAGACATCGCGTTCCAAAATCGACAGCGGCTTGCAGCCTAAATCTTGCCAACGGTTATAACGGTTGACAATCTCGTTTCGCAGCATGATCTGAAGCCCTTTGCAGATTGCGGCATGTTCTAAGTCCCGCTTCTTTTGCTGTTCCTTCTGTTCCGCTTCCTCCACCGCAATTCTCTGATCATGCGCCTCCATCTTCTGCTTGAACTTGTGCGCCATGACTCCGAAAACAGCCGTCGCCGCCGCCGGAACGACAGACAACACCATTGTCACCATTTCCATCTGCTCATCTCCCATTTTTTATTTTGCTTTCTTATATAGACCCGTTCGTAGGACCGTGAGCGTTAATTTCGGGACCATAAGAAATAACGAACGGTAGATCTCCTGAATTTATGGGACTTAAACTAGACCCATCATCAAATAAAATCAAAAATCCCCCTGATCCTCTTACTACTCGGATATAATGCGAGACCCCCTGTTCATTATCAAACCATTCAGCGTAAAAGTTATATAACCCGAAGGGTGTCACTCCTACATAAAAATCATAATTAACATCATTATTAACATAAAACCTAACAACTGTTACTCCCCGAGGAATAGTAAAACTAAGAGCCCCTGTACCATTGACGCTTCCCGTCGGCACCGTCGTCACCGCCGCCGTCGCCGAAATCGTCGGCGACCTCCTGCACGAGCTGGGCGAATATCCGGCGAGCATCGCCATCGAGCGCCTGCAAGACGAAATCCTCTCGCGTCTCTCCTGCCACAAGGCGGTGCGCGCGCACGACAGCCTCACCATCCCCGAAATGAACCACCTG
>ERZ773014.965-NODE-965-length-18834-cov-4.200330_pt1 | contig 18834 bp, 15 predicted proteins | sample MGYA00580841_ERZ773014 | MGnify/ENA primary metagenome ERZ773014 (study PRJEB29015, sample SAMEA2737989) | human oral metagenome | biome: human oral; feature: human-associated habitat; material: dental | place: China | collected 2067 ...
TATCCGAGCGAGGACCCGATCGAGGCAATGAGTTTCGTTGCAGCTGGCGTGGTAACAGAATCTGAAATCACGGTGAAACGTGTACCAATAGAATTTATGGAACTTGAGATGGCAACACTCGCTGGTATGGGGCTTCGATATGACATGACCGATGAATACCCAGCCCGAAATGGCAAAACTCGATTGGTCGATATTTCTCTCAAGAGGTCCAAGCTCCATGCGCCAAAAGACAAAATCCATGCCCTACCATTTCCTGGAATCAATATGGACAATTTACCATTCCTTGGTCTGTGTGCAACCGTTGCCGAGGGTCGCACTCTAATTCATGACTGGAGCTATGAAAACCGAGCTATCTACTTTACTGAGCTATCTAAGCTCAACGCCACAATCGAGATGGTCGACCCACACCGCGTCTACATAACGGGACCAACCCGTTGGCGCCCAGCAGACATCACCGCTCCCTCTGCGCTGCGACCAAGCGTCGTTATACTCCTGGCGATGATAGCAGCGCCCGGTAAGTCTGTCCTGCGCGACGTATATAGCATCAACCGCGGCTATGAAGATATCGCCAATCGCCTAAATAGACTCGGCGCAGAGATAGAAACCACCTGGGAATAGTCGACAAATCACGCCACCTCTGCTATAATTACCAAGTACTTTTGCACTTATCTGGTAGCGTAGTTATATCGAACTAGAGACCTGCAAAAAATTAAACATGGCGGATGTAGCTCAGTTGGTTAGAGCGCTGGATTGTGGCTCCGGAGGCCGTGGGTTCGACCCCCATCATTCGCCCCATAGCAAAAACCCTACAAAACGTAGGGTTTTTACTTATTCAAAACTCAACTCTTATCGATGAGAGCCATGGTTATGAGATTGTGTCCCACCAAATTTTGGCTTCTCAATCCCAAATCTTATCGGCTTAGAATGTGTCTCTTCGGGGACTGAATGACCAGAATTAAAACCCTGACGAGTACTCTTTGCGATATCAATCCGACTAGTAAAACGCTGGCGAGACAGCTGATCGTCCGTACTAATCATAGAAGTGCGCCTTCGTCGCAACTTTTTCTTATCCTCCTCATCAGAATCGCTGTCCAAACCATAAGGCAAACGACCTCGGTTCGGCGAAAGAGCATTGTTTCGATACGTCCGAGTGATTGCCGCATCCTTATAAGCACCGATCACTTTTCGATTTTTATCTATCTGTCGTCGCTGTTCAAATGACTGAACTCGCTCCGATCCTGTCACCGAGTCCCCTTTTGTCATGCCGCTCGAATGAAACTGCCCATTCACCGAGTTATATGTAAAGCGTGAACTCGAAAATCCCATATCAACATTATACCAAAACAAAAAATAACGAGCACTCGGCAGGCGTTAGGCATACTTTATTTTGTGTCGCCAAAATGGTACAATTATGTAAGTCTATCTGCGGGTGTAGTACAGCGGTTAGTATGCAAGTTTTCCAAACTTGAGATCGGAGTTCGATTCTCCGCACCCGCACCAAATTTACGATAATTCCCATCCATAAAGGGCATCATGGATCCATATTTTTACACAGAAAAACCAAAATACCGGCCACACGACATCGAAGATGTCTCTGAATTTTATGACATCATTGAGCGTAGTAACCTGACTCATCAACTATCTGGCTCCAGGCCATACATCTACTGGACGATGGAGATTTATGACAAAGCCAACGGCATCAAGGGTGGCGGTGGCTTGGGTGTACTGGCAGCGGACACGCGGCGAGTGGCTGAAAAATTAGACGTGCCATTTGTGGTGGTTACGCCATTTTACCGTAGTGAGTCACACCAAAAAATTACTAACTTAGAGCAGGAAGAATTTTCAGATACTGTCTCACCGCAAGACTATGGTTTTGAGTACATTGACGACGTGTCCATTAGCTCACGTGGGTTTCCTGATGCTAGTTTGAGTATTTTCAAAAAGACGCTTGGCTCAACGCAATTTGTTACCATCTCAGAGCCAAACTTTGGACAATTGTACGAAGGTGAAGGCTCGGGCGATCACCGGCTATACCAAGAAGTCGCGCTCGGGTTTGGCGGCTATAAAGCCCTAAAGCTGCTCGGCATCAAACCAGCCGTCATCCAGCTCAACGAAACCGCAACCATTTTTGCAGCATTGGCTCGACTGGACGAGCTGTGCGCTAACGGCATGAACCTGTACGAAGCAATCGTTTACGTACGCAAACACACGCTCTACACCAACCACACCCTGCTCCAGGCCGCTGAACCAGAATTTCACCGCTCGCAATTTGAAAAATTAGTGCTGCCAAATCTCAAAAGCAACGCCGTGCGCTGCTGGCTAATGGAGCAATTTCGTAACGACCGTCTGCGGCCGAACTTGCTGGCAATTGAGCTGACCGAAGCCAAAAATGGCGTCAGTAAACTACACGCCCGCGTGGCAAATTTCCGCGACCGCAACAACGACAAGGTCAAATTTCACGCCATCACCAATGGCATCGACCTGGAAACATGGACGCTACCAGAAATTCTTCAGACATATCATAATAACAATATCATAGATAAATTTGGCCTACCTACAGATGATTTTTCTCAGAGACTGAATCTCATTCACAGTGCCGATATAAGATATCTAAAAAAGCTGGGACGTAAAGAGCTCAATCGAGTTTTATTAAAACGCCAGGATCAATACAACAAATCCATCCAGATTCCAGAAAATGCAATATTATTTGATTTTAAGCGACGATTCGCCAATTATAAACGACCCTACATGCCATTCGAAAATCCCGACGCACTACGGCAGGTCCTCATCAATCACAACGCACACTACATACTGACGGGAAAAGTCCACCAGGGCGACGTGACCATGTACCAAAAACTATTAGAGGTCCTAAAGTTAATTGATAAAGATCCAGTTCTGCGTGAGCGAGTTCATTACATCCAAGATTACGATGAAGAATTAGGACGAGCCTTAGCAATCGGATCTGACATCGCCATAAACATACCTATTGTTGGGCTAGAGGCCTGCGGGACATCATGGGAAAAAGACATTGCTAACCTAAAAATACTTATTTCCACGAACGATGGCGGCGTAGCAGATATTCAACCAATCGCCTGCCTGGAAGTGTCTGGTAAAAATTATGAGGCTGAGGTTTCATCGCTATACGTTAATATGCATAAGGCTGCAGCCATAGCGAGAAATGATCAGCTGCTGGAAAAACACATACGTAACCAGTTAAATAATTATTTGCCAATAATTTCTGGCGCCAGGATGATGAAGGACTATCTAAAATTTATATTTCCCAAAGCGCAAGCTCAGCCTAAAAAAGGACCCTCTATTAAGCGAATTGTTATTCAATAACTACTTCAATTTCAGCGCCCAAAGAATTTAAGCGAGCAGCCAGTTCTTCGTAGCCACGGTTAATTGAATACACGTCCCTTAGAATAGACACGCCTGGCGCCGCCAGCATCGCAAGCAATATAACGACAGACGGGCGAAGTGCTGGCGGAGCAACAACATCAGCAGATTTCCATTTTGTTGGACCAGTGATATAAACGCGGTGCGGATCGACTAGCTCAATTTGCGCGTTCAACTTACTAAGCTCAGTGAAATAAATTGCTCGGTTTTCATAGCTCCAATCATGCACCAATGTACGACCTTTAGCAACCGTTGCAATAAGCCCCAGAAACGGCAGATTATCCATATTAATTCCAGGAAACGGCAAAGCGTGCAGCTTGTCTTTGGCGGCCTGGAGCTTGGAGCGATGCAGCATAATGTCCACCAAACGAGTCTGCCCATTGTCAGCCAGATATTCCTCGCTCAGCTCAAATTTAAGACCCATCTCTGCTAACGTAGCCAACTCAATTTCCAAAAACTCAATTGGCGCACGACGAATAGTAATTTCTGAGTCTGTCACCACACCAGCCGCAATAAAACTCATCGCCTCAATTGGATCTTCACTTGGATAATAATCCAAGTTTTTGCTAATTCGTTTACGTCCTGTAATTTTTAGAGTCGTCGTGCCAATTCCCTCTATTTTTACACCCAGCTTCTTTAAGAAGAAGCAAACATCCTGAACCATGTAGTTTGGACTAGCATTGCGAATGATAGTCGTATCTGGAGAAAGCGCTGCCGCCATAATAATATTTTCAGTTACTGTATCACCACGCTCCGTTAGAAGAATCGTCCGATCGCCAGAATGGATATTGGTTTTTGCATGATAATAATCAGTTTCTGCCGTTACACTCATGCCAAAATGCCTTAACCCGCTCAAGTGAGGCTCCACTGTGCGCTTACCCAAGTTACAGCCGCCCGCAAATGGCAGCTTAAAGTCCTCGTATTGGTAAAGTAGTGGACCTAGGAACATAATCACCGTACGCGTACGCTTAGCAGCGGCAATATCCATATCCTCCAGCTTTAGCCTAGCAGGGGGAATAATCTCCAAATCACTACCGTTCAACCAGCGAGTTTTAACGCCAATTGAATTTAGAACCTCAATAATCCGATTAACTTCCTCAATTCGCGCGACCTTCCTGAGGGTGGTCTTACCCTTATTCAGCAAGCTGGCACAAAGGAGTCCCACTGCAGCATTCTTGCTCGTCTTAACCCGTATCTCACCAGACAGTTTTTTGCCGCCAGACACTCTAAAATTCATTTTTCCGGAATGATTTACAGTCACGATATTATTATTAAGTACTTCACTAATACGAGCAATCATCTCAATACTAATATTCTGACCACCGTTTTCAATACGATTAATGGCACTCTGAGATGTACCAATTGCTTCAGCTAACTGCGTCTGCGTTAACCCTTGCTTTTGGCGATTTTCAGCAATTAAATTGCCGATTTTTTGAAGATACTTATCTTTTATCATGCGTAGATTATATCACTAATGATATATACAGGCAATGATATAATAATATCATTGGAGGCGCATACATGAAAGATAAGCAAATTGAGCAACTTATAAAAGCAGAAAAAATCCGCCAAACAGACGGACTGGAATTAATTCCTAGTGAGAATTATGTGTCATCAGACGTTCTGAAAGCGCTAGGCAGCGTTTTTACCAACAAATACTCCGAGGGCTATCCTGGACGCCGCTATTACGGTGGACAAGAAAACACTGACCAAATTGAACAAATTGCAATCGACCGCGCCAAGCAATTATTCGGAGCTGATCACGCTAATGTTCAGCCACATTCTGGAGCCCAGGCCAACGAAGCCGTCTATTACGCGTGGTGTGAGCCAGGCGATACCATTCTGGCGATGGATTTGGCGCATGGCGGACACTTGACGCACGGCGCGTCAGTGACTCGTAGTGCGCGCGAGTATAATTTCATTCGCTACGGCATTAAGGATGTAGAAACTGGTGAAATTGACTATGAAGAGATTCGGCAATTAGCGTTAAAGCATAAACCAAAAATTATCTTGGCTGGTTTTTCAGCGTATCCCCGAGAATTAGACTATGAAAAATTCGCCGAAATTGGCAATGAGATTGGCGCCATGCTGATGGCGGATATGAGTCACATTGCCGGGCTGATTGTCGGCGGCGTTGCTAAAAATCCATTCGACTACGGCTTTCATGTTATTACCACCACCACACATAAAACCTTACGCGGTCCGCGTGGCGGTTTAATCCTCAGCCGTGGTATCGTCAGTAACCCACTGAAAAAGCCAGAAAAAACTCTCGAGAATCTACCGACGTTGATTGATAGAGCTGTATTCCCTGGCACCCAAGGCGGCCCACACATGCACACCATCGCCGCTAAAGCCGTCGCGTTTGGCGAGGCGCTGCAGCCAGAATTCAAAGATTACGCTGAGCAAATTGTTAAGAACGCAAAAAAACTAGCAGAAGAGCTGCAAAAACGAGATTTTAAACTGGTTACTGGCGGTACTAGCAACCATCTTATTTTGGCGGATGTCTACAGCAGTTTTGGAATTGACGGTAAGGAGGCAGAGATTGCTATGGATAAGATAGGCCTAACCCTAAATGCCAACGCCATACCAAATGACAGTTTGACGCGCTTTCGACCAAGCGGCATTCGCCTAGGCACTCCAGCCGTCACGACACGCGGCGCCAAAGAAGATGACATGAAAAAAATCGCAGAATGGATGAAGCAGTCAATAGATAATCGTAGCAATGATGAAATATTAGCCGAACTCCGCAAAGAAGTTACGGAATTCTGCCACACCTTACGCGACATTTAATATGAAGTTACACATAAAAAACTCCGACATAACGCCGGAGTTTTTTATTACCTATACCGAATTACGGAGCAGGAGTAGGACAAGTACCGACTGTTCGGCTCTCGATACTATTCTTACTGTAGTCGTAGTATGAAATCTTTGCGCCTGTTGGATCGCCAGTACCAGGACACTTCTCATACTTAACTGTCGTGGTTGGAGTACTTGAACCAAAAGTACCAGAACCTAATTCAGTAACATTGGCTGGAGCAATGTAGTAAGACTTCTTTGTGTCTGCGGTAGTTAATTTTGCGATATCCTCTGGATACTTACCCTCTTCAGTGTTATATAGTTCAGCCTTCTTAGCAACTGAGTCAACTGTTGATTTAGCTGCTGATGTCTTTGCCTGGTTCTGCAAACCGTTGTATGCAACCAAAGAAACAACTGTCAAAATCGCGATAATCACGATAACAATCAAAAGCTCAACGAGCGTAAAACCTTGATTTTTAATATTCTTTGCAGTCACGATAATGTGCCCCCTAAATTGTGTTAGTTTGATTTGTAATTTGATAATACTACAACGCATTTAAAAGCGCAAGCGTTTTTAATATATATATCGATTCTGTGTTGGACGCAAGAATAAAGACTCTGTTGGACTAAATCTATTCTCTCTAGTGCCATCACCGATCTGACCATCTGTATTTAATCCCCAACAATATGCACGCTTATTTGTCATAATTGCGCAACTGCGGTTTGCTCCAGCAGCCAAAGTAACTACGTCTTCCGACGAAGGAAGACCACCTGGACCAACATGCACCGGTTGAGGAGTCCTCGAATACAACAGCTGGCTTGCGGTCTTATTCACCCCTACCCCTAGCTGACCAAGCTCATTCGCACCCCAACAGTACACTTTATGTTTACCATCAGAAAGCTCCACCAAAGCACACGATTGACCAAGTCCTACGGCAATGCGCTTCGGTACTCCCGGCAAACCCTTAACTTCTTTAGGAGCTGTATATGTTCTATAAGTAGTGTCGTCGTAAGCACTATCTCCGGATTGTCCATCGCCAGCTCCACCCCAACAATACACTTTTCCTGAAGCAATTGCGCATACGTGGGGAGCTCGGGAATAATGAAATGCAAGGTGTGTAGCCTCATACGAATATCCGTCTTGAGATATATCAGTAACGTTGGATATTACAGTAACGCGAACAGGTTGACCGTAGTTATAATAAGAAGCAAAAGCCGTACTTCCAGTCTGCCCAAATTCAGCCTGTCCCCAACAATACGCAATTCCCGTATCCATAATGGCACACATAGTTTGAGATCGAGTACCGCTGGTTGATAATTTAACTGCTTTATATCCAGGTTGTAATCTCCAATACGGATCACCTCCGGTAGCAACAGGTACTGGATATGGAGATAGGGTCGGACGACTAGGTGCATTATAGCCCAATTCTCCCTCTTCATTACTTCCCCAACAATAAATTTTACCGTCAGCAATTGCACAGGACACGTCTCCGGTACCGCCAATCGCTGTGACATTTTTACCGACAATATCCCCGCCGACTTTAACTGGAACAGCAGAATACTTACCATTTCCAGACTGCCCATTGCCCAGCTGTCCCTTGTCATTACTTCCCCAGCAATACACTCTCCTTACACCGCTGAGCTCAGTTAAGACACAGCTATGGAATTGTGCTGTAAATATATCAATAATTTTCCCATATTTCATATCACCTACTTGCCGCACCTTCACTGGAACATTAGCCTTATTATTTGTACCATCTCCCAATGTTCCCATTTTTTTCGGATCACCCCAACACCAAACATTATTAGACATAAGTGCACAAGTGCGGAATGAGCCACTGACAACACGTGTAGCATTAAGATCTGCTGGCCAGGTAACAGCCTTCTTAACAATAGCAGTATAAGTTTTTACAACACTTCTGCCACTTATAAGTTCAACTCGACCAATCGCTGAAATCTGAGCGGTGGCGGCCGACAGAGCTACACCAGACGACACACCTTTAGTTGACGCTTCCAAATTGCCGACTTCAAATGTAGTTCGCAATTTACTATTTTCAAAAACATATTTATTTCCATAAAAAGCCGTAGCACCCTTACAATTAGTTTCCGGGCGCAACGGGCCAATCCCGCCAGCAACAGACCCCCATGATTGTTCAGTGTTGTTTGAATCTAGACAAGCGTTAGCGTACGCCGTACCTGCCTCGCCCGCTTCTTGGGCTAGCTTATAATAATACTCTTCTTGGGAATAAATATACGATTGAGTAACAATTCTCATAGAGCCCGCCAGGACAGCCATAATAAAAGTACTCATCAAGACAATTAGAACTAGAGAATAGCCGTTTTTTTGTCGAATCATAGGTTATTTATCTTTCGTATCATTAATGTTTGCGAATCAGAAACTTGCCCACTCGGAGATTGAATTTTTAAGGTCACTTTTATACCATTTGCTGCATCTAAAACTCTTAATGACGTCACAGGCGCACTATATTGATCAGCGACCAAAACATCTCCCTCATAATAGTCCACCTTAAATTCCGAAACGCCCGTCGCTAAAATTGAATCTTGATGAACTTTCATAGCACGGCTCTTAAACTTGTTGGCATCTGTACTATTCATACAGAAATAATTAGCAGGAGCTCCTGTATACGGATTGCCGTAAGTGTCTATCAAATCATTATATACGGTACGACGATGCAACTGACCGTCTTTTAAGAAATAAATCACTATCTTCTTATACTTTGGCTGTTGAGTTTTATTCGCCGCACAGTCAAACCTGGGAGTCCTTAAATAGACAATTTCTCGAGTATTGGAACCACGACCCATAGTAGTAGCATATTGTAACAATATCAAAGTATTCCTATTATACGTCCATACTTGGCTCGCGCCAGAAAAGCTCTTATCTTTAGCAAACGTATCATATCCGTCGTAACCGCTCACCTTAAAACGCGAAGTTTGCCTCACGTCAGTTTCAATTGCATCCATAGAATTGTGAAGACTACGATTAATATCAACTCTTGCTTTACTTATGGATGCGCTTTGGTTTGCTGAAATTAACATCTGGCTAAACACACCGACAATCATAGCAATAATCACCATGACCATCGCCAGTTCGGCTATAGTAAACCCACTTTCTCTAAAACGCTGCGTATGTCGCATGTACAACCTTTCTTCCACTGCCGGCGCCAGAGCTTGGCAATCCATACTCTACAACAGACTCTACTTTAATTGGCATACCAAAACTTGCCGTGCCACTTAAACATCCATATGGAGCCGAAGCATACACTTCCTGCCTAACCATTCCCGGTAATCCATCAACTCTACCTGTACTGCCCATAACCAGATATCTGGAGCCCGGAGCTCTATGAGGCTCTACACACTTAAACCACGTAGGAGGAGAGTCGTTTGCATACTTACGCATATTGCTGTACGCCAAATAGCTGGCCTTTGTGTGCTGCACTTCTAAGACGGATATATTGCTGACCTGGGTTTGCATCATTAAAATAACTATTGAAAAAATACCAATAATAACCAAAGTAACCGCTACTTCAACTATAGTAAAGCCATCACTATTTTTCATTAGTCGCGCCATATACTATCCACCTTTTTTTCTATTCCCGTCAAACGCTCTCTATAAATAATGCTGTATTTAGTGCAAGTTGCCGTCACTACGTCAGTTATAGGACCAGAAGCTGGCTTCGTACAATCTCCATCATCTATATTAGACGCTTCATATAATAGCTCACCATGATTCCCGCCAGCCCAGTCACTCCGATTACATTTAACCATTTCTTTTTTCAACGAATCACCACCCACAATAGATGTAAAATTTTTAATCAAGTCTCTGCACGATGGATACTCATGACCAATACTACTGACGCTATTGTATTTATAATATCGCTCCAACTTCAGAGATAACGTAGCAACATTGGCGCGCTGACGCTCATCTCTAGTTCGATTTAAGAATCTTTCACCACCAACAAAGGTGATGCCCGCTAAAATTGACACGACTACAATAATTATCGCCAACTCGATTAACGTATAACCACCCATCCTACGGTTCATATCAATATTGTAGCGCAAATCTACAAAAAAGCATATGCTTATTACAAAGAAAGCTCCAGCGGTTCCTGTTCAATTCTTATACCAAATTTATCATACACCGTTTGAATAATTTGCTCACGAATTGCTGCCAAATCGCCATAGCCAGTTGCCGACTCATTGACCAGCACAAGAGCATTTTTTTCATAAACCCTCATGCCATGACTAGCAAAACCTTTCAGGCCAGCTCTATCAATCAGCCAGCCCGTTGGTACTTTATATCTTCCGTCAGACATAGCATAATTTGGCACATCACTATATTCTTTTTGTAGTTGTTCCAGTTGCCATTTTTCGATCAAAGCGTTCTTGAAAAAAGAGCCTGCACTGGGTATCTCAGCTGGATCTGGCAATTTTTCTGAACGGATATTAAGTACTGCTACCCGAATTACTGATAGATTAACTTCACGAATATCATTTTCTTCAATATATTTTTGTAGCGAAGCGTAATATGGCGGCCTTGGTTCTGCTTTATTTAATCTTAGAGTGATATTTAAAATACAGTAACGGCCCTTTTGACTATCACGAAAAATACTATTGCGATAAGAGAAATCACATTCATCAGCAGGAATCGTCACAATTGAATCAGTTTTCGAATCGTATGCTTCTAGACTAACTAAAGTATCGGCGATCTCTTGACCATAGGCACCAACATTCTGAACGGGTGCAGCACCGGCAGTTCCCGGAATTCCCGACATAGCCTCAATCCCCTGAAGTCCCAGGCCAACAGCCCGTTCAACAACTTCATCCCAAACTTCGCCCGCACCAATCTTGATATCTGTCGTATCGTCATTATCAGCAACGACCTCAAACCCCTTGATCTTATTCAACAGAACGATTCCCTCAAATGTTTCGTCACGTGTAATGACATTACTGCCGCCACCCAGCACAAAAATAGACAGATTTTCCTTTCGGGCATTTCGATATGAAGTTACAACATCGCTGGCAGAATCTACAGCCACCATATAGCGCGCTGCGCCGCCTAATTTCATAGTCGTATACTGCTTCAATGGTACGTTCGTCATGACATCCATATGTATATTATATCATTTTACTCGGTCGCCATCTATGCTATAATACCTCTGTACGCACCCGTAGCTCAGCGGATTAGAGTACTTGGCTTCGAACCAAGGGGTCGCAAGTTCGAATCTTGCCGGGTGTACCATTAATTGGCGCTTTTTTACTAGACACTGCCCTATCAGCGCATCAAATGCCCCGTTAGCTCAACTGGATAGAGCGTTGGTTTCCGGTACCAAAGGTTGCAGGTTCGATTCCTGTACGGGGTACCAGATTAGCCCGTTATTGTGACGGGTTTTAATTATATCTATAAATTGCTTGCTTTTTATATTAAATAGTGGTATAAATAGGATCATGATGGAGATTAACGAACAAAGACCTATAAATGATTTCTCTAGCGCAATAGAAGCTGCCCTGAAGGCAATACGTGAGAAAGATTTCGAGCAGGCGGCTATATTAGCCTCCCTGGCTTATAATTTAGCACCGGACCCATCTGAGCAGGCGCGAGCGGCTCGCGATTTAAGTACTACCTATCGCCATCTAAACAAGTATGATGAGGCAGAAGAATGGGTTACTAAAGCAGTGGAGCAACATGAAGCTTTGGCCGAAGAAGGATGGAATCGCAGCACGCTACGTGAACTGGGCGCGAGCGTCGCAACACTCGGAACCTTGCAGCTGCAGCGTATCGCAACAGACCCTTCTTATGATAATCAGGAAAACTCTCAACGGGCAGCAGAAAATCTAAGCAAAGGTCTGCGCTATATTGAAGAGTCTCGCAAGCATGCTACCGACAAGAATCGCAAGATTGACCAATATGACATTAATTTTACTGCTCGTACAGGCTTCGCTGAAGCGCTGGCTGGCGATACAAAGAGGAGTCTGGCACTGGGCGCAAGAGCTGTACGGTTGGCATTTTCGTCTGAATCGCCAAAGATTGACACTTCAAATCCGAATCTGTCCATTACAGAACGCTTCAAAGCTAAGGCTCGCGCGTCTGTAAGAGGTGTTGGCACGGTAGCTGTGGCAGCCGTGGCACCATTTAACAGAAAGTTCGCTAAATCTATTGTCGAGAGACTTAATTAACTAGCCGGCGGAATCACTGGAGCTTGAGGGGTTTGGCTACTTAAAATCTGGCGAATTTGCTCAGTGGTAATAATTGTAGTTGATCCAGGCGCAATTGTACCAGCTAACATTTGCTTAGCGACAGTATTCTCAACCGCTCGTTGGACAACACGACGCATCGGACGGGCACCCAGACGCGGATCGTAGCCGGCTTCAACCAATAGCTTCTTACCTTCCTCTTCAACTGCAACTTGAATTTTTTGCGGCGCCAAGGTTTTATTAACGCCAGCCAAAATCAAATCGACAACCTGCAATAGCTCCTCCTTGCCCAGCGGCCGGAACAAAACAATTTCATCAAAACGATTCAAAAACTCTGGGCGGAATAAGTTAGCGTTGATTAATTCATCAATAAACGTTTGCTCAAATTGCTCCAGCTGATAACCACGCTCGATATATTCACGAATTCTATCCGCTCCAGCGTTTGACGTAGCAATGACAATCGTATCGCGAAAACTAATTTCCCGGTTATTTTCATCACGCAGGATACCCTCGTCCAATAGCTGCAGTAAAGTCGTCAACACCTGCGGATGAGCTTTTTCAATCTCATCCAGTAGCACCACTGAAAACGGCTTTTTTTGCACCTGAGCCGTCAAGCTACCTGAGTCGCGCGCCCCATCGGCAATCAGCCGCGCTACATCATCTGGGCGGACAAACTCGTTTAAATCTAAGCGAATCATACTACCTTCGCCGCCAAAATAAACATCCGCCAAAGCTTTGGATAATTCAGTCTTACCAACACCAGTCGGACCGAGGAACAGGAAAGCGCCAATTGGGCGATTTTGGTTCCTAACGCCAGTACGCGCCCGACGAATAGCATCGGAAACAACCGTAACCGCCCGCGACTGATTAATCATGCGCTGGTGAATCAGAGATTCCAAATTCAGCAGCTTTTCCCTCTCGTCACTTAGCGACGCCACGGAAATCTTTATACCGAGTGTCTTCTCAATCGCGTCATCCACTGATTGTGCCGTCACCAGCCCATCACTAGTATAGCTTGCCGCTGCCTCTAAAATTTTTAGCGCCTTACCCGGCATCACCAAATCCTGAACATATCGATCGCCCACTCGGTAAGCCTCCGCCAAAGCTTGATACATATACCTAACTTTATGTTGTGCCTCAAACAGCACTAGCTGATCACGCATAATTTTCATAGTTTCCGATTCATTCGACGGCTGAATAGCAATGGTATTTAAGGCGTGAGCTAACTGCGGTTTAGTCTGAGAAATTTGCAAGAAACGCTGCTCGTCCATTGTCAAAATCATCCTCAATCTGCCAGCTTCTAGAATTGGCAATAGTAAATTACTCAAATCAACCGAACCAACGCCCTCTTCAAAAAATAGCTGCGCATTATCTAAGCATAAGATAACATTCTTTGATAAAAACGCCTCATTTAAGATCATTGTAACCAGATTTTCCAACTCACCGCGACCCGACGCTACGCTAACCAAAGATGAAGCGTCAAGCATAAAAACTTGCTGATACATCAACGACCCAGGAACGCCCTGATGTCCATCAATCAACATCTCTGCAAACGCCGAAACTACCATACTTTTCCCAGCGCCATCAGCACCAATTAACGCAATGTTCTGACGACCACCTGAGCTAAATATTTTCATCATTTGCTCAAGCGCACTTTCATGCGCCGCCAACTTTGTAGTAAGCATCTGACCGGAAATGTTAGCGCTAATATTCTGCGCAAAGCGGCTCAGCAGCGGAGTATAACCGAACGACCAATCTCTGGCAATTCCGCCCGTCCGTAACGGTTTTTTGTTATGCTCTTCAATTAACGCCTTTATACGCTCGTACCACTTGATAGTCTCTTCGATATCCTGAAAATCAATTTTCATATTTGCCAGTAATGAATCATGCTGCGGCAACTGTTTTACTATAGCCGCGGCTAAAACCGCACTGGTGATCTTCGGGCTTTTAGTGTTCTGCCAAATCTCAATTGCCGCTTTCCAGACTTGCTCGGTTTGATCTGGATTGTCAACAGAAATATTATGCAAAAAGTTTGGCGTTAAACCCAGGCGCAAGGCTAAAAACTGTCCAGCTCGAGTGCCCGTAATCGCTTCAGCAATATCTGTTGGCGTTGGTCGGCGTGGTAACTTACCTAAAACGTCAGCCGCCATCACATCATCAATAGTCTGCGGATTCTTATTAATCTCCGCCGTCTTCAAATCTTTCTCCCACCAAATAGACAGCATAACCATCGGACCGCTCAAACCCAGCATCAGCCAACCGACCGATCCGTGTTCAATCAGCATCCACACACCAAGCACCACCATCATGATACCAATTGCTATTACCACAACGTGCCAAGCATTGCCAAACCTAACTGAAAACCTTGCCTTCTGAGACCTCAAACTATCGTAATTAAACTTTGGCTGCAAATTCATAGAGAAACCCCCATCTGCCACAGCACAATTCCCGCAAGTGGCAATAGCGGCAAGATCAGCCACAGAATAATTCCTAGAATCATCCACAAAACCCTCAGTAATATCATCAATATTCCAGCAATTATCACTACAGAGCGCACCACCATGCCAACCGCGCGTGAAAATAACTTATCGAAAAATGCCGACAGCTGAACTGGCGCAGCACCGCCAACTGGAGCTGCCGAAATCTGACGAAACGGATTAAATAATGTTTTTAACAACAATCCGACCGAAAAAAAGTCTGCCGTTCGTAAAACCCCCAAAAAACCTTGTTGGACATATTCTAGCAATCCACTGCCATACCACCACTGAAAGATACCCACCAAAAACATATTGATATTGTAGCATATTAGCCCGGCAGAGTATAATGGATTATATGGCAAGACAGATGATCAGTACTATAATTGGCAAAGGAGTCAAGAAGGTTGCAAGATTACGCGGCGGCGGCTCAGCTCTGCCAGGCTTAGTGATTGAGAAAATTGACCCAAAGTTCATCCAGCGCACGCTGAAAGACCTACCACAAGGCGTGGTAATTATCAGCGGCACTAACGGAAAAACAACAACCACAAAAATCGTCGTGGAATTGCTCGAGTCAGTTGGATTAAGGGTCTTTACGAATCGGACTGGTAGCAATTTTTCCCGAGGTGTAGCAGCCGCGCTGCTGGATGAAGTCAACCTCCGCGGTAAATTAGAGGCTGATATTGCAGTCCTGGAACTTGACGAAGCTTGGGCGGTGAAATTTGTGCAAATGGTTCGCCCACGGTTCTCGCTACTATTAAACGTAATGCGTGATCAGCTGGATAGATTTGGAGAGATTGATAATACAGCGTCGCTGCTTCAGAAAATAGCCGAGGCAACTACCGATACTGTTGTTCTTAATCGCGACGATCCACGAATTTTTAAGATTAGTAAAAACATTCAGGCTAAAAAAGTATTTTTTGGCACAACCGACGAGCTACTTAAATTAATGCCGACCGACGACAACTTAAAATACGGCGCAGCAATTGCCAACCAAAGCGTAAACGTCGATGTTTTATTAAAAAAGATTAGCGGCCAGGAGGCGACTCTACGGATTGACAACAAAGAAACTGCTGTCAATTTAAAGCTTACCGGCGTTTATAATTTACTTAATGCCGCAGCAGCTACAGCCCTGGCGCGACAAATTACCGGACCGGAAGTTCCAGACACCATATTGTCAGCGCTCGAAAATATTAAACCAGCCTTTGGTCGCGGTGAAACAATTTTCCTAAACGACACTCCAATTGAACTTATTCTCGTTAAAAATCCAAGCGGTTTTCGACTGGCGCTCTTGTCATTTGCCAAAAATAGCAGCGCGACAATGATCGCGGTTAATGACAATTACGCAGACGGCCGAGATGTTAGTTGGTTTTGGGATGTTGACTTTTCAGCCCTGAAAAAGGTAGTCATGGTTAGCGGAGTGCGAGCTTATGACATGGCGTTGCGTCTTCAATATGACGAAGTTGCGATTGAAAAAATCGACACCGATATTACGCGGGCGTTAGATGATTTTATCAACGACCACCCAGAAGAACCGAAGCAAATATTCTGTAGCTATACCGCCATGACCGCAATTCGACGCCTGCTTAGCGGAAAAACTGACTTAGAGGAAATATTATGACAAAGATAACAATTGCACAACTTTATCCACGAGACATGAATTTATACGGTGACTGGGGTAACACGCTAGTCCTAAAAAAACGCCTAGAGTGGCGCGGGTTTGAAGTAGAAATTATCGACCACAATCCAGGCGATTCAACAGACTTTTCTAAGATTGATATTTTCGTCGGTGGTGGCGGTCAAGACTCTGGCCAGACGATTATCCAAAACGACCTTTTGGAACGAGCAGACGAGCTCCGACAATTAGCAAACGACGGCGTGCCGATGCTAATGATTTGTGGTATGTATCAGCTCTTCGGCCGCTTTTTCCGCACAATTAAAGGCGAAGAGATTGTTGGTGTTAATATTTTACCGATTGAAACGATTGCCGGCGAGGAGCGAATGATTGGTAATATTATTATCAAGAGTCAAGAATTTGGCGAGATTATCGGATACGAAAATCATAGTGGGCAGACCTTCCTTGATAAAACTGTCACGCCACTAGGGCAGGTGATTAAGGGTGCTGGCAATAATATGATCGATGCGAGTGAAGGCGTTCGCTATAACAATGTTATAGCTACATATCTCCACGGGCCAATCCTACCGAAAAACCCGCAAATTGCTGATTTTATAATCAATGAGGCCTTAAGGCGACGCAATATCAGCATAGACCCCGAGACAGATAAGATTGACGACAGTCTAGCCAATGAAGCACGTGAAATATCTCTAAAACTTCCCAGATAGCATAATGAAAAATATATGCGAAAATCTTAAAAAACTATATTTATCTCTTCATAAAATACCCAGCTGGATTTGGCTAATTCCAATTTTGCTTTTAGCTACCCACGTTCGCCTGTTATATTTAACCAAGGCTGATATTTGGCATGATGAAGGCTATACTGCTGCCATTATCAAGCAGCCCTTGATTGACATTATCTCCACCACAACTACAGACGTACATCCACCATTTTATTACATTATCATGCATTTTTGGCAATTACTATTTGGCGACTCAATCATTTCGCTCAGAAGCTTTAGCGTTGCATGTGGCGTCATGACAATTGCCCTACTATTTTTCTTACTACAAAAAATATTCTCTAAAAGAATCGCTATATTTGGAGCTTTTTTAGCAGCTTTAGGACCATTTCTGATTCGCTATAGCGACGAGGCGCGGATGTACGCTTTGGCGGCGCTGATTGGCGTAGCAGCCACCTATGCATTTATCATGGCGGTCGACAGAAAAGACAAAAAACCCTGGTGGATATTATACGGATTTTTAGTGGCAATTGGCATTTACACACAGTACTTCCTGGCACTGCTAATTCCAGCTCACTTCGTCTATTTATGGCTAAAAATTGGCGGAGACGGCACTGATGTCATAAAAATTTTTACTAATAAAAATATCTGGCTAGCAGCTGGGCTATGCTTTTTATTATTCTTACCTTGGCTACCAGTTATGATCTCCCAAGTTGGTCGAGTCAGTGGCGAGTTTTGGATACCAGAAGTTAATAAATTTACCATACCAACAACCCTGTCCATGTTCCTAACTTACGACGAGAGGATAGTGCACTACTTTGGCTTACTGTTGTTACCAATAATGCTTATCACATCACTCACCTTAGCTAAAAAATTTCATAAATACCGAGCAGCAATATGGCTTATGACAATTTGGTCATTTCTACCAATGATTATAATTTACGTGCTGAGCAAAGGTCGCCCTGTTTACTTAGATCGCTATTTTACCTACTCAGCGCCAGCATTTTATAGTCTGATAACCATCTACATAGGAATTATTTTTTCGAGTAAAAGAATTCGTAGCGTCGGTTTATCTATTATTTTCATATTGCTAATTGGCTGCTACATGTGGCATGTCGGCAGTAAAAATATCGCAGAATCGTCCTGGAATAACACTAATACTGCCATAAATCGCATAAATGAGTCTATAAAAAGTAACGACGCTATTATCTCCGGTGAAATTTACACCTATTTTCATACATCTTATTATAATAGAACTAATAAAGAAATTATCCTACTGCGTCCAGACCAAGAGCTCAATTGGGCTGGTGAATGTGGGTTAATCAAAAAACTTAATACTCCAGAAACTAGCTCTTTAAACTCTGTGAAAACTCAAAGAATTTGGCTGATACTTCGCGCAAAAACATATGACAAATATAAAAAACAAATTCCGCCATCATGGCTAATGCGGCAAGAATTTCGTGACGGCGATCTGATCATTGGTTTGTACGAAAATAAAAAATAACCGACGAATTTGCCGGTTATCTTAATGTATCGAATGATTTAAATTGGTCGGGGTGAAAGGACTCGAACCTTCGACCTCACGGTCCCAAACCGCGCG
>ERZ773014.967-NODE-967-length-18789-cov-14.341892_pt1 | contig 18789 bp, 22 predicted proteins | sample MGYA00580841_ERZ773014 | MGnify/ENA primary metagenome ERZ773014 (study PRJEB29015, sample SAMEA2737989) | human oral metagenome | biome: human oral; feature: human-associated habitat; material: dental | place: China | collected 2067 ...
ATCGCTTTATGGTGGGGGATATCAAGCAGTCCATCTACCGTTTCCGTCAGGCAGACCCACAGATTTTCAATGAGAAATTCCAACGCTATACGAAAAATCCTCAAGAAGGCAAGTTGATTCTTCTTAAAGAAAATTTCCGTAGCAGTTCGGAAGTGCTGTCAGCAACCAACGATGTATTTGAACGTCTCATGGACCAAGAGGTCGGCGAAATCAACTATGACAGCATGCACCAACTTGTTTTTGCCAATACCAAACTGACTCCTAACCCAGACAACAAGGCAGAATTTCTCCTTTACGATAAGGACGATAGTGGGCAAGAGGAAGAAGAAAACCAAACAGAAACAAAACTCACAGGAGAAATGCGCCTAGTTATCAAGGAAATCTTGAAGCTCCACCAAGAGAAAGGTGTAGCCTTTAAGGAAATTGCCCTTTTGACTTCCAGTCGCAGTCGTAATGACCAGATACTCCTCGCTCTGTCAGAGTATGGAATTCCTGTAAAAACAGACGGAGAACAAAATAATTACCTCCAATCCCTAGAAGTGCAAGTCATGCTAGACACTCTTCGTGTCATCCACAATCCCCTGCAAGACTATGCCTTGGTTGCCCTTATGAAGTCTCCAATGTTTAGCTTTGATGAGGACGAGTTAGCACGTTTGTCCCTTCAGAAAGCAGCTGATAAAGTCCAAGAGAATCTTTATGAGAAACTACTTAACGCTCAAAAACAAGCAACTGAGCAGAAAGAGTTAATTGATTCAGCTTTAGCGGAAAAACTGAATCAATTCATGGATATTTTGGATTCTTGGCGCTTATATGCCAAAACCCACTCCCTCTATGACTTGATTTGGAAGATTTACAACGATCGTTTTTACTATGATTATGTCGGAGCCTTACCTAACGGTCCTGCCAGACAAGCCAATCTCTACGCCCTAGCTCTGCGAGCAGACCAGTTTGAAAAAAGTAATTTCAAAGGCTTGTCTCGTTTTATTCGTATGATTGATCAGGTTTTGGAAGCACAGCATGATCTCGCAAGCGTTGCCGTCGCACCGCCTAAAGATGCCGTGGAACTCATGACTATTCACAAGAGCAAAGGGCTGGAGTTCCCTTACGTCTTTATCCTCAACATGGATCAGGACTTCAACAAGCAAGACTCGATGTCAGACGTCATTCTCAGCCGTCAAAATGGACTTGGTGTCAAATACATTGCCAAGGTGGAAACAGGAGCAGTGGAAGCACACTATCCTAAAACCATCAAACTCTCCATTCCCAGCCTTACCTATACGCAGAATGAAGAAGAACTGCAATTGGCTAGCTATTCAGAGCAGATGCGTTTGCTATATGTTGCCATGACACGGGCTGAGAAAAAGCTCTATCTTGTCGGTAAGGGTTCTCGTGAAAAGCTGGAAGCAAAGGAATATCCAACAGCTGAAAACGGAAAATTAGATAGCAATACCAGACTTCAAGCCAAGAATTTCCAAGACTGGATATGGGCGATTAGTAAAGTATTTGCTAGAGACAATCTCAACTTTAGCTATCGCTTTGTCGGTGAGGACCAGCTGACCAGAGAAGCTATTGGTCAATTGGAAAACAAGAGCCCTCTACAAGAGAGTTCCCAAGCAAGCAACCGTCAGTCAGAAACTATCAAAGAAGCCCTTGAAATGCTGAAAGAAGTAGAAGTCTATAATACTCTTCACCGTGCGACTATTGAACTTCCTAGCGTCCAAACTCCTAGCCAAATCAAGAAATTCTATGAACCGGTTATGGATATGGAAGGTGTTCAAATTGCTAACCAAACCAAATCAGCAGAGAAGAAAATCAGCTTCGATTTACCAGATTTTTCAACTAAAGAAAAGGTAACTGGAGCTGAGATTGGTAGTGCAACCCACGAACTCATGCAGAGAATTGACCTCAGCCAGCGACCAACGCTTGCTAGCCTGACAGAAACTCTCAAACAAGTTCAAACCAGCCCAGGTGTCAGAGATAAGATCAATCTTTCTAAAATCCTAGCTTTCTTTGACACACCACTTGGTCAGGAGATTCTTACCAACACTGACCATCTCTACCGCGAGCAACCTTTCTCTATGCTCAAGCGGGACCAAAAGAGTCAGGAAGACTTTGTTGTTCGTGGGATCTTGGACGGCTATCTGCTTTACGAGGACAGAATTATTCTTTTCGACTATAAGACAGACCGTTACGATGAACCAAGTCAACTCATAGACCGCTATCGTGGTCAGTTAGCCCTATATGGTGAGGCCTTATCACGAGCCTATTTGATTGAAAATATTGAAAAATACTTGATTTTACTCGGTAAAGACGAGGTTCAAGTTGTAAAAGTATAATCTAGAAAGGAGACCTCATGCCACTTCCAGCTAGAAAATCCCTGCATGACGCAGTTTTACAAGCTTCTCAAGCAAATACTTGGGATCAAGCTACCAAGGAATGGAATGAAGTTTCCTTGATTTTTAATGGCATTGGGCGTAGCAATTGTATCTGCGGAAATGCCATTAAGTACGCTTACGAACTCTTTAACAATGTCACAGGACAACGTCTCTTTCCTATCGGAAACGACTGTGTTCGCCATTTTCATCATATTAGTCTCGAGCAGCAACTGGAAGAGGAAGAAAAACTTCTCAGAAAGCTTGAAAATCTGACTAGAAAAGTCAAGAAAAAGGAAAAAATCAAGGACAATAAAAGCGACTTTGACGAGCGACTTCTAAAATGGTTTTGGGAAAAAGGTGTTTTCAAAGCCAATCGTGGCAATCAATTTGCACCTGAGAAAGATTACCAGCTTTTGCTAGAAGTCTTTCAAGGAGGAAGTTGGGCCAAGGCTGAGCCAAAAAAGAAGGCACGTCTGGAAGAAGTCCTCGAAAAGTGCATCAAACCCTTTCTACTCGGAAAGTCTGATGACCAACTATACCTTATCAAACTAGGCAAGGAGAAAATAGATTACGAGCAGCATTTACGGATTCAGGCAGAGAAAGAACGCAAGAAAAGAGATAAAATCGCCAAGCAATACGCAGATAATCTCATCCTAGCCATGGGGCCCGCTGAACGCGCCTATCAAGATTACTTCGGCTTTACAGAAACTCTCACACCAGAAGAACGAAAGTGGGAGAAAATCCTTTTTGGTAAAAATAGAGAAGAACGGGCCATCAAGGCAAAGCAAAACCAAAAAGAGCTGGAAAAAGACCAGCGAATTGCAAATCAAGATCCTATTGAAAGAAAGCAGAAACAGACTTGGATTCTCAATTCTTATTTTCGTGATTTGCCAGATGAAAAAGCAAGATTCTCCCGACTCTTACTAGAATATCGAAAAACTGGAGAAGTTCCCTTTTCAGAGGATTACATGTCTGAGCATTTAATCGACTTTTTCTACCAGATGAAGGCCTTTGAGTTTGAAATTGCTCCAGATCAGGTGAGGAATTTTCTAAAAGAATGTCTAGAAACGGACCACCTATCTTCAGCTCAATCAACTTGGATTAGAGAAATTTTGACCAACTGTCTTCAACCATTTTTAGAAAGATTAGTCATATAGAAAAATCCTACCTTGTCTATACATGGTAGGATTTAAGTATCTTCAAAGATATATTGATACAGTTGAACCACTTTCTGAAAACGTTGTGTATCCATTCTAGTTATTTTTTGAGCATTGCGCATCCGAAAATCAAAGGTATAAAGTTGAAATGGATTGACAGCACCATCTACCTTATCCGACGAGACGGGAACGAGCAGGCCTTTTTCTGCCAAACGTTGTTGGCCATGAGTGATAGGACAGACGGCCACAAAACCAGTTTGCAAGGCATATTCTCTCCTAGAAACCACCAAGGCAGGCCGCCGTTTTTGAATTTCCCGACCGACTGATGGATCAAAGTCTAGCCAAATGATATCTTGCTTTTCAGGAATATACTCAGATTTCGCTATCAAGTGACCTTACTCCTTCAAAATCATTTGTCATTCTTAAATCAGCAATCCCATCAAAAGGATCTTTTAGTTTCGGAGCCAAGACAATGACTCCATCAATTCCTTTATAGACAACCATTTCTTGACCTTCTGTCATACCCAAATTCTTAGGAATAGTCACAGTGAGAGAATTCCCCACCTTCCGAGTCTTTACTGTATTCATCAATCTACCTCCACGAAATTGTATATACAAAGTATATACCAAACAGCAAATTAAGTCAAGTAAACACTTAATTACATAAATTAAGTTATGTATTGTAGTATGATTTTATTTTAGTCAAAGCCTGTGCAAAAGTACCTAATTTATGATAGAATAGATGGTGAGAAAGAAAACGTTTTATTACGTTTTTTTAGTCGGAAGGGGAAAATATTATGGCTACTATTCAATGGTTTCCGGGCCACATGTCTAAGGCTCGGAGACAAGTTCAGGAGAATTTAAAATTTGTTGATTTTGTGACGATTTTGGTGGATGCGCGTCTGCCTCTATCTAGTCAAAATCCTATGTTGAACAAGATTGTGGGTGATAAACCCAAACTATTGATTTTAAACAAGGCAGACCTAGCTGACCCAGCAATGACCAAAGAATGGCGTCAGTATTTTGAATCACAAGGAATTCAAACACTGGCCATCAATTCCAAAGAGCAAGTTACTGTAAAAGTTGTGACTGATGCAGCCAAAAAACTCATGGCGGATAAGATTGCACGCCAGAAAGAACGCGGTATCAAGATTGAAACCTTGCGGACTATGATTATCGGAATTCCAAATGCCGGCAAATCAACTCTCATGAATCGTTTGGCTGGAAAAAAGATTGCGGTGGTCGGCAATAAACCAGGTGTTACCAAAGGGCAACAATGGCTCAAAACCAATAAAGACCTTGAAATCTTAGACACACCAGGGATTCTTTGGCCTAAGTTTGAAGATGATACTGTCGCACTGAAACTAGCCCTAACTGGAGCAATTAAGGACCAGTTGCTTCCTATGGATGAAGTGACCATTTTTGGTCTCAATTATTTCAAAGAACATTATCCAGATAAGCTAGCTGAACGCTTTAAACAAATGAAAATTGAAGAAGAAGCTCCTGTAATCATCATGGATATGACACGTGCTCTTGGTTTCCGAGACGACTACGACCGCTTTTACAGTCTCTTCGTGAAAGAAGTCCGTGATGGAAAACTCGGTACCTACACCTTAGATACATTGGACGACATCGATGACGACGATTAAAGAAATCAGAGAACTTCTTGCTACGGTCAAAGGCCTAGACAATCCCCTTTTTCTTGAACTGGAAAAAGATAGCCGAACTGGAGTTCAAAAGGAAATCAGCAAGCGGAAAAAAGCCATTCAAGCAGAACTGGATGAAGACCTTCGCTTGGAATCCATGCTTTCCTATGAAAAAGAGCTTTATAAACATGGATTAACCTTAATAGCAGGTGTTGATGAGGTTGGTCGTGGTCCTCTTGCTGGACCTGTAGTCGCTGCAGCTGCTATCTTACCGAAAAATTGTAAAATCAAAGGCCTTAACGATAGTAAGAAAATCCCCAAAAAGAAACATTTGGAAATTTTTCAAGCCGTTCAGGACCAAGCCTTGTCAATCGGCATTGGAATCATGGATAATCAAGTCATTGATCAAGTCAATATTTATGAAGCAACCAAGCTTGCTATGAAAGAGGCAATCTCTCAGCTCGACCCACAACCTGAGCACCTCTTGATTGATGCCATGCAGCTTGATTTACCAATTTCCCAAACAGCAATCATCAAGGGTGATGCTAACTCGCTCTCTATCGCAGCCGCATCCATAGTTGCCAAAGTGACGCGGGATAATTTAATGAAGGATTATGACAACCAGTTTCCTGGATATGATTTCGCTGCAAATGCTGGATATGGAACAGCAAAACACTTAGAAGGTCTTGATAAACTAGGAGTTACTCCCATTCATCGAACCAGTTTTGAACCGATAAAATCACTGGTTGCAGCAAATAAAGAAAGTTAAGTTGGAGGAAATGATTATGGAAGAACAGTCAGAAATACTCCGGTCTAAGAAAGAATTTGCTTTTGCCTCAAGTACCATATTATCCCAAGTTGGGCGAGGAATTATCGTCGGGCTAGTTGTTGGGCTAATCGTTGGATCTTTTCGTTTCTTAATCGAAAAGGGCTTCCACCTGATACAAGGCCTCTATCAAGATCAAGCGCACCTAGTGCGCAATCTTTTTGTCCTTGTTCTATTTTACATACTCATCTGCTGGCTCAGTGCTAAATTAACTCGCTCAGAGAAAGATATCAAAGGCTCAGGAATCCCACAAGTTGAGGCCGAATTAAAAGGACTCATGTCGCTTAATTGGTGGAGTGTTCTCTGGAAGAAATATATTCTGGGTATTCTAGCTATTGCCAGTGGGCTCATGTTAGGTCGAGAAGGTCCGAGCATTCAACTAGGAGCAGTTGGTGGTAAGGGAATTGCTAAATGGCTTAAATCCAGTCCAGTAGAGGAACGATCCTTGATTGCTAGTGGAGCAGCCGCTGGTCTAGCTGCAGCCTTTAATGCACCAATTGCAGGTCTCCTCTTTGTTATAGAAGAAGTCTATCATCACTTTTCAAGATTTTTCTGGGTTTCCACTCTAGCAGCCAGCATTGTGGCAAACTTTATTTCTCTACTCATATTTGGCCTAACTCCCGTACTGGATATGCCTGACAATATCCCTCTCATGACTCTAGATCAGTACTGGATTTATCTTTTCATGGGGATCTTTCTCGGATTATCAGGTTTTCTTTATGAGAAAGCTGTGCTAAATGTCAGCAAAGTATATGACTGGCTTGGTCAAAAGATCCATTTAGATAGAGCTTATTATCCAATCTTAGCTTTTATCCTTATCATACCAGTAGGGATTTTTCTACCACAAATTCTCGGTGGTGGAAATCAGCTGGTTCTTTCCCTAACTGAGCAAGATTTTAGTTTCCAAGTCTTACTTGCCTACTTTCTGATTCGCTTTGTTTGGAGCATGATAAGTTACGGAAGTGGATTACCTGGTGGAATTTTCCTACCTATTCTGGCTCTTGGTTCCTTACTTGGTGCTCTAGTTGGTGTCATTTGTGTGAATCTTGGTCTTGTCAGTCAGGAACAATTTCCAATATTTATCATTTTAGGAATGAGTGGTTACTTTGGAGCAATATCTAAGGCTCCCCTAACAGCTATGATCCTTGTAACCGAAATGGTAGGAGACATCCGAAACCTCATGCCACTCGGGCTTGTGACCTTAGTAGCCTACGTTATCATGGATTTACTAAAGGGTGCTCCAGTATACGAAGCCATGTTGGAGAAAATGCTGCCAGAAGAAGCGACAGACGAAGGAGAAGTAACTCTTATCGAAATCCCTGTTTCAGATAAAATAGCTGGTAAACAAGTCCATGAACTCAACTTACCACAAAATGTACTCATCACCACGCAAGTTCATAATGGGAAAAGCCAAACAGTTAATGGCTCAACCAGAATGTATCTGGGCGATATGATACATTTAGTTATTCCAAAAAGTGAAATTGGAAAAATAAAAGATTTGTTGTTGTAGATAAAATTTACATAATTTATATTATGTCTCTTACGTTCTCAATTCCTTAATAAATTACATTAAAAAACCGATTCTCGCGCAGAGATCGGTTTTTGCTTCTTATATCGTTAAAATTAATTAAAATATTGTATAATAAGAAAAAGGAGGAAAGCTTAAATGAGTAATTCTGGCATCAAAAAAAGTCATAAAAGGTTATTAATCGTTTTGTCAATCGCAATTATCACAGCAGTTGGTATTTTTATGTTTAGTATGTTAGAGAAATCCCAAGAAGAACGTCGGAATAGAGAGTATGAAGTTAGTTTGGTCAATGCTTTAAAAAATTCTTACCAAGGGATTGAGGAGATTAAAATTTCCAATCCAGCATACTCAAGCCCTCCAGGTTCGTGGTCTTGTGATGTAGAAATCAAATTTAATGATGAAAGAAAAACTAAGTATAGGATAGGACATGGACTCCATGATAAAAAGAATTATCAAGGATCATTGACCAATGAGAAAAGGCAATTTCTTAACAATTACAAAGGAGTGACCAACTTTAAAGTAATTGTTACATATTCAGATAATAGCACAGGAGAACAATGATGACATTTTCCTATACAGATGAGCAGTTAAACAATTTGAATCGAGATTATGCTGTATATAGTGTAAATCTTGAATTCGCTAAGCGTAACGGTAGAACTTATGTCAATTCAAATCTCATTGAAAATATATCTCCTAAGGATTTAGAAAAAACCAACACTATAACCACCTCAGATGGTCAAGAGTTCCGTGTTGTTGCGACCAAGTCTGACCCTGAAACTGGTTTTGATGGACTGGCAGTTGCACCTATTGTCAACGGCAAACCAGATTATAAAAATGTAGCTGTGATTGCTGCAGGAACGGATCCAGAGAGTCCTACTAGGACTGATAAATGTAAAACAACTTTTTCTTATTATAGTGTAATATAGACTAATCTTATAGTATAATAAGAAAAAGGAGAAAATCTTAAATGAACAATTCTGGCATTAACAAAAGTCATAAAAAGCTACTAATCATTTTGTCACTCGCAATTATCACAGCAGGAAGTATATTTATGTTTAGCATGTTAGGGAAATCTCAAGAAGAACGTCGAAATAGAGAATATGAAGTTAGTCTGGTCAATGCCTTAAAGAATTCCTATGAAGGGATAGAAGAAATCAAAATTTTCAATCCAGAATATACAACCCCTCCGGGAGACTGGTCTTGTAAGGTTGATATTTTGTTTGAAGATGGAGAAAAAATATTCTATGGAATTCCACATAACTTAGATGATAAAGAAAATTATAATGGTCGTATGACTTATGAACAGCGAGATTTTCTTAACCGAAGAAAAGGAATAACAACTAAGACAGTTACGGTTACATACTCTAATAAAGAAAGAGGGGAACAGTAATGGTATTTAATTATACTGATAAACAACTTAATGAATTAAACCATGGTAAGAATGTATACAGTGTCAATGCTGAATACGCTGAGAGGAATAATAAACCTTTGGTTACAGAAGCTCCTAATCCGAATCCTTCTTCATCTGATTTTGAAGAAACCAACACTATAACCACCTCCGATGGTCAAGAATTCCGTGTTGTTGCGACTAAGTCTCACCGAGGAACATGTTTTGATGGTTTGGCGGTAGCTCCTATAGTCAACGGTGAACCGGATTATAAAAGTATAGCTGTGATTGCGGCAGGAACGGATCCTGGGAGTCCTACTAAGACTGACAGATGTAAAACAACTTTTTCTTATTATAGTGTAATATAGACTAATCTTATAGTACTTTATAGTATAATAAGAAAAAGGAGAAAAGCCCAAATGAACAATTCCAGCATTAAAAAAAGTCATAGAAAGCTACTAATCGTTTTATCAATCGCAATCATCACAGCAGGAGGTGTTTTTATGTTTAGCACGTTAGGGAAATCCCAAGAAGAGCGTCGAAATAGAGAATATGAAGTTAGTCTGGTTGAAACCTTAAAAGATAGTTATGAGGGTATTGAAAAAATTAGTTTTTCTAATGCTAACTACACAAACCCACCAGGAAGTTGGACTTGCGTAGTTGAACTATTTTTTAATGAGAAAAGTATAAAATATAAAATTAATTATTCGAAAAAAGATAAACGTATTTCTGACATATCTTTAGAGAGAGAGAACAGAAAAGAGGATCGAGATTTTTTGAATAGTCACTTGGGAAAGACAAATAAACTCACAAAAGTTGTTTATTCAGACGGTTCAGAAGGAGAATATTAATGGTGTATAGTTATACTGATAAACAACTTAATGAATTAAATCAAGGGAAAAATGTTTATAGCGTAAATTCTGAGTATGCTGAAAGGGAAGTTGAAAAGAAGGTTGTATCCAAAACAGATGATAAGTTATTTTCGGATGAAACCAACACTATAACCACCTCCGATGGTCAAGAATTCCGTGTTGTTGCGACTAAGTCTGACAGATGTGAAACAACTTTTTCTTATTATAGTGTAATATAGACTAAATCTTATAGTATAATAAGAAAAAGGAGAAATGCTTAAATGAACAATTCTGGCATCAAAAAGAGTAATAAACAGCTACTAATCGTTTTGTCAATCGCAATTATCACAGCAGGAGGTGTTTTTATGTTTAACATGTTAGGGAAATCCCAAGAAGAGCGTCGAAATAGAGAGTATGAAGTGAGTCTGGTCAATGCTTTAAAGAATTCTTATCAAAGGATAGAAGAGATTAAGATTATGAATCCTGATTATACAAACCCACCAGGGTCATGGTCTTGTGATGTAGAAATCAAGTTTAAAGATGAGAGAAAAATTAAGTATGGGATTGGATATTCTTTAGACACTGAGGAAATAACAGATGCTTCATTGGAATGGGAAGGAAGAATAAAAGATAGACAATTTTTGAATGAAAACAAGGGTAAAACCACTTCGAAAATCAGGGTAACTTATTCTGATAACGACGAAGGAGAGCAATAATGACATTTAATTATACAGATAAACAGCTTAATAATTTAAATAGAGATAATGGGGTTTACAGTGTAAATTCAGAGTTTGCTAGACGAAAACATAAAAAGCTTATTGTTAATAAATCTGATTCTGAATTAGCTAGCTATGAAACCAACACTATAACCACCTCAGATGGTCAAGAATTCCGTGTTGTTGCCACTAAGTCTGACACTGAAACTGGTTTTGATGGGCTGGCGGTAGCTCCTATAGTCAATGGCAAACCAGATTATAAAAATGTAGCCGTGATTGCTGCTGGAACGGATCCTGATAGTCCGGTGAATAAAGGTATGTTTGGTTCACGCGACGTCAATAGTGCCATAATTGCAAGGCAAACTTATTTATCTCCACAATATAAGGTTGCTGATCAATTCGTAAAAGAAATTATGGACGATCCCAGATATGAAGTCAGTTAACTATCAGGCTATTCACAAGGGGCTTATATGCTGAAAGTAGGGGCTAAATATCACATACCTACAACTACCTTTAATGCTTGGTTCAAATATGGAGCTCTCTCATTAAAAGAAAAGGCATTTATTGAAAGTAACCCTTCCATGTTTATAGATTACCGTAGAAAAAATGATGACGTAGTAGTCTGGAATGATTTCAACCACCCAGAATGGTATAATACCACCACTACAAATTCTATGCCTAGTACGATTCACTGGCTTGATGGTTCGAGTCATAAAATTGGTGACTGGGAGTTTGATCCTGTAACTGGTCAAGTTGTTGATGGTAAAGGAGGGAAACCCTTAATTAGTGGCGTTTATCGAGCGTATGCCAACAGTCTCCGAGGAATGGCTAGTTACAAGGACTTGAAATCAAAATGGTCAAAAAATGGCATTAGTAGTTCTGAAGAAATATACTTAGATGCAGCTCAAGGTTCTATCTTATCATCATCTATGGCTACGGCAGCAAGAACTGGAGCTGATGAAGTGAGCGCCCTAGCCAAAAAAGCCAATCAAGAATTACAAGAAATTTGGTCAAAAATCGACTTTACGAGCTACACAGCATTAGCTCCCTATGAGGTCGAGGCTCTTTTTGCTAGCCAAGGTATCACTCAAGCACAGTTTATCGATACGTTTCAGACAGAGACAACTCAAACAGTCACTAAGATGAACGCTTCCGCCCAAGCATTTGAAAATTTGGATAAACAATTACAGGAAGTCATCGAAAAAACAGTAGCAACAGACAAACAATTGGCCAAGGAGTTTCGACAATGGAAAGAAAAGATGTAAAACAACTTTTTCTTATTATAGTGTAATATATTCTAATCTTATAGTATAATAAGAAAAAGGAGAAAAGCTTAAATGAATATTTCCAGCAATAAGAAAAGATATATAAGACTACTAATCGTTTTGTTACTCGTAGCCATCACAACAGGAGGTGTTTTTATGTTTAGTATGTTAGGGAAGTCTCAAGAAGAGCGTCGAAATAGAGAGTATGAAGTTAGTTTGGTGAATGCCTTAAAGAATTCATATGAAGGGATAGAAGAAATCAAAATTTCCAATCCAGAGTACACAAGTCCTCCTGGTTCGTGGTCTTGTGATGTCGAAATTAAATTTAAAGATGAAAGAACTCTTTCATATGGAATTAATCATCATTTAAACTATAAAACCAATTATGGTGGACGTCAAGAAACAAACGAAGATTGGCAGTATTTAGAAACTCATAAAGGGCAAACTTTAAAGTCAGTGAAAATTACTTATTCTGATAGTGAGCAAGGAGAACTATGATGAATTTCCAATATACTGATGAACACTTGAATAATTTAAACCAAGATTATGCTGTTTATAGTGTGAACGAAGAGTTTTCAAGTAGAAAAAAGACAAAACAGGTTGTAGAAAAGTCTAATATTGATCCTAAAAACGAAACCAACACCATAACCACTTCTGATGGTCAAGAATTCCGTGTTGTTGCGACCAAGTCTGACACTGAAACAGGTTTTGATGGACTGGCAGTTGCACCTATTGTCAACGACAAACCAGATTATAAAAATGTAGCTGTGATTGCTGCAGGAACTGATCCTGATAGTCCAGTGAATAAACAAGGTCCTTTTTCACGCGATTTTTATAGTGCCATAATTGCAAGGCAAACTTACTTATCTCCACAATATAAGGTTGCTGATCAATTTGTAAAAGAGATTATGGACGACCCCAGATATGAAGTCAGTCAACTATCAGGTTATTCACAAGGTTCCTACATGCTAAAAGTAGGAGCTAAATACCACATTCCTACAACCACCTTTAATGCTTGGTTTAAATATGGAGCCCTCTCATTAAAAGAAAAAGCATTTATTGAAAATAATCCTTCCATGTTTATAGATTACCGTAGAAAAAATGATGATGTAGTAATTGGGAATGATTTCAACCACCCAGAATGGTATAATAGTCCGATTGATATTACAAATTCTATGCCTAGCACGATTCACTGGCTTGATGGTTCTAGCCATAAAATTGAGGACTGGGAGTTTGATCCTGTAACTGGTCAAGTTGTTGATGGTAAAGGAGGAAAACCCTTAATTAGCGGTGTTTATAAAGCTTATGCTAACAGTCTCCGAGGAATGGCTCATTACAAGGACTTGAAATCAAAATGGTCATCAGGTGGCATTAGTAGCTCTGAGGAAATATACTTAGATGCAGCTCAGGGTTCTATCTTATCATCATCTATGGCTACGGCAGCAAGAACTGGAGCTGATGAAGTGAGCGCCCTAGCCAAAAAAGCCAATCAAGAATTACAAGAAATTTGGTCAAAAATCGACTTTACGAGCTACACAGCATTAGCTCCCTATGAGGTCGAGGCTCTTTTTGCTAGCCAAGGTATCACTCAAGCACAGTTTATCGATACGTTTCAGACAGAGACAACTCAAACAGTCACTAAGATGAACGCTTCCGCCCAAGCATTTGAAAATTTGGATAAACAATTACAGGAAGTCATCGAAAAAACAGTAGCAACAGACAAACAATTGGCCAAGGAGTTTCGACAATGGAAAGAAAAGATGTAAAATGGGAGGAAATAAGAGAGAAAGAGAGAGAACTGTTTAATCTAGAAGAACAATATTATCAACAAAAGAAAGAACTCGATAACAAAGCATTCGACTTAAACGAACGAAATGCAAACTTAGAAAAACTGATGTCCGAAGAAGTTGATAAAATGTATCAAATTTTGAGAAAATTTTCGTCAACTGCTGATGATGTTAGAGAGTACTTTACAGAAATAGAAAATCTGAGACACTTTTCAGATCAAGTATACCGAGAACATAGAATTAAACTCGAAGATGAGAGAGAAAAATACGATAAAGAATTTCGTAAAAAAAGAAATGAATTAGACGAAGAATTTCACAAACTAAGGAGATATTATGCAAGCACCAATGAATGAATACTACACAGATGAAGAATATCAATATGCCCTAAAACAAATGTATCGAATGATGGAACGAAACCGAATTATTACGGAAGCAAAGTTAGCAATAACAACAAAAAATAAATTAAAAGAAAACTTTAATAAGGCAGCTAAAAAAATTGCTACAGAAACCAAATCAACCATTACAAGCATAAACAGCCAAATGGACACTGCAATTCAAGGTAAAGTTCGCAAGAGTCTTGAAGAAAAGATTCCGAATATGTTGCTCAAGTATGATGAAATTTAATAAAGTGGTTCAGAGTGAATGCTTTATGGTTAGATTTTTTAAAAGTTTCTTATGACATCTTTCCGAAAAACTATAATTTTCTTGAAAAATATATGTGTATATGCTATACTACTAATAGACTTATTTATGGAGAAAATCATGAAACGTGAGATTTTGCTAGAACGAATCGACAAACTAAAACAAATCATGCCCTGGTATGTTTTGGAATACTACCAATCTAAGCTTGCTGTCCCTTATAGTTTTACAACCTTGTATGAATATCTAAAGGAATACGATCGGTTTTTCAGCTGGGTTTTAGAGTCTGGAATTTCTAATGCTGAGGCTATTTCAGATATTCCCTTAGACGTTCTGGAACATTTGACCAAGAAAGATATGGAATCTTTTATCCTTTATCTACGAGAACGTCCTTTGCTGAACGCCAATACAACCAAACAAGGTGTCTCACAGACAACCATCAATCGAACCTTGTCAGCACTTTCTAGTCTTTACAAGTATCTAACTGAGGAAGTTGAAAATGATCAAGGAGATCCTTATTTCTATCGTAATGTAATGAAGAAAGTTTCAACTAAGAAAAAGAAAGAAACCCTTGCTGCCAGAGCTGAAAATATCAAACAAAAACTCTTTCTAGGTGATGAAACAGAGGCTTTTCTAACATATATCGATCAGGAGTACCCACAACAACTTTCAAATCGCGCGCTCTCGTCATTCAATAAAAATAAAGAACGTGATTTAGCCATTATTGCCCTTCTCTTGGCGTCTGGTGTTCGCTTATCTGAAGCTGTTAATCTGGATCTAAGAGACCTCAATCTCAAAATAATGGTTATCGATGTCACTCGAAAAGGGGGTAAACGTGACTCAGTTAATGTCGCTGCCTTTGCCAAGCCTTACCTAGAGAATTATCTCGCCATTAGAAATCAACGCTATAAGACGGAAAAGACTGATACAGCACTCTTTCTGACCTTATATCGTGGCGTTCCCAATCGTATCGATGCTTCTAGTGTTGAAAAGATGGTTGCTAAGTACTCTGAGGACTTCAAAGTCCGTGTAACTCCACACAAACTACGCCATACCTTAGCAACAAGGCTCTATGATGCGACTAAATCGCAAGTTTTAGTCAGTCACCAGTTAGGACATGCTAGCACACAGGTAACGGACTTGTATACACATATCGTTAATGATGAACAGAAAAATGCCTTGGATAGTTTATGATATTACATAATATAAATTATGTAATATCATAGTATTAGAAAAAGAGCGTAGATCTTTGATGGAATCTTACGCTCTTTTATTCTTTTTATAAAAATTCGATCCAATAATTTCGGTGTGGTTCGATAATGACTGGTTTTCCCCAGAATGATTTTAGATAGGCCAAGTTTGCAGGGGTGACTGGTCTTTTTTCACCATTGTACTTCTCTGCACTCTCTTCTGTTAGAAAGCATTTAACTGCTTCGTAGGAACTGCCATCAGGAGCTTTTCTGTCTATTCCCATATAGGCAATTTCATCGCCTTCCCGTGAACTGTCAGTCAGAAGTTTACCAATAAAATACACCGTTTTATCTTTCATTAATTCATAAGCTTTACTATTTTCTAGTCTATTATTCGCTGCAGCATACATAATACAAAAACTATCAACGATGTCTTTTAAAGGCATTAATTCTTCTTTACTGACTATAATTTCGTCGGGAGCAAGTCCACCAATGATTAAGTTTTTATAATGTGGTTGCTGAATAACATTGTCCAAAGCCATTCCTAATGGTAGTTGGACGGCTTGATAGCCTAATGGTTCAAGTTCTTGCTTTTTCTGGTCAAAATGTTCTTGTGTGATACTGATATGTAAATCATAAGGACTAGAAGATTGTTGCTTTTTAAAAAAAGCCACTACTGTACGATCTAACTGATCAAATAAACCTAGATTTTCAACTGGAACTTTCATCATCGAATATGATCTTCCTTTTTTTAGATTTCCTTTATATTATACTCTCATTATTTTTGAATATCAAGTTTAAGATAAAAGACATCCATATTAAATGGATATCTTTTACTTTATTCAACCACTGCCTCAGCAATTTCCTCTGCTGTGATTCCTGCGAAGTAACGACCTAGGTTAATGGATTGAAGTGCGTTCAGGACATCTTCGCGTTCGTATTTCACTCCACGAAGGACATCTTCTACAGCTGCAACGTCTTCGATACCAAAGAAGTCGCCATAAATCTTGATGTCTTGAATTTTTGATTCGAGAACATTGGCAAAAACTTCTACTTTACCACTAGTGAATTTTGTTCCACGACGGACGTTAAATTCAGGTGATTTACCGTAGTTCCAGTCCCAAGTACCAAACTTGGTATCCTTGATGCGATTGATTTCCGCCAATTCTTCTTCTGAAAAGACGTATTCAGTCATCTCAGGGTATTCTTTTTTCATGTATTCCAATAGCAAATCACGGAATTCTTCAACTGTGATTTTTTCTGGTAATTCATTGATAATATTGGTTACACGGGCACGGACGGATTTCACACCTTTTGACTCAAATTTATCTTTTGAAACTTTCAGAGCATTGGCAAGGACTGATAAATCAACGTCAAAGAGTAAACAACCATGGTGCATGATACGTCCATTGATATAGGCTTGGGCATTTCCACAGAATTTCTTACCGTCAATTTCTAAGTCATTACGGCCTGTGAACTCAGCTTTAACACCAAGTTGAGCTAAGGTATTAATAACTGGAGTTGAGAAGCTCTTGAAGTCAAATGCCTTGTTTTCATCTTCTTTTGAGATAATCGTGTAGTTGAGGTTGTTTAGGTCGTGGTAAACAGCTCCACCACCGCTGATACGGCGGACTACCTCAATGCCATTTTCTCGAACATAATCACGGTTGATCTCTTCGATAGTGTTCTGATGACGCCCGACAATGATAGATGGTTTATTAATCCAAAGTAGGAAGATTTGATCCTCATCCAAAAGATGTTTAAAGGCATATTCTTCCAAGGCGATATTAAAGGCAGTGTCGTTTGAATGATTGATAATGTATTTCATGATATCCCTTTATACGATAGAGACTGGAAAATACCTTTCCAGTCTAATCTATCTTCGATTTATTTTTTCTTAGGTGAATGGATGGCCATTCCTAGTACATCTGCAAACGCTTCGTACATCACTTCAGAGTAGGTTGGGTGTCCGTGGATGGTCTTCAGCATTTCTTCAACAGTGATTTCCATTTCGATGATGCTTGATGCTTCGTTGATCAATTCTGCAGCTGAAGGACCAATGATGTGCACACCAAGGATTTCTCCGTATTTCTTATCGGCGATAACTTTTACGAAACCTTGAGCAGCATCCGATGCAATGGCACGACCGTTAGCAGCAAAGTTGAATTTACCGATGGCTACATCGTATTTTTCACGAGCTTGTTCTTCTGTCAAACCTACTGCTGCTACTTCAGGAAGAGTGTAGATAGCTGCTGGAGTCAAGTTCAATTTGGCAACAGCATGATTTCCTTTAAGGGCATTTTCAGCGGCAACTTCCCCCATACGGAAGGCTGCGTGCGCCAACATCTTAGTACCGTTGATGTCACCTGGTGCGTAGATACCTGGAACTGAAGTTTCCATGTATTCATTGACCTTGATACGTCCACGATCCAATTCAAACTCAACATCGCCAATTCCTTCAAGGTCTGGAACACGACCGATTGAAAGAAGGGCTTTATTTGCGATGATATCGTCTTTTCCTTCAACCTTGATACGAAGTTGACCATTTTCCTCGATGATTTCTTGCAGTTTTGTACCTGTCAAGATGGTCATTCCTTTACGCTCAAGAATCAAGCGAAGGTTCTTAGATACTTCCGCATCCATAGCTGGTACAATACGATCCATCATTTCGATAACGGTCACTTTTGAACCAAATGTCATAAAGGCTTGACCAAGTTCGATACCGACAACTCCACCGCCTATGATAACGAGGCTTTCTGGCACTTCTTTCATTTCAAGAATGTCATCACTTGTCATCACGAGTGATGATTCCATACCAGGAACGTTGATCTTGCTGACTTTTGAACCACCAGCAAGGATGATTTTCTTGGTTTCAAGCAATTCTGAACCATTTACCAAGACATTCTTGTCTTTAGTAATAGTACCAACACCCTTATGTACAGTAACTCCGTAACTACGAAGGAGACCAGCAACACCACCTACCAAGGTGTTTACAACCTTAGACTTGGTTTCAAGGAGTTTGTCCATATCTACAGTGAAGTTAGGATTTTCGATCAAGATACCACGGTTTGCTGCATGACCGATGTTTTCGATGATTTCAGCGTTGTGAAGGTAGGTCTTAGTTGGGATACATCCACGGTTCAAGCACGTTCCACCGAGTTCTGATTTCTCAACAAGGGCAACCTTACCACCGAGTTGGGCTGCTTTAATGGCTGCCACATAACCAGCAGGACCACCACCAATCACAACGATATCAAAGGCATCATCACTCTTACCGTCGTCGTTTGAAGTACTAACTGCAGGCGCTGAGCTAGCTTCTGGCGCAGCCGCTCCAGCTGTTGGGATATTTTCCCCTTCTTCTCCAAGGTAACCGATAACTTCCGTTACAGGGACAGTTTCACCATCTCCTTTGAGGATGGCAA